>Ga0308157_10004369_pt1 | contig 18842 bp, 19 predicted proteins | sample PhyBR1_FD_201035 | JGI IMG/M metagenome (GOLD analysis project Ga0308157, IMG submission 201035) | Phyllosphere microbial communities from UC Gill Tract Community Farm, Albany, California, United States - DLSLB.R1 | ecosystem: Host-associated > Plants > Phyllosphere > Unclassified | place: USA...
GTCACCAAAGACCCAGGCCCGCCGCCTTGGTGACAGATCCCGCCGGCGCCGGCGGATCTGTTGTCACCATCACCGGGCTTTGCCCTTCCAGGCCACGCCGCGATGAATCGCCGCGTTCCAGGGGCACCGGCAGACTCGTTCCGAGACTGCCACCGGGCTTACGCCCTTGAACACCCCAAGGCGGGCGCTGCCCGCCTGTTACAGCGGTTCCCGCTGAATTAGGCCGTGGTCACGTCCAGGCCGCCTTGCTGCGGGTTGTGCGGCTTCGCTGAATACCTTTCGCCTGCCCTAAACGGTAGTCCGGCCATGCCATCGCTCCAAGGGCCGGGCTGCGCCCTGAAATCCTCACCCGTTCGCACTCGCTGCGCTCCCTTGCGCTGCGGCTTCCGGTTTCTCCCTTTCCGCGCTGTCCTGTCCGGCCCACCTACGGGCTTCACGGCGAAAGGCACTCAGCGAAGCAAGTTCACACAACGAAAGGCGGATACCGACATGACGCACCAATCACAAATTCAAAAGCAAAACACCCCGGCTCAAGCATCTAGCAAAGCAAGGTTCAACAGCCAAAAACCAAAGGCCGAGCTGCAACAGAAAGCCCTTGAAAATGCCGTGTCTGGTGAAAGCCTTGCGAACTATCAAGCGATCTTCGACGGGTTCGCCGCGATGGGCATCGACATGGCCGACGTTGAACCGCGCGTGAACGTGTTTACCTTCAATGCGTGGAAGGCGCTGGGCCGCGTGGTGAAGAAGGGACAGCATGGCGTCAAGATTGTGACCGTGATTCCTTGCACCAAGAAAGACCGCGAGACAGGCGACGAAGTGCCGGTGAAGAAGGTTAAGACCACGACCGTTTTTCACGTTTCACAGACCGAGGAAATCGGAGGCGAACCGACCGACGAGAAGGCCAGCGCCGTGGCCGTGATCGAGCAGGCCGAGCCGGCAGCGGCCGACGAACCGCGCGAATTGAACGCCTACGAGGCACGCATTGAGGCCAAGCGCGAACGGTACGAAGCGCGTGCAGGCAAGGCCCAGGACGAAAGCCGGGCACTGTATAGCCGGGCGCGTGGTATGGCCGAGGTGATCCCCTTCGGGCAACCGATCCTTGTCGGGCACCACAGCGAAGGCCGCGACCGCAACTATCGCAACCGGATTCACAACACCTTCGGCAAAGCCTTTGCCGCCCAGGACAAGGCAGCGCACTACGCACAGAAGGCCGCGAGCGTGGGCACTGGTGGCATTTCCAGCGATGACCCGGACGCCATCAAGAAGCTGCGCGCCGAGCTGGCAAGCGCCGAGAAGTCGCAAGAGATGATGAAGGCCGCGAACAAGGCCATTCGTGCGAACAAAACACCGGAAACGCAGACCGCCGCCCTTGTGGCCCTTGGCTTCACCGAAGCCCAGGCGGCCGAGGCGATCAAGCCGGACTTTGCCCGCCGTGTCGGTTTCCCGTCCTATGCCTTGTCGAACAACAACGCCAACATGACCCGCATCAAGGGCCGCATTGCCGAGCTGGAGAAGCGCAGCCAGCGGGCCGACGTGGAGAAGGCCGGCGACGGCTACACCTACCGCGAGGACACCACCGAAAACCGCGTGATGTTCATTTTCGATGGCAAGCCGGACGAGGCAACCCGCGCCATCTTGAAGCGTGAAGCCTTCAAATGGTCGCCAAGTCGGGGCGCATGGGTGCGGCAGTTGAACAACGCCGGAATCTGGGCAGCCAAGCAGGTGATAGAGCGTTTTAATGTTGCCAAAGTTGGTGACGCGCACTAACCAAGATGGTATAATTTGGACAGTTGGAAGTGACCAAACTAGCCGGGAAATCCGGCTAGGAACCCACCGGGAGAACCAGCCATGAAATTCATAGATGACCTGATCGTGACCCTTGCCCTTCGCGTGCTTCGTGCCGTGATGGCAATCGGAACCGGGCTTGTGTACGTCCAGTTTTTCGCCCTGGCTTTTCTGGTGGCGATGGCTGGAACCGTCACGCTGGCCGTGATGCTGGCGGCAGCGAAAAGCGCCTTACTTGGAGGTTAAAGAATGGCAACGAAGAAGAACCACACGGCCGAGCTGGCGAAGCTGGCGGCCGACGTGCCCGGCCTGATCGACACCTTGGAAGGCGAGATTGCCGAGGTTGTCGCCGGCATGGCCGCGCTGAAAAAGGCGGGCTTGATCTACGCAACGGAGCATTGGCGCAAGGGTTCGGACGGCCAGCCGAAATACTTCTATCTGCTGTACCCGCAGAAGAACGGCGAGCCGCGCCGCCGCGATTACGTCGGCTGCGACTCCGAGCGGATCGAGGAGGCCCGCGCCGGCATCGTGCGCGCCGAGCAATACGACCGACTGGCCGCGCAGCATTCGGCCCTTGAATGCCGCGTGCGCCGCATCGCCGAGGCACTGCGCGAAGCCCGCCGCTATCTGGCCGGCAACTGACCACCACAGACACCAGCAACAGCCACAGGGAGAACGACCCCATGCACAAGATGCTTGAACCCCAAGAATGGATGCGCCAATCGCTGGACGCGGGCGCTTTGGCTTTGCGTGCCGTCATCGACGGCCGCGCCCTGCCCGTCGATGACCTCATTGCCGGCACGATGGCCGTCGAGCTGCTGACCGCCCCAGGCCGCTACGCTTCGCGGCTCGACCTGTACGACATCCTGCACCGTGCCCGCCTGCTGCTGAATGTGCCGGCCTTTGCTTGCCAACCCGAAGGCCGCGCCGAAGCGGGCCGCCTGCTGCCGATGTTTGAGCGCATCCGCGCCGACCAGTGACCACCCGGCCGGGACACCACCGGCCCTTTTTTTAAGTAGCGTAGTAGTAATAGTAGTAGTATAATTATTATTATTCCTACCCAATCCGAAGGAGTTCGCAAAATGGCCCTATCCCAAGACATCAAAGAGCGCATCTTTGCCGCCGCCGACGCCCTGCACGCGGCCAGCGAAACCGGCGAGTTCCCGAGCGTGGAGGCCGTGCGCCAGGAGAGCCGCGCCGGCATGAACAACGTGGTGGAGGCCATGAAGGAATGGCGGCAAAACCAGCGCAAGCAGGTTCAGGCCGTGCGCGAGCCGTTGCCGGTGGAACTGCATGGCGTGGTGCAGAGCATGGGGCAAAGCCTTTGGGAGACGGCGCAGCAACTGGCGAACGAATCGCTAGACGCGGCCAAGGTGGCCTTTGAAACCGAGAAAAGCGACCTCATCCAGCTATCGGCCGAACAGTCCGAAGCCTTCGAGGCCCAGGCCGCCGAGCTGGACGCCGCCCAGGCGCGCATTGCCGAGCTGGAACGCCAAGCCACGGCCGCCGCAGCAGCAGCCCAGGCGACCGCCCAGGAGCTGGACGAGACGCGCCGCGCCCGGCTGGCCGCCGAGCAGGACGCCGCCCTTGCCAAGCAACGGGCCGAGGAAATCGAGCGCCGGGCCGCCGAGCTGCGCGCCGAACTCGACCACGCACACGCCGAGGCCGAAACCGCCGCAGCCCAGGCCAAGGCGACGGCCGACAGCCTGCGCGCCGATGCTGATCGCCTGCGCACCGAGCGCGACAAGGCCCAGCAGCGCCAGGAGCTGGCCGAAGCCGAAGGCGTCAAGCTGGCCGCCAGTCTGGCCGCTGCCCAGGGCGAGACGGCCAAGGCGCAAGCCGCCCTTGCCGGCGTCACGGCCAAGGCCGAGGCCGCCGAGCAGGCGCACGCCGACCAGCGCAAGCGAGCGGCCGAAGAAGTCCACCGCAGCGCCGAGCGCATGACGAAGGCAGAGACGGAGCGCGACAAGGCCCGCTCAGAGGCCGCCACAGCCCGCGAGGAAGCCGCAGCCCTGCGCGGCGAGCTGGAAGCCACCAAGACCCAAAACGCCGGCTTGTTGGCCGCGTTGAAGCCCTCCCCTGCCCCGAAAGGCAAGGGCGGCACTGCCAAGGATTGATTGGCGACAACTTCACGACCTGGCCAGCTCGCGGCCGTCACCAAACCGACCCGGCCAGCGCGCCGGGTTTTTCGTTCCCGTCCACGTCGTGGCCGTGGCCGTGTCCTGGCTGGAATCGGCGTCAAGGGCGACACCGGAGGCCGCACGCGGAGCGCAGCCCGCAGGGCGAGCACCGAACGGGTGAGGATGGCGGGCGAAGCCTTCACCCTTGATGCTGATGGAGGCCATAGAGCCTATCGGCAAGGGGGTAGGACAAGGGCAACGCCCGCAGCGCCTGCCCCCGCAGACAGTCGGGCAAGAACCGACGCGGGATGCAACCGAAGCGGTTGCCCAAGCGAAGCGCGGAGGGTTCCCGATGGCGACAGAATCGCGCGATCGAGGACAGGCCGCCGTCACCAACCAAGACGCCCAATTCTGGCGCTTGCTTGTGCATAACCTTGTGGATGACGAAAGTTATCCACGCTGAAAGTGTCTTGCACGCAAGCCGTTGATTTGTAAGGCATTAAATCCGCTATCCACAGAAACGCACGCTGAAAGTGTCTTGCGCGTTACGCTGAAACTGTCTTGCGTTTACGCTGAAACTGTCTTGCGATCCGAAGCCCAAAAAGCGCGCAAAGCCTTACCAGCATTGGCTATTCTGGCCGTCGTGTGGCTTCCCCCCTGTAGTTCTTGCCTTTAGGTTTTTTTTTCCTTTAAAAATATACCTAGTAGTTGGAGCCGCCGCCGTTGTGAACAACGTCGAAAAAGCTGCCGCGAAGCGCGGCAATCACCGCCTACCCTCCGGTCGCTTCGCTCCCTGCGCCCCGTCGCTTCGCGCCGGCCTGAACAATGGATGGCCTTCGGCCATGCCGATCTAAGCGCGGCACTTGCCGCGCGGTGCGGCACCACCGCCGCAGCCAGGAACAGGCATCACCTGGGCGCACAGGCCGAGAAAATCCAAAACCAACAGCCAAACAGCCAGAAGGCATCTAACGGCTGGCCTACGGCCAGGACGTGAAGAACGAAGCGCGGCACTTGCCGCGCGTGGCAGTTCGACGGCCGAGGTAAGGCATGGTCTAAGCGTCCCGACCGGCAAGCCGGCCGGCATGGCCGCAAGCGGCCACCCCTGCGGGGCGCTAAGACCGGGACAAATCACGCCCGGCCGACAAGTCGGCCGCCCGCTCAGCCCGGCGCGTGTGCGCGCCATGCCGGAAAGGTTCGTGGTGATCGAAAGGCCGCAAAAAACCGTCTATCAGGAAGAAGGGGCTTGCCCTGCCCTCGATTGTGCCCCGTAGCCCACGCAGGAGGCCCGCCACGGCCTTTTCTTGACCGTCCCGATACCGAGGGTGCGGCAAGGGCGAAAGGCGCTTAAATCGCGTTCTATGGCCGTTTGCGTTCGCGTGGCGGTTTTCCGTGGTGTCTGCTGCTGGCGATTGCCGCAAAAGCCGCCTATTACTAGGGGTTGCCCTGCCCTTTGCGGTTTATCATTTGTTTTATTCTGTTTTATAGCTGTTGCATCGTTTGTTTTATGGGTGTTATAATGTGCTTACGGTCAATCCTGGCCGCGCGAACCGAAGGAGCTACACCATGCAGAAGAATGTTTTTGTCGGCAACCTTGCCCGGCCGGCCACCGTAACCGGCACTGGCGACCGCGCCGTGGCGCGTTTCACCTTGATTGCGAACGAGTACGCAGGCAAGGACAAGGACACCGGCCAGACCCGCGAACGTGCCGTTGCGATCCAGTTCACCGCCTTCCGCGCGAAGGCCGAGGCCATCGCAAAGAACGCCTTGAAGGGCGATCAACTCATCATTGACTACCGCGTCGAAAACAACGACTACGAGAAGAACGGCGAAACCGTGTACGGCTACAACTTCATCGTGGAAGACTTCGCATTCGGTGCGCCGGGCAAAGAGAAGCGCGACCAGTTCAGCCGGGCGGGTGAATAACTCATGACATCCCCTGCCCCAAGGATGGATGCCGCGCAATTTGAGCGCGTGGCGTCCAAATGCAAAAGATGGTCAGAGCGTTCCTTGGGCGTTGCAAAGGCGTTGATCGTTGAAGGTGTGTCGCTGTCCGAGGCGGCAGCGGCACACACGATGTCACCGCAGCAAGCGAACGTGATTCGTGGTCGTTTTCTCGCCAAGGCCGAAGACCTGCGCATTGAAGAATTCATGAGCCGGGAAAAACCCAAATTGGCGAGTTCAGCACTTGAGCCGTATTCCGCGCAGATGCAGACCCTTCGGGACAAGGGTTACACGGTTGACCAGATCGTGGCGTTTCTCAAAGAAAACGGCGTATCCACTTCACCGACAACAGTTCGGACTTTTTTAAGGAGCATTCGGGCATGAAAACTACAGTTCTCGCAAACCAAAAGGGCGGCGTGGGCAAGTCGGCCGTGGCCGTCCAGTTGGCCTACTTTTTTCACCTCATCATGGGCAAGCGCGTTTTGGTGATCGACTTCGACCACCAACGCAACAGCTCGAAGGCGATCAAGACCGGAGGCATTGCCACCGTGTCGCAGATGCCGGCCAGCCGCCTTTTGACTCACAAGGTCGGCGGCGTGGAAGACGCTGAATTTGTCTTGGTGGCGGCTGATAACGCCGAGCTGCTGAAAATGGAAAAGCAGGCCGACAGGCACAACAGCTTCGCGTCGAACCTGCAATCGTTTCTGCAAGCCGTGCATAACGACTTCGACGTTTGCATCATCGACACCAACCCGAACCCGGACATTCGACAGCTTTCGTCGCTGGTGGTCAGCGACTACGTTCTGTCGCCGCTGCAATTGAACCAGGAAGCCATCGACGGCATCGGCGACTTGCTCAATCACGACACCATCGGCATTCGCAAGATCAAGGCCGCGATCAATCCCAAGTTGGAATTGATTGGCATCCTGCCGAATCTGGTGGAGCCGACGCCCTTCCAGCGCGATAACTTCCGCGAGCTTTCGACGCACTTCGCCAAGCTGCTGATCCCGATGGATGCAGGCTTTGCCGCGATCAAGAAGACTACGGCCGTGCCCGAAGCCCAGGCCGCAGGCGTGCCAGTTTGGAAACTCGGCAAGACCAGCGGCCGCGATGCGTGGGCGCAGATCAAGCCGGTATTTGAAAAAATCGCTTCAATCATGGAGGTTCAATAAATGGCACTCGACCTTTCCGCACTGGAAGAAAAGCCCACTGCCCCGGCCACGGCCGGGGCGGCGCAGCCGACCGGCAAGCCGCTGGACATTCCCCTTGCCGACATCGAGGAAGACCCCGACCAGCCGCGCAAGGAGTTCACGCCCGAGGCCATGCAGGAAATGACCGACAGCGTTCGGGCGCGAGGCGTGAAGACGCCGGTATCGGTTCGCACCCATCCGAGCAAGCCCGGCAAGTGGATGTTGAACTTTGGCGCGCGCCGCTATCGTGGTTCGCTTGCGGCTGGACGGGCGACCATCCCGGCATTCGTTGACGAAGCGCACGATGACTACGATCAAGTCATTGAGAACATCCAGCGCGACGACTTGAAGCCGATGGAGCTTGCGCTTTTCATCAAGAAGCGTTTGGACGCTGGCGACCAGAAGAAGGCCATCGCAAAGAACCTGGGCAAAGACGGCGCGATCATCACCCAGCACCTTGCCTTGATCGACCCGCCCGCGTGCATCGAAGACGCATACAGCAACGGCAAATGCACGTCGCCTAAAACACTGTACGAGCTGCGCGGCTTGCATGAGAAGTTCCCCGAGCAAGTCGAAGCATGGTGCGCCGATGCAGTGGAGATTACGCGCAAGACCGTTGCCGATCTGGCCGACGAGTTGAAGGGCAAGAAGAAGCCCGCCCCGGCCCCCGCTGCTGGCGAAGGCCAGCAAAGCGGCGAGCAGGCGGGTAACGGTGAAGCCTCGAAATTTGGTCATGACCAAATTCCGGGCGGCGCTGGCGAAGGCCAGGGCGGCAACGGTGGCGGCGCTGGTGAAGCCGAAGGCGAAGGCAGCAAGACCAAGCCGGCCGGCAAGAAGGGCGGCGAAAACGACCAGGGCGAAGGTGCAGGCGCTGGCGAGGAAGGCGACGGCGGGCGTGATACCGGCGAGCTGACAAGCTGGCCCAAGGGCCGGGCCGTGTCCGATCCCGACCGCATGAGCAAGCCGCTTTTGCTGGTGGAGTTCGACGGGCGTTCGGCGGCCGTTTTGCTGAATCGTCGCCCTACCACTGCCGGCCTGATTCACATTCGCTTCGAGGACGGCGGCGGCGATCAAGAGGTAGATGCGGGCGCTTGCAAAATCAACCTGCTGACCGAAGCCGAGAAATGACCATGAAACCGGCGATCCTGAAAGGCGCTGCCGGCTTGATCGTGGCCGGTGCGTTGCTTGCGTTTGCTGCCAGCAGGCAGCAAGCGCAAGCCGCCGACGTGGCCGAAGTATGCGACCTGTCTTTTACCGGGAACGTCCAGCTTCGCGGCGTTCCCGTTGCACGAACGAAGGCCCAGCAGGCGAAAGGACTTTCCAACCGCGACGATGCCGGGCCGGGAATGTTGTTCGCCTTTGACCCACCGGGCAAGCTGGCCTTCTGGATGCGAGACACCCGAATTCCGTTATCTATCGCGTTCGTGTCCGAGGATGGAACTTTGTTTGCCATCGAGGACATGACGCCCCATTCCGACGAATACCATTTGTCGATGAAGCCCGCCAAGTACGCGCTGGAACTCGCACAGGGCCAGTTCCAGCGTAGAGGGCTTGCAGTCGGTTCCCGGCTGCTGAAAGAGGAATGCCGGCCTACGGAGTAGGCCGCATTAGACGTGACCGATACCGCCAAGTTTTGGCGGTTTTTTTTTGCCCGAGAACAATCCGTGCCTGAAATCCCGCACAGATGGTTCTATCGGGCGCTTTCAAGACCACGTTATCAATCCCAAGAGCAAAAAACGCTTGGTCATGACCAAAAGTGTGGGGGGTGTGGGCTATTGCAGGATAGGCTAATCGCCGGTATAGTACGCGCGTAGTCCGCGCTTTGTTCCCCCCCACTTTTGTTGTCATTGACCTTGGAAGCCCGTTATGGAGAAAGAGAACCCTTATCTGAACCTGTACCTGGGTGCGTTGAAGAAACCGTGGTCGGACTATTGCGAAGCCCTGGGGAAAAAGCCCGGCGCAGCTCTGAAAGAGGCCATCGAGCAGCAGTTAGCGAAGGCGGCCAAGAATCCACCGCCGCCCTTGCGTCAGACGGGCGAAGCGCCCGACGATGAACCCAAGGTGCGGTTTGAAATCCTCATGACCAAATCCGAAAAGGCGGCCGTGCAGGAGCGCGCCAACCTTGAGCGTTGTTCACAACGTCGGTGGATCATTGACGCGATCCGGGCGGGCCTCACGCGCGAACCACAGTTCGGCATGAAGGAAATCGACGCGCTGGGCGAGTCGAACTATCAGTTGCTTGCCATCGGGCGCAACCTCAACCAAGTAGCCAAGGCCATGAACGAGGGGCGGCGCGATTCCGTCACGATTGAATCAATCGAACGGCTGCGCGGGATCATCGACGCGCATACGGAGAAAGTCAGCACCGCCATTCGTGCCAGCCTTGAACGGTGGAACATCGAATGAGCAAGACCGTAATCGACGGCATCATCAAGGATTGGGGCGAGCGCCTTCACTATTCGCCGGTCAAGGGGTCGAAGGGCCGCAACATCCGCAGCGGGGGCACCACCAGGGCCGCGAAGCCTTCGCCACCGAGCGGGCCAGCCACGAAAGAGAAGGTAGCCAGGACGGCCAAGAAGACGGCCGAAGTCATGGTGAAAATCTCGGGCGGCGGCAAGAACATGAAGCACATCAAAGCGCACATGGACTACATATCGCGCAATGGCGAGGTGGAGATAGAGGACGAAAACGGCGACATCCACCAGGGCATGGAGGCCGTGCGCGACGTGCGCGACTCATGGGCAAAGGGAAAAATCGGCATTCCCTACGAAGGCGAGAAGCGCAAGGAAGCCTTCAACATCGTTTTGTCGATGCCGCCCGGCACCGACCGGCAGGCCGTCAAGGACGCCGCGCGAGAGTTCGCCAAGCAGGAGTTCGGCAACCACCAGTATGTTTTCGCCGCCCATGACGACGAGAAGCACCCGCATGTTCACCTTGCCGTCAAGGCCGTTGGCAATGACGGCATCCGTTTGAACCCGAGGAAGGGCGACTTGCAGTATTGGCGAGAACAGTTCGCCGAGAAATTGCGCGACCAGGGCATAGAAGCGAATGCGACACCGCGCCGGGCGCGGGGTGTGGTGCAGAAGGCCGAGAAACAGGCCGTGCGTCACATTGACGCCGAATTCCAGCAGGGCAAGCGCCAGGAGCCGGCCCGCGTCACCAGGGCGAGAAAGCAGGACGCCGAAGCCGAGGTGAAGACAGGCAAAAAGCGCGCCAACCCAGCGCAAGACAATATCAGCGCGGCCCGGAAGGACACGCAGAAGGCATACGGCCAGATCGCGCGGGCGCTGGCGACCGGCGAGCCAGAGGACAAGCAAATTGCCCTCGACATCGTTCGACTGGTGCAGACCATGCCGCCAGTCGTGACGAAGCATGACGCGCTTGTGCAGAGCCTGCGCGGCACTGGCGGCCAGACCGCCGAGCGCGAGACGGAGCCAAAGCAGCCGCAACGCCAGGAGCAGGGCAGGGCGAATCCGGGCGACGAGCAGACCCGGTAAGCAGGCGAAAAAAAACGCGGATCATCCGCGTTTCTTTTTTGCGTTTCTCCCTTTTCAGCGGTACGAATCGCCCAATCTGGCCCGGTGGACTTCGTTGATATGGGCGACAGCGTTGCGGCCGTCCCTCACGTTCGCAATTGTTAGTTCGCTGGCCTTCGTGAAGCGATGGCCGACGCGGATCGAATAGGAGTTGAAAGCCCAGCTCACAAAGCCGGTGAAGAAAACGGCGTCCTCGATGTCCCGCCATTTCACGCCGATGATGCCTTTGTTCCAGGGCAGGACACCGCGAAAGAGCCAAACGCCGTCGTCGTTGGTGAACAGGATCATGCTGCGCAGGTACAGCACCTGATAGGCGAATATCGCCAGTGCTGCCAGGACGGCAACGACGCTCAAAGACTGATTCAGCGCGCCCAGGGCGACGGCCAGGGCCGAGAGGAAGAAGAACACCACCACGGCCCGGACGTATGCCACCCACGACAGCCGATATTGATTGAACGGTATGCCGCCCGATGTTTCGTTATCTGCTGATTCCATAGTTAGCCCATCCTAAAAAAACAGGGGAGAGCGGTTGCCCGCTTTCCCCTTGGGTTGTCGGCCCGCGAGCTGGGCCAGTCACGGAGGTTCAGGAGCCGCCGCCGCCGTAGTCGTTCGCGCGCCGTGCTGCGTCTTCGGCTGCAATGCGCTGGTTGTATTCCGCAAGGGCTGCGTCGTACTTGTCGGCCTCGACCCAATAGCCGCCGCGCTCAGGCACGCCGACATAGCGCGGTGCCTTGATGTCGGTGTAGGCGTTGCCGTTGTAGGCCGTGCAGTACGAAGGCAGGGCATTGCTGATGTAGCCCGCGCCGTCTTCGTAGCTGTTCCACACGCGCAGAGTCGAATTCAGCGAGGCGTAATCGCAACGGCCTGCGCCGTTGGTGATCGCGTCCACCAGGGCGACCATTTTCGCGTCTTGCGTTGCGGCCGGGCAGAGGTTCAAGAAGCTCTTGCGCTTCTTGATCGTGTCCGACAGCTTCTTTGCCGTGATGCTGAAATACTTCTGAATCGACGGCGTGCATTCGCTAGGCCGGGTTCCCGACGACAGGCAAAGCACGGCTTCGCAAGCGAGCCGCACGTCACCCGTGAAAAGGCCATCATCGGCATGCGCGGGCGCTGCCGTGATGAACATCGCGGCGAGCGCGGATGTGATGGCGAGACGTTTCATGAAAATCTTCCTCCTACTGGTTAAAAACTTCGATGTCCACGCGGCGATTCAGCGAGCGTCCGACCGCTGAAAAGTTATCCGCAACGTAATCACCGGCCGACACGTAGTTGACCGAAATGATGGCCGGTGAAACTCCTTGCCCGATCAAGAACCGTTGCGCAGCCAGGGCGCGATTCAGGGCTATTTTTTCGTCCGCAGTGCTGGGACGTTGGCCGTCCGTGCGTCCGCGAACCTCGATTCGGCGCGCTTTGGCGAGCAGCGGCAGCAGTTGCGCGCTGTCGTCGGCGCTCAGATTGAAATTCGTGCCGTTGTAGGGGAAATGCACGCTGAACGTGCGAGAGCGTGCAGGCGGCGGCGGGGCAGGCTGCAAAACGGCCGGTGAAATCACCGGCCGGGCCTGTTCAACGCGAAGTTTTTCTTCTGCCTGCGCGAGCTTTGCACGAAGTGCAATCGTTTCGGCTGTCTCGGGAGTGTTGACGGCGTGACGATTTGACCCGTCCACCACTGGCGGCTTTGGCGGCGATGAACACGCGGCCAAAGCTAGGATGCTGGAAAGAACGACCAATTTGCGCATTGTGTGACTCCGATATGTGGCTTGTTGTAGAACCAAGATTATATATCTTGGCAAGCACTTTGTAATCATAAGGCGCGCTGAAACTGTCTTGCGCATCCGTGGTGTGCATTCCCAGCCACGGCGCAAATGACTTGCGCAGAGCATTGGCGACAACCCGGGCCGACCAGGGCGCGGGTTTTGTCACCAAGGAAGGCGGGCAGGGCGGGCGGTGCGGATTGGTGACAACAGATCCGCCGGCGCCGGCGGGATCTGTCACCATCGAGAAGGCCGCCAGGAATGGCGACAAAAGCGAGCTGGCCAGGTTGCCGCGGTGTCACCACGGCGCAGACCGCACAAAAGAAAAACGCCTTGTGTGACAAGGCGCTTTTCGATTTTCAAGACAGATTCAGCGTCAGCGTTCTAGCGTTTGCTCCCGGCCGACGACCTGCCCAGCGCCGCGTACATAGTCAACCTTCGTCATCGTGCCGATGGCGGGCGGTGCCTTGTACAACGCAAGATCATGCCGAACCATGTTCGACTTGCCTTTGTCGTTGGATTGGAGCTGATACACATGCTTTTTATCAACGTGCAGCACGTTGCCTTCAAAGGACTTTGTGGCCCCTGTCTTGCCCGGCCGTTCCGCGCCGGTCAAGTCATACAAGCCTTTGGGAAGGCCGCCGCGCGAGCCGATGTAATTCGACTGCCAAGCGCCGTCCACCACCTTATCGAGCAAGCGCGATTCGTTGGCGATCAAAAGCAGTTCGTGGCCTTCGGGCTTCAATTCCCTGCGGCCGTCCACTGGTGCCGTCGTTGGGCCGCTCATCGGGTGCGCTCCGCGTTGCGTTCGACCACTGGCCCGGTGCGTTCCGGCTGCTGCGACTTGGCAGGCGCTGCCTTGTCGTACACGGGCACGGCTGGCACCTTGTTGGCCTTTTCACGTTCGGCCATGCGAGCGCCGACAGCGGCTTTCAGGGCTTCACGTTGCGCAGGGTCTTTCACCTTGGAGTCGATGAAGGCCGAGGCGACGGCTTCGGCGACCTTTGCTTTGTCCGACTTTTGCACGTCCCACTGATTGCGGTTCGTCGTGATTTCCTCTTTGCCGATGACGTTGCCGGCCTTGTCCCGTTTCAGAGCTTCCACGGTGACAGGCGTATTGCCGCGATATTCCAGCTTCACATCGTCGCCGGCCTTCACCTTGCCTTCGGACATAGCGCGTTTCAGATCGACGCCCCAAACCGTTTTTTCGCCCTGGTCGGTTGCCAGCTTCACGAAGTAGTTCGGCTTTTCCTTCGGGTCATGGTTGAAGTTCGCCGCGCCGTGTTCAAGAACCCGGCCAGCGTAGGCCCGCAATGCCACCTTGGCGGCCGTTTCGACCGCCTGCCCTGCCAACCCCTTGCCTTCGGCCTTGTCAGCCGCTACGGGGCGTTCCTGGCGCGCTGAATCTGTCTTGCGGCCGGCGTCTTGGCGCTGCTGTTCCGGCTTGCGCTCGCGGGCCGTCTGGTCACGCTCAACGGTGTTGTGCATGGCACGTTCGCGCTTGTCTTCGAGCAGCTTCAAATCCTGTTCCGTGGGCTTGTAGCCGCGCGCCTCGATGCCGCGCAAGCTGGCTTCCATCCAGACTTCCCGCTGAAAGTCGGGATGGCCGGAAACCTTGATGGTTTTCCAGCCCTTGGCTTCGGCCATCGTCGCCATAGCCTTTGCCACTCGGTCATCGTTGGAGGCCGACACCATGCGTTCGCCCTTGTCCTTCATGGCGAGCTTGCCCGGCTGATCCTTGAAGTAGAACTTCGCCCCGGCAACGCGGAATTGGCTATGAACCTGTTCCATCAATTCCACTTGCCGGTTTTTCTCGCGTTCCGTGAACTGCTGCGAATCCCGGTCAGTGGTGCCACCAGTCCGTTCGGCGATGTCGTTCGCGTCGTCCTGTTCCAGCGCCTTTTCGGACAGGTTTTCAACGTCGATGCGCTTGCCTTCGGCCTTGATGCCGAGGGCTTCTTGTTCGCGGGCCAGTTGCTCGCGTTCCCGTTGGCGAAGCAGGTTCGCGCGGGCGACGGCTTCCTTGCCGTCGATCACTTCAAGTTCTTTTTCCTTGACCGGCTCCACCATGTTTTTTTCGTCGGCCGCGTCAGGTTCGAGCTGTTCGAGCTGGATCAACTCGACGGCCTTGCGGGCTTCCTTCATGGCCGCGCGCCGGGCGCTTTCTTCCGGCGTCATGCCGTATTCGTTCATCAGGGCTTCGCCCTTCAACGATCCCTTGGCTTCGCCATGCTCCATGATGGCCTTGGCGTTCTTGTCGCCCACCGAGTCGGCCAGCGTGTCGGCGTCAATGTCCTTGAGCTTGCCCACGGTCTTGTTGCCCATATGGAACGAGACGTTGAACGCCTGTTCGCCGTCCTTTTCGCTGCGCTCGAAGCGGATCGACGTAACCGTTTTGTCGTTCAAGGTCATGACGCCATAAGCCGGGCCGCGTTCAGACGCATCCAGCACGGCCGCAATCTGCTTCGCTTCATCGTTCTGACGCTTCCATTCACGATCAACGAAGGTAGGGCCGGTAGTGCCCTTCGGCGCGTGTTCTTCCCAAGCCTTGGCGGCTTTCTCGAAATCGTTCTTCGAGAGCTGTTCCAGATCGTCATAAAGGCGGGGATCGAGCTTCGGTGCTGCCGACTGGTGCGCCGGCTTCGCGGCTTCCCAATCGGCCGCCTTGAGGCGTTCATTGACCGACTTGTCCAGGGCTTCGACATAGCCCGCGCGAAAGTCCTTATCGGCTTCCTTGTCGGAGTAGGGCAAGCCCTTCACGTAGCGCTTGCTGCCGTCTTCGTACTCGCCATGCACGGCGGTTTCGGCCATGAAACGGCCGCTACCACCAGGGCCAGTACCGGGGCCAGCCGGCATGCCATGAATAACGCCAGGGCGTTGCGTAATGTCGGCCTCGAAAAAGGCCGCGCCGGCTTCTTTGGCGCTCGCGTACCGCGTTTTGTTTGCGCCTACAACCACATCAAAAGTGTCTGCCATGATCCCGCTCCTTATCGTTCGATGCCGGTATCGGCTTGTTTAGCCTGCACAGGCGCGGGCGTGGATTTGGTGGCTTCCGGCTGCTTGTTGAAAGCCTGTTCGGTGACGTTGCCCAGGTGCTTCAAGAACGCCTCACGCTGGTTCGTGTTCTTGATATTTTCCTTGGCGTAGTCGGCGGCCTGCTTCATGAAGTCTTCGGCCTTCATGGCTTCCTTCACAGGCACTTGCTGGGGTGCTTTCTCTGGCGCGTCCTTGGCAGGATCGGCCGCTTGCTTGCTTTTGTCCGACCAGTGATAAGCCTTCGCCTTATCCCCGGTGTAGTGGACTTGAACATTGGTGCCGTTCATCGTCTTCTTGGCATCCAGCAGGGCAAGCGAAGCGCCTTGCAGAGCCACGTCGTCTTTGTGATGAACCACGGCCGAGAGCCGTTCTTTGCCGACCGCTTGAACAAGGAATTTTTCATTGTTCAGGATGACGGGGCCGTAGTAGCTGCCGTTTTCCTTTGCGGTGGAAATGCGGGCGGTGATGTTGTTGCCCTGGGCGTCTTTGATGCGTTCCCCGGCAGCATCAACCGGGTTCAGCTTGTTGATTGCGTAGTCCCGAACTTCCTTCGGCACTTCTTCAATCTTGTGCAAGTAGCCGCCGACAACTTTGGTGTTGCTGGCAGTACGTTGAACAGCCGGAGAACCGGCAGTGCGTTCATTCATGATTGGCTCCTAACGATAAAAAAATGTGACTCTCGATAAAGTCACTCTTGGGCTGCGCCCGCATTAGTCGCCGCTTAAAAAGCGACGACCAAATTCAATGCCTATTCCGCATTTTTGATTGAAGGAAGGGGCTTGTCAAGCACGCTCAAATCGAGTATTGGCGCGTCATTTTCGGCTTCCTCGACATACTCCGGCACCGCTTCCATTTCATCCAGTGCGGCCAGCATGTCGGCTTCATCCATCATCCCGTCATCGGGTGGCGTGAAGTCTTCCATCATTGCGGCAAGGTCTTCGTCCGTAGGCCCGTCCGGCTCAATGTCGGCTTGGTCATGACCAAGGCCGTGATCCGGTTCGGGTTCAGGTTCCGCGTGCGTTTCAGGCTTGGCGACAGAAGCGCCGCCAGGCCTCGATGCACTTGTCACCAATTCGTCGGCCGGTTCGTCGTCGGCCGGCTCAATGCTATTCACCGCGACTTCCTGCCCGTCGTCGTCGGCCGCCTGCGCATCCAGTGCCGCAAGTTCGTCATCGCTTGGGCGTTCGCTGGCCCCGTCTTCATCCACTTCCGGCGCTTCGCTGTCGTCGTAGCTGTTTGTCGCGTCCAGGGCGTCAAAGAAGCCGTCAACGAACGCTTCCACCTGTTCCGGCTCGATGCCCGCACCTTCGGGCAATGGCACCTTGGAGAAGTCCAGGGCCAGCGTGCGAAGGTCGATGCCCTTCGCCACGTCGGCCGGCTTCAGTTCGCGCGTGCGGGCCTGCACGACCGCTTCATGCAGATCAAGGTTCAGGTATGGCACATCGACGGCGCATTCACCGGAACCCCAAGAGTCTTCAAGCTGCTTTTTCGTCGGCAGTTTCTTGCCGAGCTTTGCCAGCGACGGCGCAACCGACTTGAGGCGGTCGATAAAGACGTGATCCTGAAAGTAGGCGATCTTTTCGCACTTGATGGGCTTGGTGTTTTCAAGGTTGATGATCTGTTGCCGCTGACTCATTTCCTTGAGTTCTTGCGGCATGAGCAACGCCCGCTTTTGATCCGACTCGGATTCGCTTCGACCACCGGCCGCCTTGCCGCCGAGCTGGCGACTTAGACCCTTGGCCTTGAACGTGTAGGTGCCGAGCATTTCCGAATACTCGTTCGCGTCCTTTTGCTCGCGTGGCGTGTAGATGATCTGGCAAGCGTGGTTCGTTATCAGCGTGCGGGCGCTTTCACGACCATAGCCCTTGCGTGGTTCGGCCTCGATCTGGCCGGGCGACTGGATGATGGTCAGCAGCCGCAGACCATAGCCGGCCATGTAGGCGTTTGCCTTGTCGATGATGCCGATTCGGCCGGGCGCGGCAAACTCATCCATGAGCAGCAGGCAGGAATATTTCAGCTCAGGTTTCGAGTGCAGCAGATCGTCGGTGTTGAGGTTAATCAACTGCGAGAAGAACAGGTTAATCAGCAACTCGGCTTCGGCCAGCTTGTTTGCCGGAATGCCGATGTAGATCGTCATGCGCTTCTTGCGCACGTCCCGAACGTCGAAGTCGTTCGCGGCCGTAGCGGCATCGACCAGCGGGCTTACCCAAATGGTCAACGGCACGTTGAACGATGCCAGGATGCTCGACAAGGTGTTGTCCGACGTGGACGTGAAGCGGTTCAGTGCGTCAACGCATTCCATCGACAGCGGCGGCAAGCCTTCGCCGTCCCATTGCTCAATCGGAACCAACGTCACGACTTCTTCGCCGTCGTCGTCAATGGTGGTTTCTTCCCTGAAATTCCGGGCGGTAATCAGGTCTTGCAGATACTTTTTGATGGGCTGGCCCTTGCCCGAGGACTGGCGCAGCAGCTCGCCGATGGTGCGCGGCAATGCCGGCGTTTCGCAAAGGTAGAGGCACAGGCCCAGGAACAGGTTTCGAGCCGCATCGTCAAAGAAAGTGTCTTTGCCGCCGCCCGGATACAGGGCATAGCCGATTGCCAAGATTTCCGTCACGCGCTGGCGTGGATCGTCGCTGATGTAGCCCAGCGGGTTGTAGCGATGCGTTTGCCCATCCTTGGAAAACGGATTGAACAAAAACACTTCCTGGCCGTGCTTGGCCCGGAACTTCGACGTGATGAGAAAGTTTTCCAGCTTCACATCGAGGACGACGGCCGATTCGCTGTAGTTGAGCAGGTTCGGCACCACGATTCCGACGCCCTTGCCCGAGCGAGTCGGCGCGGCCAGCAAGACGAACTGCATACCCGCGAACATCAAGAAGCGGTTTTTCAGCTTGCCGATGATGATGCCGGTATTGCCGAACAGCCCAGCCTTTTCAATCTCGCCGGCATTGGCGAAGCGGGCTTCACCATGCAGCGAACGCACTTCGCGCATAGCGGCAATCAGTGCCACGATGGGGGCACCGTAGGCCACCACGGCGGCCACGATGCCCGACACCTTGAGGCGCTTCGCAATCACCGGGTCAGCTTGGTAAAACTGCCAGTACGTCCACCACGTCGAGAAGTCGGTTTTGCCGAACGGGTTCGTCTTGCTGAAAGCGAAGAAGAAGAAGCCGGCCAGCCAGACAGCGCCGACCGTGGCGGCGATGAACACCACCACGCCCAACACCCATTTAAGCCACTTTGGCATTTCCATAAGTTGAGTCCTTATCGCGCATTGGTGACGGGCCACGCCACCAGGTTGCAGAGAGTTGTCGCCAATGGCGAGGATTGCCGGTCAGTTGATTGGTGACGATGCGACGACCTGGCCAGCTCGCGGCCGTCACCAAACCGACCCGGCCAGCGCGCCGGGTTTTTCGTTCCCGTCCACGTCGTGGCCGTGGCCGTGTCCTGGCTGGAATCGGCGTCAAGGGCGACACCGGAGGC
>Ga0308157_10004370_pt1 | contig 18841 bp, 18 predicted proteins | sample PhyBR1_FD_201035 | JGI IMG/M metagenome (GOLD analysis project Ga0308157, IMG submission 201035) | Phyllosphere microbial communities from UC Gill Tract Community Farm, Albany, California, United States - DLSLB.R1 | ecosystem: Host-associated > Plants > Phyllosphere > Unclassified | place: USA...
TGCTTCAATAATATCTCCTAATACGTAGTTGATGTCTTTCTTTAAATTCTTAACGTTTGCCATTTTATATTTATTTAATTTGCGTTTGCAAAAGTACATATAAACTTTCTATTACCAACTATGAAATATAAATTTCTAAAATAGAAGCTTTTCCTTTAATATTATAAGATTTCATTGCTGCAGGAATAAGTACTGTATCCCCTTTTTTATATTGATAGGTTTCTCCATCATAACTCAATTCAAAAGAACCTTCAATACACATATATACTGTAAAAGACAATCCTGAATTTGCAACTGATTTTTCATTCTCTAATGGAATAAAATTGGTTGTGAAATAGGGACAATCCACCACTACATTTGACTTATCAGTCTTTTTAGTGTATTCTTTATATGTATTAACTTTTTTATAATTAATAGCATCTAACGCCAAATCAACATGCAATTCACGGGTATTTCCTTGCGCGTCTTTTCGATCAAAATCATATATACGATAAGTAATATCAGATGTTTGTTGAATCTCCGCAACTACTAATCCCGCTCCAATAGCATGAACAGTACCAGTTTCAAGGAAAAAAACGTCCCCTGGTTTTGCTTTTACTGTATCAAGAATATCAATTAATGACTTATCATTTAAATGCTTCACATATTCATCAGCACTGGAATCTTCTTTGAAGCCTACAATTATTCTAGCATCATTATCGGCTTGCATAACGTACCACATCTCCGTTTTACCAAAAGAATTGTGACGTTTTTTTGCTAGCTCATCATTTGGATGTACTTGGATTGACAAATCTTCACGAGCATCCAGATATTTGAAAAGCAAAGGAAATTGTTTTCCAAATCTTTCATGCACAGCCGTTCCAAGAATTTCGTTTGGATAAGCATCAATTAACTCTGTCAAAGATTTTCCTTTATATTCACCATTGGCAACGATACTTACATCTCCTTCAACAGTAGAAAGTTCCCAACTTTCTCCAGTGATATTTGAAGTAATTGGTTTATTTAAAATCGTTTTTAACTTTTCGCCGCCCCAAATTCTTTCTTTTAAGATCGCATTAAACTGTAATGGATAATTTTTTGAACTCATATTTTTGTGTTTACTAATTTCTTAATTATTCTATTTTTTATTGTTGTAATTTTCTAATCGCATCGAGCGCTTTCGAAATATGACCTTTAGCTTTCATATTATCAAAAATCATAATAATAGTCCCCGTTTTATCTGCGACATACGTTACTCTGCCAGGTATTAAACCAAACAAGCTTGAAGGTACGCCAAATAGATTTCTAAGATTTTTATCTGAATCTGATAAAAGAATAAAAGGCAATTTATATTGTTCTGTGAATCTTTGATGAGAGATTACGCTATCGCTGCTGACACCAATTACTTCGGCGCCAAGATCTTTGAAATCCTCATATTGGTCTCGAAAAGTACAGGCTTGAGTTGTGCAACCGGGAGTATTATCTTTTGGGTAGAAATAAAAAACTAGTGGTTTTTTACCAATTAAATCCTGACTATTGAACTCATTTCCATTAGTATCTTTTGCAATAAAATTTGGAATTTTATCTCCTACATTTAGTCCCATTATTCTCCTTTATAAGTTACAAAATTGCGTGGTGTTTCATATAGAACTACTTCTAAATCAAGTTCTGGCTTTACTTTTTTTCGGATTTTATTCCAAATCACGACAACAATATTCTCGGCTGTTGGGTTTACATCTTGAAATTCTGGCACATCCAAATTCAAGTTTTTATGATCAAACTGATCTTCAACTTCTTCTTTGATGATATCGGTCAGGAATTTTACATCCATTACATAGCCCGTTTCTTTATCAATTTCGCCAGTTACACTAACAATTAATTCGTAATTATGTCCATGAAAATTGGGATTATTGCATTTACCGAAAATGGCATCGTTTTGTTCAAAAGTCCAATCCTTTCTATACAAACGATGTGCAGCATTAAAGTGAGCCTTTCTGGATATTGTTACTCTCATAAGTGGGGGTCAAAAATTTTTAATTTGAAATATTAAAAAATTAATTCTTTTGTTCTAACGCATGTTCTTCTAAAAAATGATAAAACTGATCAAATATGATTTTGAACCAAACTGTATAATCATCAGGATTTAAAAGCATATCATTTTTAACATCTTCAATTTTCATCCATTTCCAGGCTTCAACCTCCTCTAAGTTGATCTTTGGTTCATCGTTATAATAACCAATCATCACATGATCGAGTTCATGTTCTGTCAAACCGTTATCAAAAGGCGCTTTATAAATAAAATGAAAAAGTTCTTTCAAGTCGGTATTAAAACCCATTTCCTCAAACAATCTACGATTACCTGCCTGAATATTAGTTTCGCCATCACGCTGATGACTACAACAAGTATTGGTCCATAACAAAGGAGAATGATATTTTTGATGCGCTCTTTGTTGAAGCATAATCTCATTTTGATTATTTAAAACGAAAACAGAAAAAGCACGATGCAAAATAGCTTTTTCATGTGCTTCTAATTTTGGCATCAAACCAATTTGTTGATCCAATTCATTTACTAATATTACTTTTTCTTCTTCCATATTATTTATTGATAGAACAAAAGTACAAAAAAGATAGCTTTATAAAGGCTTAAACATTTTTCATAATTTCCATTTCAACTTAGCATTATTGATGTTCTGAAGTCTTAAAATTTTCAAAATACAGAATCATTAACTTCAAACTTCTATTACATTTGATATAAAAAAATCAACAAATGAAAACACCCCCCATTTTTGGTCTTTTTCTACTTCTCTCATTATTCGCTTTACATGCATGTGGACAAAATAAAGAAGTGAAAAATAATTCAATGACTTCTATTGAAACCAATCAGAGCAAACCAAAAAATCCTTATTATTCTCATACAGACACTACGAAACTGAATTTATCCGATGCGGAATGGAAAAAAATTCTGCCCGAAGATGTTTATTTAGTTTCCCGAAAAGCAGATACCGAGAGACCTTTTACAGGAAAATATTGGAATCAAGACATAAAAGGAACTTATTATTGTGCTGCGTGTGGCAATCTTCTTTTTCGTTCAGGAGCCAAATTTGCAAGTAGTTGTGGCTGGCCAAGCTTTTTTGAACAAGAAAACAAAAAAAGTGTCGTTTTTAAAGATGATAATTCATTAGGAATGGAACGAATTGAAGCATTGTGCGGCAGATGCGGCGGACATTTGGGACATTTATTTGATGACGGTCCTGCTCCAACCGGGAAAAGATATTGCATGAATTCTATCGCATTGGATTTTGTTCCAGATGCTAAACATTAAACTATAGCTTTTTAGTTTAAAAAATGAATTAACCTTTTGATATACAATCATTCATTATGAAAACTTTAATTTTAACTTGTTTACTAATAACCGGATCTTTATTTTCTCAAACTCATACTAAACCTAAAAATATGACACAATCTAATTTTGAAACTATAACTCTTGGAGGAGGCTGCTACTGGTGTGTAGAGGCTGTATACGAAAATTTAAAAGGTGTAAAATCTGTTGTTTCTGGATTTTCTGGAGGAAGAACAGCTAACCCAAGCTACGAAGAAGTTTGTTCAGGAACTACAAATCATGCCGAAGTTGTTCAAATTACTTTTGATAAAACTGTAACAAATCTTGATGAAATTTTCAAAGTATTTTTTACGGTTCATGATCCAACAACCCTAAACAGACAAGGCGCTGATAGAGGAACACAATATCGTTCTGTCATTTTTTATAATAATGAAGAACAAAAAAAAGAAGCTCAATCGATTATTGCCGAGTTACAGAAAGCAAAGGTTTACGAAAATCCAATTGTTACAACCATAGAACCTTTTACAAAATTTTATAAAGCTGAAGATTATCACCAAAATTATTATGCTAATAATAAAAATCAGCCTTACTGTCAAATGGTGATACAGCCAAAACTGGAAAAATTTGAAAAAGTCTTTAAAGACAAATTAAAAACGAAGACTCATTAATAAAATACGATACCGAAACGAATCCTTCAAAACACATTTGGAGGATTTTTTTATTAACTAATTAAAAAATCTTCAATCAAATAAGCATTGAAAACCAATAATAGCAATGGAAGGATTACCTACAGAGTTTTTATATTTAAAGAAATTATTATCTAAAAATAATGATTTTGAAATCAGCCAAGTATTGATTGAAAAAGAAAGTTCTGAATATGGAGCTTGTTCATTTATTCTTAATAACAAAAACATACGATTCAGAAGCGCCAAAATAACACCAACGAAAACCGGTCAATTTGTAACTTTATGGAAAAGAATAAATCAAGGACCAATTCAGCCTTTTGACAATAGCGACCCAATAGATGTGTTTATAATAAGTGTCCGAAAAAAAGATTATTTTGGATTATTTGCCTTTCCAAAAGCCGTTCTGATCGATAAAGGAATTGTTTCGGACAAAAAGGAAGGCAAACGTGCTATTCGTGTTTATCCGTCTTGGGATTTAACAACAAGTAAACAAGCACAAAAGACTCAAAAATGGCAATTAGATTATTTTGTAGAAATTCCTGAAAATGAAACAATGGATTCAGAACTAGTAAAATCATTTTTTATTTAAAATAATAGAAATATACTTTCTACCTTTAGTATCATAAAAGCTAAAACCAAATTAACAAATTCTAATCCAATAGGTTAAGCAAAAATCAAACTCAGATTAATTATAAATTTTAAACTAAGATGATACCAAAAACACACAAAATTCGTCTTCTATTATTTCTAACTTTAATAAGCATCAATTTTTGTCAGGCACAAGAAAAAAAAGTTGCACCAACTACGGCGACATTGTATAATGAAATTGCTGAAATGGACACAGCGCTTTTCAATGCCTTTAACACTCAGGATATGGCTAAATTCAAGCCTTTATTTGACGAAAATTTGGAATGGTATCAAGACAACAAAGGGTTACTTTCGTATGAAACTGTCTTTTCAAATTTTGAAACAATGTTCAAAAACGAGAACAAAATTACTCGTCAATTAGTAAAAGGTAGTCTTGAAATACATCCTATAAAAGATTTTGGAGCTTTAGAAATTGGTACGCATCAATTCCGACATATCGAAAATGGTAAAGAAGAGGTGGGAACTTTTAAATTTGTTGCAATTTGGAAAAAAGTAGACAATCACTGGAAGATTTCAAGAATGATAAGCTTCGATCATTAAATCTAAATAAACTTAATACTTATTACAAAAAAAATCGGAATTTAACTTATCAAAGTCAAATTCCGATTTTTATTTAAAACACAATTCTACAGTGTTTTATATTCTATTCTATTAGTGAGACAACTCTACTGAATAGTATTTTACAGCTGCACGAACTGCTGTATCATCTGTTTGAGGATTACATCCAACAGTAAAGTAGTTGTCAAACACTCCCCAGTTTTCGTAATTTATACCTGAATAAACTTTTTTCTCTCCATCAACATTAACTTCCATTTTTCCTTCAGAAATTGTAATTTGGATAGTGAATTTATCAAAACCAACACTGTTTTTAAATGTATATCCATCATCATCAATCCAGTTTTCGTCTTTTAATAAATCATTTCCAGAAATTTTTGGATTTATAGGTCTTTTTGATCTAAGTTTAATTAATCCATTGTCCCAAAATACCTTTAAAATTGCTGGAGCATTTTTATCTTTAGCCCCAATTAAATTAACTTGCTCTTCTTTAAGTCTTCCACCAATTTGAAGAAAAATTATTCTTGGATATTCATTATTTTTCCTAGAAAGTTCACCCATTTTTAAGGTTGCTTTGAATTTGGCACCATTTCTAAAAGTCCAACCAGCATCACCACCAAATGCATTTTGCTCTTTCAATTCAGTTTTCATTATAGGTTTACCAACAGGTTTTAACGCTGGAGTGAAAAAAAACACCAATGATTTGTCCGTCGGATCATTGTACATGTACTTTTGAATGTCCAGGTTTTCATTATAATCTAAAAGTTTTTGACCTTTAAATGTGGTTGCTGAACCTTCTGGGATAACTAATCTCCATTGAGAAAAATCTATTTTTGGCCCTTTTTGACCATAAGAACTAAAACTAACAGCGGCAAACAATGCTACTGCCAGATAAATACTAATCTTTTTCATTCTTCAATAATTATAGGTTATAAATGTATAGGGGCTAATTGTTTATAAAGAATTTTACATCGAAAATCAACATAAAAACATTAAAAAATGACTTTTAATAATCTAAATAAACATTAAGAATCCTTTATTGTAATCGGTTACAAAAGTTGCCTTTTTTTTTCACTTTTACAATTATTTTCACCACGTTTTTTATCAATTTACACGAAAAAAGATTCGAAAAATATCTTAAAGAATTAATTAATCAAAAATAAAACATGATATATTAAATATTCTCAAAAAAATGCTTGTTAATTCTTTAAACCTTAAATAAGCCAAGCTGAAAGACATCAAAATAAAGAATTTGAAAATTTTACATTTCTTTCTTTGAATGAAAACAATAAAAAAATATATAGTTTTGACTTTCTTTGTACTCTATAAAAAAAGAAAAATGAAAGCACTTACTTTTTCTACATTTGGAAATTCTGATGTCCTAGAATATATTGACGTTCCAAATCCACAATTAAAAAGCGATGAAATATTAGTCGAAATGAAAGCCATCGGATTAAACTTTGCCGATGTTTACAGACGAAAAGGGAATTATCATCTTAAAGGAAATCCACCATTTATTGCTGGTTATGAAGGTGCCGGAATAGTTGTTGATACTAACGGAAATTCAGAATTCAAAATCGGAGATAGAATTGCTTTTGCTGATGTTCCGTTTGCCAATGCCGAATTGGTCGCAGTGAAAATAAATCATGCAATTCCTTTGCCAGAAGCTATTTCTTTTGAAACCGCAGCTTCTATTTTATTACAAGGTTTGACAGCACATTACTTAGCTACAGACAGCCACAAAACTACAAAAGGTGAAACGATTCTAATTCACGCAGTTGCTGGAGGAGTTGGTCAATTTTTAACTCAAATCAGCAAGCTTTTAGGCGCCAATGTTATTGGTTTGACCTCATCCTCAGACAAAGCAAAAGTAGCTATTGAACAAGGAGCTGATCATGTATTTTTATATAATAAAGATTGGAAATCGGATATTTTCAAAACAATTCCGTATGGTGTCGATGTTGTTTATGACAGTATTGGAAGCACTCTTATGGACAGTTTTGAAGTTACTAAAAAATGCGGTCAGGTAGTTTTCTTTGGAATGGCGGGCGGCGATCCCGAATTTATAAATCCAAGAATGTTGATGGACACGTCCAAAACATTAACCGGTGGAGATTTATGGAGTTATTTAAATTCCAAAGAAGAACGCATCAAAAGAGCCAACCAATTATTTGAATGGATCATTGAAGGAAAAATAAAACTCGCTGCTCCAACTTCTTTCAAATTATCAGAAGGAAAATTAGCCCATGATTATTTGGAAAGCCGAAAAAGTACGGGAAAAATAATTTTAATTCCTTAAACTAAGAATAATTCTCATTTGGACGTGCCACGCGAGACAACAAATTTTATTTTTTCAGAGCTTCAGCGATCATTAAAGCACATTTCTCACCATCAATTGCTGCTGAGATAATTCCGCCAGCATAACCTGCTCCTTCTCCACATGGATATAATCCTTTTATTTGTAAATGTTCATATGTAAAAGGATCTCTTGGAATACGAACCGGAGATGAAGTTCTTGATTCAGGTGCGTGTAAAATGGCTTCATTGGTCAAATATCCTTTCATCGATTTACCAAATTCTTTGAATCCTTCTCGTAATATTTGAGATAAAAAACCTGGGAAAACCTGTCCCATTTCAACAGAAGTAGTTCCTGGAACATAAGAAGTTTTAGGAATTTCTGACGAAACTTTATTCTGAGTAAAATCAATCATTCGTTGCGCTGGCACTTTCTGAGTTTCTCCCGCTAAATGCCATGCTTTTTGTTCAATGCTTTTTTGAAATTCCATTCCGGCTAAAGCTCCGAATTTAGCAAAAGGCTTAAAATCTTCTAGTTTCAATTCGATTACAATTCCAGAATTTGCAGTTGCTTGATCTCTTTTGGATGGAGACCAACCATTTGTAACCACTTCTCCAGGACTAGTAGCACAAGGTGCAATCACTCCACCTGGACACATACAAAATGAGTACATTCCACGACCATTAACCTGTTTCACAATCGAATATGGCGCTGGTGGCAAATGCTCACCGCGATAATCACAACTGTACTGAATACTGTCAATTAACGATTGTGGATGTTCTGCTCTTACACCCAAGGCAAAAGGTTTAGCTTCGATGAAAATTTTCTTCTTGTCGAGTAATTCAAATATATCACGGGCTGAATGTCCTGTTGCCAGGATTATTTTATTTGCAGAAATTGTATCACCATTTTGAGTTACAATCCCCTGCACTTCATTGTTTTTTACTAGAATATCAGTTAATCGAGTTTCAAACAAAACTTGTCCACCACATTCGATAATTTTTTCTCGAATATCCTGAATGATTTGGGGTAATTTATTGGTTCCAATGTGAGGATGTGCATCTACAAGTATATCTCTTGTAGCACCAAAAGCAACAAGCAACTCTAAAATTCGGTTAACATCACCACGCTTTTTAGATCGTGTGTATAATTTTCCATCTGAATAAGTTCCTGCTCCACCTTCACCAAAACAGTAATTGGAATCTTCATCGACAATATGATCTCGATTTATAGCTTTCAAATCACGACGACGGCCTCGAACATCTTTTCCGCGTTCTATAACAATTGGTTTTAAACCTAATTCAATTAATTGTAAAGCTGCGAAAAGACCCGCTGGTCCTGCTCCAACAACAATAACTTCTTGGGCAGTGGATACGTTTTTATAATCTGGCAGTTCTATTTTTTGCTCTTGAAAAAGTTCTCCTTTTAAATAGATAACTACTTTCAAATTGATTTTGATTGCTTTTTGACGGGCGTCAATAGATCTTTTTAGAATAGCAACATGCTGAATTTCATTTGGAGAAACTTTAATTTGTTTCGACAAATAGTCTTTTAGCAACGACTCATTTGTAGCTGTTTCAGGCGTAACTTGTAATAAAAGTTCTTGTGGCATTGTATCTTATTTTGGCTCTCTTTTTATGAAAGAATATGCAAAAATAGTCTTTTGAAATGAAATTAGTAATTTAATCTAAAATCGATTTTCAAAATAGACTTCGTACCTTTGTTTCTTTAAATCGTCACATTAAAAAAATGTCTAGAAAAATAAAACTAATTTGGGATTTCCGTGGCCCAGCATCTGCAAAAACAGCCGAACATCACGAAATCCATTTAAAAGAATACATCAACATAGAAAAATTGCCTATTAACCTTACTGGATTTCAATTATTCGACGAAATGTATGCGATTGCTTTCATGGTTGTAACTGAAGAAAATATGATTCAAGTGCGAGATGCTTTGAAACCTCATCGTGGGGAAGTTTATAGTGAGTAATCAGTTGGCAGAATTTAGAATGTAGAAAGCAGTTAACAGTCAGCCGAAATAAAGCCAGACTTGATGCTTAACATTCTTAATCTGAAATCTGACTGCTAACTAGATTCTGCCAACTGATTAATAATTTCTACCCCAACCAACCATCACGATCCAAACTTCTGTACTGAATAGCTTCTGCGATATGTCCAGAACCAACTTGGGGTGCTTCATCCAAATCGGCTATTGTACGGGCTACTTTTAGAATTCTGTCATAAGCGCGAGCCGAAAGATTTAGTCGTTCCATGGCGGTTTTTAATAGTTGTTTTGAGTTATCATCCAAAGTGCAATATTCACGAATATGTTTGGTATTCATCTGCGCATTATAATGGATATGTTCCATTTCCTCAAATCTTTTGGATTGAATTTCACGTGCTGATGTTACTCTTTTTCGGATATCAACGCTGCTTTCGGCTTTTCGATCATCTGATAATTTTTCAAAAGGAACGGGTGTGACTTCAATATGAATATCAATTCTGTCCAACAATGGACCTGAAATTTTGCTTAAATAACGTTGCATTTCATGTGGTGACGAAGTTTGAGGCGCATCTGGATCATTAAAAAAGCCTCCCGGACTTGGATTCATACTCGCTACCAACATAAAAGACGAGGGATAAGTTACTGTAAATTTGGCTCTGGAAATCGTCACTTCCCTGTCTTCCAAAGGTTGGCGCATTACTTCCAAAACATCGCGTTTAAATTCGGGTAATTCATCAAGGAATAAAACACCGTTATGTGCCATCGAAATTTCTCCTGGTTGCGGATAACTGCCCCCGCCAACAAGCGCAACATTCGAAATGGTATGATGCGGACTACGAAACGGGCGCTGATTCATCAATCCAACTTCTTTCAACTTTCCTGCGACACTGTGGATTTTTGTAGTTTCCAAAGCTTCTCTTAAGGTCATTGGCGGTAAAATACTCGGCAATCTTTTGGCTAACATCGTTTTACCGGCACCAGGTGGACCAATGAGAATTATATTATGACCCCCAGCCGCCGCAATTTCCATGCAACGCTTAATGCTTTCCTGTCCTTTGACATCACTGAAATCGAATTCTGGAAAATCTAATGTTTTATAAAACTCAGCTCTTGTGTCAATTGTTGTTGGTTCTAAAGTGCCTTTTCCTTCCAGAAAATCTATTACTTCCTGCACATTTGAAACGCCATATACATCTAATCCCGCAACTATTGCTGCTTCTTTTACATTTTGAATTGGCAGAAAAAAACCTTTGAAACCTTCTTCTTTAGCTTTAATCGCAATTGGTAGAGCACCACGAATCGGTTGTAGACTTCCATCGAGAGATAATTCTCCCATGATTAAATATTGTTCGTAGATATCGGTTTTTATTTGTGAAGAAGCAACCAGAATACCTATTGCCAAAGGTAAATCATAGGCTGAACCTTCTTTACGCAAATCGGCCGGCGCCATGTTGATGATGATCTTTTTGCCTGGCATTTGGTAGCCGTTATTCTTTAGTGCAGCAGCAATACGATAACTACTTTCTTTGATGGCGTTGTCTGGCAATCCGACTAAATGATAGCCGATTCCTTTGTCCATATTGACTTCAATTGTGATTGTAGTTGCTTCGACTCCAAAAACGGCACTTCCGTAAACTTTGATTAACATATAAAATAGTTTTCCTAAATGTAAATACTATTTTACTTTTAACCAAAAATATTTAATCAAATTCTTACTTATTAAAAATAACCATATAAGTAATATAAGGTCATTTAAGCTTATCTGTTATGTTCTTATACTTATATGGCAAAAGAACTTTTTTTCGAAATGTGATTAAGAATATTGCAAACCAATTTGCGTTTTAACTTCTTCAATTATTTTAGCGAGTTCTAAACTGTTTTCATGTGACCAAAGTTCGCTTTCTTTTTTATTGGCCCAAAGACAAGCATGACATTCTTCGATTTCGTAAGTGTAGCCTTTTCCTAATGTTGGTCTGTCAAATTTTGTTTTTTGGTTGCCATCAGCTAAAGTACCTTGAGTCAAACTGTATGATTCGGTCATGAACCAAAGTGGATCGAGATTGATTCGGCCTTTCGTTCCGCTAATTGTTGCATCAACGTTGCAAGTGTATAAGAAGCTGGAGTGAAGCACGGCTTGCGCATTTTCGTATTGCAAAATAATAGACGTTTGAGCATCAGCTCCTGTGGAATAAAATTGAGATTTTGCCAAAATTTCTTTTGGAATTCCTAATATCAAATAAGCCAAAAACAATGGATAAACTCCAATATCCATCAATGCTCCGCCGCCTAATTTCATGTCGGTCATTCTGGTGTTGTGTGGATTTTCGAATTTAATCGAGAAATCGGCATTGACATATTTTACTTCACCAATAGCTCCGTTTTGGATATGTTCTAAAGTTTCTCTCATCAAAGGATTGAAACGTGTCCAGAAAGCTTCCATGAAAAATTTATTTTGCTTTTTGGCAGTTGCAATCATCTGCTCAACATCTTTGTAATGTAAGGCTAATGGCTTTTCGCATAATACATTTTTATTATTTTCTAATGCTTTAATAGTAAGCTCAGCATGAGAATCATGTGGTGTTGCGATATAAAGAATGTCAACATTTTCATCTTTAAAGATTTCATCATATGAACCGTAGGCTTTTGGACATTGAAATTGATTCGCAAAATCTTGAGCTTTATTTATATTTCTGGAAGCTACGGCGTAAATTTCGGCTGATTCGATTAATTGTAATTCACTGGCAAATTGGGCGGCAATACTTCCTAGTCCAACAATTCCCCATTTTATTTTTTTATTGTTTTCCATTGGTTGGTTATGATTTTTTAATAGCAATAGTTTCTTGGTATTTTCAAATGTAGCAAATATTTTTTAGGAACTCTGATTTATAGGTGTGCTAAACTATTTTGAATTGGGATGCAGATTTAGCAGATAAAATTAAAATCCATAATCTCAATTTATAGACAAAATTAATTTTTAACGTAAAGCTGTCCGTGTAAGGGATAGAAGCAAGTTACCATGTAACGCGGATAGCCCGACCCCATCCTGATAAAAGGGCGTGTAACCCGCAAAGTGAAGTAGCCCTTTTGTCAGGATGGGGTTACACCCAAATGAATTTAGCAATAAAATTGTAGCTTTAAAACAAGTTAATTCTTTAAATTTGAGTTTCAATTAAAAGAGAATAATATGGGACTATTTAATGCCATTTTGGGCAACGCATCAGAAGTAAATACAGAAAATCTTTCGAAAGAATTTGAACCGTTATTGATTGAAGGCGAAACAATCGAAAAAGGGTATAAAGTGATTAAAGATATGTTTGTTTTTACCAACAAAAGATTGATTTTGGTCGAGAAACAATTGGTGGGTACTAAGGTCGATTACCTTTCGATTCCGTATTCGTCTATTAAAAAATTCTCCAAAGAAAGCGCTGGAATTATGGATTTAGATGCTGAATTGAAAATTTGGTTGACTCATGAAGATGCCCCGATTTCGAAACAATTTGGAAAAGGTGGAAATAATATTAATGAAGTGTATCAGATTTTGAGTAAACATATTTTGAAGTAGTTTTTTTTTAGTCCTTAGTACTTAATCCCTAGTCATTAGTGGTAAGAACTAAAGACAAAAAACTAAGGACTAGGGACTAACCAACTAACTTTTTTATGAAAATAATTATCCGCACTTTCAAACTTCAATTAAAGCACACTTTTACGATTTCAAGAGAATCTCATGATGTACAACCAACACTGATTGTCGAGTTGCAAAGTGAAGGTTTTTCCGGTTTTGGCGAGGCTACTTCAAATCCTTATTATAATATTACGGTGGATAGAATGAGAGCTAACTTGGAGGCTATTATTCCGTTTATTGAAGCTCATGATAACGAAACTCCTGAGGAATTCTGGGATAGTGCTTCGGCTTTGTTGAAGGATGATATGTTTGCTTTATGCGCTTTGGATATGGCGTATAATGATTTGTATGCAAAGAAAAAAGGCAAGAAATTATATGAGCTTTGGGGCAATTCTCCTTCACATAATCCTAAAACCGATTATACTATTGGCATAGATAAGATTGATAAAATGGTCATGAAACTGAAAGAAATGCCGTGGCCTATTTATAAAATCAAATTGGGAACGAAAGACGATATCGCGATTGTTACCGAATTGCGTAAACATACCGATGCCCGTTTTCGGATTGATGCTAATTGTGGCTGGACAGTTACTGAAACCATTAACAATGCTGTTGCGCTAAAAAAACTTGGTGTCGAATTCTTGGAACAACCGATGAAAGCAGATCAATGGGCGGCGCATAAAGAGGTTTTTAAGCACTCGGTTTTGCCAATTATTGCTGATGAAAGCTGTATTATAGAAGAAGATGTTGCCAAATGCCATAATCATTTTCACGGTGTGAATGTAAAATTGGTAAAATGTGGCGGTCTCACTCCTGCCCGACGAATGATTGCCGAAGCCAAACAATTGGGAATGAAAACTATGGTGGGCTGCATGACCGAATCTACTGTTGGGATTTCGGCAATTGCGCATTTGTTGCCTGAGTTGGATTATGTGGATATGGATGGCCCTTTGTTATTATCCGAAGATATTGCGACAGGAGTTACCATTACTGACGGAATTATTCATTATGCTGATTCAAATGGAATTGGTGCTACTTTAAATTACTAGTTTCATGCAGGTAAACGAAATTCCAAATAGAGTTTTTTACAAAGACGGAAAGCAGTTTTTGTACTTTGGCGGAACTAATTATTTGGGTGTCACTACGCTGCCGGAATTTCAAAAAATCCTGCTTTCGAGTTTTCAAAAATGGGGAACTAGTTATGGAAGTTCCCGTTCTGCCAATATCCAATTAGAAATTTACGAAACTGCCGAAGATTTATTAGCCAAACAAATTGGTACTGATTCGGCAGTTACGGTTTCGTCTGGAATGCTGGCTGGAAAATTGGCTTTGGAACAACTTCAGCATACAACTGATTTGCTTTTTCATTTTCCGAGTACACATCCGGCTTTGATGCATCCTTTTTCGCTTCCGCTCATTCAAGACGGAAAATTAAATCCTTTTCTTCTGGATGATTCGGTTTCAAAAATCGGAATTGTAGCCGATGCGATTCCATCGCTGAGCGTGACTACTGCTGACTTAAGTATTTTGGAAACAATTCCTAATTCAAAAAATATCACTTTATTACTAGACGAATCGCATAGTTTTGGCGTTCTTGGCAACGAAGGCCAAGGGATTTTAAACCAATATTCTTTTCCAAATATTCAACAAAAAATAAATATAGCTTCACTTGGGAAAGCAACTGGACTTTCAGGTGGTTTTATTGCGGGAAATAATGATTTCATTGAAAGCATAAAGAAACAACAAAGTTTTATCGGAGCTTCTGGAATGAATCCTGCTTTCCTGGAAACATATGTAAATGCCCAGGAAATCTATCATTTGCAAAGACAACAATTAAAAGAAAATTTGACTTATGTTGCCCAAAATTTAATCCCTAACAAGGAACTAACCTTTGACAAAAACTATCCCGTCATTTATTTCGATCATGAAGAATTGCTTCAATTGCTTTTGGAAAATGATATTATCCCAACCTCTTTTCCATATCCCACAGCATCTGGGAAATTGAGTCGAATCGTAATTAGTGCTCATCACACAAAATCAGATTTGGACAAAATGATTCAGCAGGTAAATATTTTTACACAACTCACCTCAGACTTGGAAGGAGACGATATACGATTTGTTCTGTAATAATAAAAGTCTCAATATTAGGGCAAGACCCCATTTAGGAAAAGGGGCTTGATGTGGATTGCGCTTATTCGCCCCTTTCCCTAAATGCGGTCGGGCTATCCGCGCTACTTCGGTAGCTTGCTTCTATCCCTCTTGCAGCTTTTAGGTTTCAATTAAAATATTTCTTTACCATTAGTCAGTTGTAATTTATGAGTGCGCTATTTTGCAGAAAATCAAAACAATATTATTATCCTGATCACATTTCTTCGATAATTAAACAACATTTTTAATATTCTTAAGTGAATAACTACAATTTACAAAAATCAATTATCATTATAAGAATAAAAAATGAATCACAAATTAAATTATTGTTACTTTTAAATAGCTTTTACAACCTAACACCTATAAAATTTAGGGGTCAAAATACAAAAACAATAAAAATCACCCTCTTACCCCTATTTTATCAGACTGTTTTGAATGATTTACTATTTTTGCATAAAAAAATAAAATCGAATACAAAATGCGAAAAATAGTTTTAAGCGTGATTCTTGTCACAATTTTGGTATTATCCTATTTCTCTAATTATTTCCTAATAAGCCACAAAACAAATCTTTCCGAAATTTCAAAATTCGACACCGGTGATATCGCGTGGATGATAGTTGCCTCGGCTTTGGTATTATTAATGACACCGGGTCTAGGATTTTTTTATGGCGGTATGGTCGGCAAAAAAAATGTTATCAGCACCATGCTTCAAAGTTTCATGGCTATGATTATCGTTACCGTTTTATGGGTAATAATCGCTTTTGGTTTGTCTTTTGGCCCTTCAATAGGAGGCATTATTGGAAATCCGCTTCCTTATATTTTCTTCCAAGGAGTCGGAATTGGCACTTCGTGGAAACTAGCCCCTAGTATTCCTTTTTTATTATTCGCATTATTTCAAGCTAAATTTGCAATTATAACACCCGCTATTGTAACAGGAGCTTTTGCAGAACGTATTCGTTTTTGGGCCTACCTATTATTTATGGTATTGTTTATCCTTTTTGTTTACGCACCATTGTGCCACATGACGTGGCATCCAGATGGTTTATTATATAATTTTGGCGTATTGGACTTCGCTGGAGGAACTGTAGTACACATGAGTGCAGGATGGGCAGCACTTGCAGGCGCCATCTTTCTGGGAAAACGCAAATCACCAAAACCTAGTCCAGCACGTATTACTTATGTATTATTAGGTACCGGCTTATTATGGTTTGGGTGGTTTGGTTTTAACGCAGGTTCAGCACTTGGAGCCAATGGGCTAGCGACACAAGCCATGGGTACAACAACCGTTGCAGCTGCAGTCGCTTCGATGACGTGGGTTTTCATTGATAAAATTATGGGACACAAACTTTCAGCGATGGGGGCTTGTATTGGTGCAATTGTCGGATTGGTAACAATTACTCCTGCAGCCGGATTTGTAAGCATGCCACATGCCATTACAATGGGAATCATCGGAAGCGTTATCAGTAATATCACCGTTAGCAAATTCCATAAATTCAAAATTGACGATGCCCTAGACGTATTTGCTTGTCACGGAGTTGGAGGAATGGTCGGAATGATTTTGACAGGAGTATTTGCCAATAAGGATATTAACCCAGCGGTTATTGATCAAGGACTTGCTTTTGGAGAAACAAAATTATTTACACATCAGATGATTGCTTTGGTAGGAGTTTCCATTTTTGCTTTTGCAATGTCTTATTTTTTATTTTACGTTGTAAACAAAATCACTCCTTTGCGAGTATCCGAAGAAAAAGAAGCATTAGGTTTAGATATTTCTCAACACGGAGAATATTTATAAAACATTTTCTCTTTATAAACTTGAAACACTCTAGATCAATTTTAGAGTGTTTTTTTTTGCACTATTTATTTAAAGAAACATAAGAATCTTATAACGAATCATTTATGTAATAATTATTTAAAAATTCGAAATTAATCGTCAATGATTTTATAATTTTAACAAGTAAACCATATAACGATTCATATAAATTTCGAAATAACTCATTATATACATTTATAAACAGTCTTACAAAGCATGCAAATATTGATATATGTTTATATTTTTACTCAAAATTATCAAATATCAACAGCAAAATAACAAAAGACTTAGTAAATTGTCGGTATTTTCATAAATAAAGCAATAATTTGAAATTTTAATGTAAAAAGTCTTAAAATTTAGTTAACACATTCTTTATTTTAGACACAAAAATTAAATACCCCTCAAAATACGATAGTACAAACTAGTAAATTGATAAAAATAACATACATACCCCCAATTTTTTGGTAGGTAAAAAATCATTTTATACTTTTATACAAATTAAAAAATCAAAAAACTATGCGAAAAATTATCTTAAGTATTACACTAATCACAATCTTAGTACTATCCATTTTTTCAATTCATCTTCTTACTGAATCATCAGAATTAGGACCTCACGTAGTTAAATTAAAACTTGACACTGGAGATACTTCGTGGATGATTGTAGCTACGGCTCTTGTACTATTAATGACTCCAGGCCTTGGATTCTTTTATGGTGGAATGGTTGGTAAAAAAAATGTAATTAGTACTATGTTACAAAGCTATATGGCGATGATTATTGTAACCATATTATGGGTTTTAATTGGCTTCGGACTTTGTTTTGGACCAACAATTGGAGGATTAATTGGTGATCCAAGTTCAAATTTACTATTTAACGGTGTAAGCGCTAATACCGCTTGGGAATTAGCTCCAACAATTCCTTTTATTTTATTTGCTTTATTCCAGGCAAAATTCGCTATCATCACTCCAGCTTTAATTACTGGTGCATTTGCAGAAAGAGTTCGTTTTTGGGCCTATATATTATTTATGGTATTATTCTCTCTTGTGGTGTACGCACCATTATGTCACATGACTTGGCATCCTGACGGATTGTTCTTCGGATGGGGAGTATTGGATTTTGCTGGAGGAACAGTAGTACACATGAGTGCTGGTTGGGCCGCATTAGCAGGAGCCATCTTCTTAGGAAAAAGAAAAGTACAAAAAACAAATCCAGCCCGTATTACATATGTATTATTAGGTACTGCTTTACTATGGTTTGGATGGTTTGGATTCAACGCCGGATCTGCTGTTGGAGCAGGAAGCCTTGCCGCTCAAGCCTTGGGAACTACTACTGTTGCTGCTGCTGCTGCTGCAATGGCATGGGTATTTCTTGATAAGATTTTAGGACACAAACTTTCGGCAATGGGAGCTTCTATTGGCGCTGTGGTTGGGTTGGTTGCCATTACCCCAGCTGCAGGATTTGTAAGCATTCCGCATGCTATAGCAATTGGGATTATCGCTGCCGTTATTAGCAATCTGGTTGTTAGTAAATTCCCTAAAGGAAAAATCGATGATGCATTAGACGTTTTTGCTTGTCACGGTGTTGGTGGTATGGTAGGAATGCTTTTAACTGGTGTTTTTGCTTCTAAAGCGATAAACCCAATTGTTGGTGACAACCAAGGTTTAATTTTTGGAGATGCTACTTTGTTTTTAATACAATTGAAAGCATTGATTATTGTCTCTATATTCGCTTTCTCAGTTTCTTATTTATTGT
>Ga0308157_10004371_pt1 | contig 18834 bp, 17 predicted proteins | sample PhyBR1_FD_201035 | JGI IMG/M metagenome (GOLD analysis project Ga0308157, IMG submission 201035) | Phyllosphere microbial communities from UC Gill Tract Community Farm, Albany, California, United States - DLSLB.R1 | ecosystem: Host-associated > Plants > Phyllosphere > Unclassified | place: USA...
ATACTGGTCATTCCTACTTTTTTTCCAATAATTCCTGACATTTTATCTTTTCTTTTTAACACCCATCGAAGCAGTAGGGCTTCGTTCAAGGTGGTTGTACATCCCCCGAAAGGGACGGCAAAGATAGACAAGAATTATTAATTTTCAAATAGTTAGCCAAATATTTTTTCAAATAAATTGCTGATATGATGTGATTTAACTTTAAAAGTAGCGTTAGTGTGCCAAACCACCATTTAAACTGATGGTTATGATTGCTAAAATAATAATTCCGATAACTACATAGAGGTAATCACGTTCTATTAAAAAGCTAAAAATAGCAAATACAATCCGGGCTATCGGCGTGAATATCAGCATCAATATACCAAACTGAACTACAGCATCACCCTGTAAGGTAAGCACACCTTTGAATATGGCCGCTATCGATGAAAATTTAGCAAGTTCAGGTTTAAAGACTTTATAATCGGTAAGTACGCCTTTGTTATGAATCAGGAAAATGACCCCGCCAATAAGCACGATTCCCATCGAAATAATTACACCCGCACGTAAAAGTGTACCCAGTATCAACTGAATATCTTTATCTTTTATATTTTCTTTATTGGCTAAATTCATTACAATCCGCTTAATCCTTTATAAATCATCTGCAGTGCCAGAAATGCAACAACCACCGCAAATACAATTTTAAGTTTGTCGGTTTTGGTTTTCAATAAAACTTTTGAACCTACGGTAGCACCGGTTAAAACGCCAATACAAACCGGCATAGCTATGCCAGGGTCAATTTGACCACGGTGTAAGTAAACCACTGCACTGGCTGCTGCAGTAACACCCATCATAAAATTGCTGGTTGTGGTCGATACTTTAAAAGGTAAACGCATGATGTTATCCATGGCAATTACCTTTAAAGCTCCGCTGCCAATGCCCAGCAAGCCCGATAAGGTTCCGGCAAAAAGCATCATAAAGAAACCACCCGGAATGTGTTTTACTGCATATGGATGATCTACGCCCCTATCGGGATAAGATCCGTTGAGTCTGAAAAATCTGGCCCATTTATCGGTATCATCTAAAGTAGTGTGGTCTACTTTCTTTTTCAGTGTCATAATGGCCGAAAAGATCAGAATACAACCAAATAGAATAGCAATATAGTTGGCATTTAAATAAACTGCTACAATTGCACCGCAAATGGCACCAATGGTAGTGGCAATTTCCAAAAACATGCCGATGCGGATATTGGTGATACCCTCTTTAACGTAAGCAGCCGCCGACCCTGATGAGGTAGCAATAACCGAAACAATAGAAGCACCAATGGCATAATGAATATCTACACCCAGGGCCAGCGTAAGTAAAGGGATAATAATTACTCCCCCGCCCAACCCAGTCAATGAGCCCAATAAACCAGCCAAAAAAGCCCCTGATAAAACAATAATGGTAAACAGCAATACCGACATGCGGGCAAATATAATGTACTGTTTTTGGGGAAACGAAAGATTAAGGGAATAAAATAAAGTCTATATGATATATGGAAGAAGTAAAATGGAGGATGGAAAATGGGGATTATAGAGCGTAAAAATGAAAGCTGGGATTATAATTTTGAAGGAATAAGTTTTGATATTTGAACAACTGGCCCAACAATTAATTTCAAAAGAATTTCACGATTAGCAGATGCTAATGCCAGGAAAAACCTCATATTCATTATCAAACAAGAAATTATATATAGAGAACTCATCATTGTAAGGATTGTGATCTGCTCCATGTGGATACCCCCCTTTAATTTTTCTTGACATTAACAGACGATGACTTACAAAATGGTAATCAGGAAAGATCTTTCTGAGTATCTCCTTTAGCGCAATAACCATTTGCTCACTCTCCGGCAAATTAACCAATATGGAAGAAACAGCGATTGACCTTAAAGGTATTTGACCACTTAAACCGCCTTTAATATTTTGATGTAAGGCCGTTTCTTCGAAAAACAGGGTGTAATGATTGGTCAAAAGCGATATCCGTAATTTCAAATGGTACAATAAATGTATCTCCGGATATTCTTTTTTGGGCAGTTCGATTTCTATAGCATAGTTCGGAAATTGCCTATGGTAACTAGTCTCCACTGTATAATTTGGTAGCGCCTGTTTAATCTTATCTAACAATTCAGTACACACCTGCGGTGTATCTCCGGCAATTAGCCGGTTTATTTTTTCAGTTATGATATTGGTAAGATCGTGATATCCTTTATAAAACGAATTAGGTTCGCCTACCCCAATTGGATAATATTGATAAACAGCCTTTACTAAATCGTAAAATGGGTTACTCTCATCTTTTGAAATATTGATTGTAGGTATCATTTAAATAAAGTATATAGTTAATTTATCATATAATTCGATTCTAAGCCGCAAGCTGGTCATTCAAATTTCAATCCCATTATAATTTTATAATTTATAGTAAAGTTTACTTTCCTGATTTAAATCAACATCCCTAAAACATGTTACTACTTCAAATGCAATCTGCCTGATGGTTTCGGGAATGGGGTTAACAATACCCTTATTGCCTTCAATGCTCTTTATCTTCCAACCTGAGGTATTTAATACCAAAGAATCTGTTCCGGCAGCTGACTTTATAACCTTGGCCCTTGTAAAAGCATTTCCATCTGAATCGATAATGATTTTCTTATTGCTCCACCAGTTTTCGGTTGAAACAATTTTCAATTCAGAACGATCCAATTTAGCAGCATAATTCCAGCCCTTTTCAACCGAGTGAGTCAATTTCAATAGTCCCATAAAGTTGCTAAGGTTTTTAGGATTATAAATTTCGGAACTACAATACATGAGTATATGCCCTAACTTAAGATCGCTTAACAATGCTTTCCTATTTCCAGCGTTATGAAAAATAGCCACAATTTTCCCTGCAACTAAATTTACTACAGTTTCATTTCCGTAATCGTATTCAGCACAAAGTAGATCTATATCTTTTAAATATTGCGTTAGCTGCGAAATCAATTCTGGTTTTTTCAAGGTAGATTTCATATCGAAATACTATTTCCCCAGCCTTTTAATCATCTCCGCACTCAGATCCCTGCCATCATTCAGCCGGTTGGCGAAAAATGATTTAGCCGCTTCAAAATGTGCTTTATAGCCATTAATATCGCCATAGCCAATAATTGAGGCCCACTCGTGCACAGCCGTATGGAATTCGAGGTCATCGCCGCGGATGGATTTATCGTACAAGGCCGTTTGGATGGATTCTTCGAGCATTTCCTGGTTTTTGAAAAGATATTCGGCAATGCCTAAACGCAGTTTAAAAGGTGGCGTTTGGCAAATCAGGTTATCGTAAGGATTTACCCCCATTTTATACCAGGCGTAAACCATGCTCAGTAAACTTAAATGCGAATTGGGTTTTTGTTTATGATCGGCATCCGAAAGGCTGAATTCTTTCATGATGTTATCATCAAGCAGCAGCAACTGGCGGCTTTCGTGAAAGACAAAATCGCGGGCGGCATAAATCTTCTCCCTAAACTCAACTTCATTTTCGCAGATCATCAGTTTATAAAGCTCAGATTCGGCCTGGGCATAATATTTAACCTGTTTCTGTGCATAAGGATTTAAGATGGCCAAACCGGCATAAATGTGCGATTTGTAGCTAAAGATCCGCAGTGTAGTTAAAATCTTTACGTTATCGATTCCACCGGCATACGCAGGATTATCCCAGGGAAAAAAACCCGCATTTTTCCAGGCCGAGCCCATACTTTCGAAACCCATATGCGTTACGGCCTGCGTATCGGCCACAATGCGGTCATGCTCCCGGTAATCGTCCATTTCAATAATGTTCGATTTTAAGGCTTGATAAATTTCCAGTGCCTGCGTATAAACCTCATCGGTAGCGCGGTGGCGCACCACCACCAGGGTTTGTCCCTCCGGACTAAAAGCCGGACCATGCAAAGAATGGCAGGTTACAATCTGGGTATCGGACGGAAGGTATTTTTCAAAAGCAGCAATTTCAGGATGTTTAACCGAAGTTTGGCCCGAAACAATTGCACCATACTTGGTAGAGCGTGCAAAAGTGGCCACCACTTCATCAATTTTTTCGGCTTCAACGCAGTAAATTATAAAATCAGATTTGCGGGCTACCTCATGACCATCAATTAAAACTTCAATTCCTTTAGGTTCGAGCTCATTTTTTAAATCCGAAAAACGCAGGGGCATATCGGCCCCACATACTTTATAACCAGCGTTTACAAACGATACGGCATACAATTTGCCCATATCGCCCAAACCAATAATTCCTATTTGCATGAAACAAATGTAACCTATAGCAAATAATTTTATAATAAAACTTCGATAAAATTGTTATTTAACATGTTAAACACAAACATTTTTGTCTTTCGCCCTTAAGCTTCAATAAAATTATTAACCGGGAAATGGATAAAAATGTAGTTTTACACGATAACACCTATATTTAAACTATGCAAAAAATTAAACACACCCTACTGTTTTTAGGCGCTATGCTATTTTTAAACGTTGCTTTTGCGCAAACTTTACCTGACACCACCAAGAATACTGATCCTTCTTTAAATGGCCAGTATCAGTTCATGTTAAAGAAATCTAAAAGCTTCAATGGCGCAAGGCTGATTAATCCAAACCGGTTATCATCTTTGTGGAAAAGTGTTAATGATACGCTGAGGAAGGAACGCAAACAATTACAGGAGGCCAGGCAGGAAATTAAAGCCCAGGCTGGTAATATTTCGAGTTTAAAAGGCGAAGTAACGGGAAAAGAAAGCTCGCTGGCTACCGCCAATGCTTCGGTTAATGAAATTAAGTTTTTAGGAATTGCCTTTGATAAGGGTACTTATAACACCATTGTTTGGACAATTATTATTGTTCTGGCCATTGGTTTGGCCTTTGTTATTTTCCAATCAGGTAAATTAAGGCATGAGGCTAAATACCGTACAGAGCTTTATCAGGAAGTGGCCGATGAATTTCAGGCACATAAGGTTAAAGCCAAAGATAAAGAAATGAAACTAGCCCGCGAGCTGCAGGATGAGCGGAATAAATGGGATGAAGGACGGGGCAGATAAGCAAAGTCAATGATTAAATTTTGAATGATTGAATAATTTAGTCTTATTCAATCATTCAAAAGTAAAACCAAGGTGAGTCTGCCGGAGGCTTTATCAATACTCCATATTTTTTTTGAAAAGCAAAGTTTGTGATACAGCCTTTGAAAGAATAATTTTCGGCCAGCGGTTTTTGCTTCTTTTTACCATCAAAAAAATACCTGTCCGGTCAGGACAATCATTAATTTTTTAATGAAGATCAGCATGATGATCTTATACAATCAGTTTTTAATTCCTGAAACTGTATTTCAACCCAACCTCAAACTCTCCATTGCTGTAATTCTGCATTTTTGATGTATTGGTCGTGTATTGAAATAAAATAGAAAACTGATTCTTATAATTGGCGCCAAAACCTCCGGTAAAACTGTTGGTGCTGTGGTATATCCCGTTAAGCATTAACTTCTGATCTAAAAACTGAAGATTTACCCCTGCATCAAAAATACCATCATAGTTCTGAACCCCGCGGTAAACCAATTTGGGTTCAATGCTGTTAATCAGCTTATCGGTTGTAAATTTGTAACCTGCTGCCAGAAAATAAATAGACCGGTCTACCACATTTCTAATTTGGTCTCTCTTAAAAAACCTTTTCAGGTTGGGCAAAGCACCCTGAAAAGTGAGTTTATCATTACGATATGCTACACCAAAATCACCATCCAAATACAACCTGCGGTCGTTAAAACTGTTGAGTACATCATCATCAAGATCGCCTTTTACCTTTCCAAAATCTACCCACTCATTCATGATTCCGGCCGACAAACCAAAATCGATAAATTCGGTGCCACCGTTTAAAGGTAAGTGGTAAGCATAGGTTACCGTTGCCCTGGTACGGTTAATGGCGCCGGCACCTTCGTTATAAAAAAGTATGCCTAATCCCACCTTATTGTTTTGCAAACCATAATCGCCTGTTAAATATTGAATCCTGGGACCTCCATCTACACCTGTCCACTGGGTTTTCAAGGCCGCATTAAGGTTCAGGCCTTTCTCAATACCTGCCATAGCCGGATTGGCCAAAAACTGATTCTGGTAATAAATACTTCCCATGGGATTAAGCTGGGCTAATGCGGGTATTCCTAATAAAACCAACAGCCCTGTTATCATGCGTTTCATTCTGCTCATGCTGTTACTTTTTATATAAAATAGATATAAACCCTTTAACTGTGCCTTCGGCACCTAAATCGAGGATATAATAGTAGGTATCTTCTGCAAGCGCCGATCCGTTTACATAACCATCCCAGTTGTTTTTATAATTTACAGTTGAGTAAAGCATACGTCCTCCCCTGTCAAAAACGGTGAGCTTGTGGTTCGGATATTTTTCAAGGCCTTTAATAACAAAAAAATCGTTCCTGCCATCGCCATTTGGGGTAAGGATATTATTTACAATGCTTACTTCGGCCTGCGTATCAATAATTAAAAAGGGCTGTAAAAATCCTTGTGTTAAAGATGTATTGCTAACCTGAAAGGTTTGAACCAAGGTCATTTCGCCAACACTGAAATCGTAGAGCTGGTTATTGATTTTACCTGAACCACTAGCCGAATTAAATGCATAGGGTAAACTCTGGGCCTTAACCCCAGTATCAAAAAAGAGCAGCAGCAGAAAAACAAACAGACAATAAGTACTTTTCATCATGCTTAATTTAAAGAGATCCATGCAACACCATCGCTTTGAATGGTCAATGTTTTGGCTCCGCTAAGGGTGGTAATTGTCGTATCGTCGTTTAGTGTTATAGCATTATTTAAGGTAACATTACCAGTTGATAAAGCTTTTACAATAACATAAATCCTTCCTTTACAGGTTACAGGTCCCGGCAGGTTTAAAGTAACCGCCAAACCTGTGTTTTTTAATCTAACGGTATAATGACTTGCATCTAATGTTAAAGTTCCGCCAGTCGTATAAGTTAAAATGCTTGCCGAAACCGATCCATTTACATTTAAAGTGCTAGCATTTGCCGGCGCGTAAGTGGTTGAGGTAGCAGCAGAACTATTATTAAGGGTTAAAGTTCCGCCATCTGGAGCCATATTACCTGCAATTAGCGGATAGGCTGTATTGGTATTGGCAATGGCCAGAGTATTATTGACATTGGTGTAAGTACTGCCTGCATTACTACCAATAAAAATGTTGCCAGAACCATTATTTTTTGATCCGGAGGCATAGCCTAAAGCCGTGTTATTATCACCGTTGCTAGCCTCTAATGTTAAACTACCTATTGCAGTATTGTTAATTCCGCTGCCATTGGCCATTAAGGTATGCGTACCAAAAGCACTGTTGTTAGAACCTACCGTACTTACGCTTAAAGCCTGCGAACCAAAGCCACTGTTATTGATGCCGCTGAAACTCCTCTGCAATACCATATGGCCAAAGGCACTGTTTTCGTAACCGGATATGTTTACTGAAAGTGCTTCTTTACCAAATGCACTATTGTAAAAACCAGAAACATTGCCAACAATGGTTTTATAACCATAAGAAACATTGGTTTCTGAAGAACTACCCAAACGCCCCGATTTTTGTCCGTTTACCAAAAAGTTGATAGCTATATCGTCGGTATTGCCTAAAAAATTATTAGTTTGGTCGACATTACCTGTGTTACCTTTTAAAGCCCAGGCATTGGCGTTGGCAAATAAAGTACGACTAATGAGCTCGGGTTTACCGGTAATGGCATTGGTTATATATACTTTATTGGCGTCAGCAACCCCAGCTGTGGTTAGTTTTTCGAGGGTAACTGATGCATCGGCAAGTTTAGATGTGGTTACTGAACCATCGGCAAGTTGCAGGGTATTTACAGCTGCATCGTCTATATTGGTGTTTTTAACTTCTTTATTTCCGATTTTAACCGAAGTAACTGCTGCATCTGCTAGTTTTGGCGTGGTAACTGAACCATCTGCCAGTTGCAAGGTGTTTACAGCTGCATCGGCAACATTGATATTTTTGATTTCTTTATTGCCAATTTTAACTGAGGTAACAGCTGCATCAGCCAGCTTGAGGGTAGTTATGGCTCCATCGGCTATTTTTAATGTACTAACAGCACCATCGGCTAGTTTAGCATTAGTTACTGCACCTGCATTAATATCAATAACCACATCTTTGAGTAACGCCGTGCTACCATTAGCACTTACCATCAAATCAGTTGAAGTTAAACCTTTTGCTCCCGCCAACTGGGCAACATCTAACGTAACTGGTTTCCAAACAGCACCATCAAATAATAAAACCTGATTATTGGCTGGTGTATTGGCATTTAATGTTTTTCCCTGAATGTTTACAAGAGTTGGATAAGGGTAATTACCGCCTAAATCACCACCCGCAACCCCGGTTGATGGCCCAACTGGCCCTACCGGGCCTAAATCACCTTTATCGCCCTTATCTCCTTTTACCCCTTGTTGACCTTGAATTCCGGCAGGGCCTGTAGCTCCGGTATCACCTTTTACACCGGCTGGTCCCTGGGGCCCGGTAGCACCTGTTAAACCAATAGGCCCCTGGGCTCCCGTTGCTCCTGCAGGTCCCTGAGGTCCAGCCACTCCTGCGGCACCTTGTGCACCCGCCGGCCCGGTTGCACCGGTATCGCCTTTTGGTCCGGCAGGGCCATTAGCTGCGTACAAAGCGTAGGGAACGCTCAATAATTGGGCGGTTCCTGCGAGACTAAAACTGCTTCCATTATCCGGATCAATTTCTACCTTAACAAATTTTAATCCGCCAGCCCAATTTACACCTGCAAGGGTTCCACTTACTGAAGTTGCTCCACTTGAACCTATCGCTACTGCATAAAGGCCATATGTATTGGTTACTACATTTCTGATCTCGCTATACTGTGTTGTTCCTGTTGACGATCCGTCCAGGATACTGATTCGAATGGATATGCTCTTATTTGCCAGTGGTGTGCCATTTGCATTCCTGGCTGCACCCTGATAGTTAAATTGCTGTGGTGCCTGTGCCTTAACAGCCAATGCCAAGCCAACGCTCAGCAATACAATGAGTAGAAATTTTTTCATGAACCTGGGACGAGATCTAAGTTGTAAAGCCAAAAAATAAACGCTCTACGTTCAAATCTACTAATTAGTATATCCCCTTAGGTCTACTTTACACAAAGAACCATACACCAAGACAACCTAACAAACAAAACATTGACAATCAACAAAATATGCAATACTATATTTTGCAATTTTACACCAACGCCAAGTTTTAAGACTATTTTTAATATAAAAAACAGCAGAAAAATGCTCAAAATTTGACTTTAAGCTATAATAATTGGCCTGCGAAATTAGCTATATTTAAGTTTCCGATGGAAAAGATATGCCTTTAATATTGCGGTACAAATCAACAGCGTATAAATCTGTCATTCCTGAAACAAAATCGAGCACACTTTGAATAATTGAATAAATATCGGTTAAATCGGTATGATATTGCTTAGGGATAAGCTTAACCAGTTTTTTATAGTAATGCGTATTGTTATGAATTAATGCGGGGACAAATTCTTCTAATAACCCAGCCATAATTTTATAACCTGCCACTTCTTTTTGTATTACTGAGGAGAAATTATAAATCCGTTCTATTGAAACTTGCTCAACAGCTTTCCAGGCAGATAAGTATGGTTCAGGAATCATATCGGTTAAACTTTGGTTTAACTCACCGCGCAACAATCTTTCCTGCTCATTAAAAAAGATACCCGCACATAAATTAGTTAATGTATTAATGGCTTTTGCCCTCAACAGGCCAATTTTGGCATCGTCATCTTCATAATCATGCTTCAGGCGGTCTTCTATGGTTTTAGAATTCGCAAAAGGCAACAGATAATTTTTTACCTCTTCATACGAAAGGATTTTTAAGCGGTGCGCATCTTCCAGGTCGATAATGCTGTAACAAATGTCATCTGCAGCCTCTACCAGATAAACGAGTGGATGGCGTTTGTAAATGAGAAATTCGCTATCTTCCTGCTCCAGCTGAAGTTCGGCAGCAATCTTTTTAAAACTTGCTTCTTCTGACTGGAAGAAGCCATATTTCTTACGATGCAGCAAACCTTTTTGCTTACCAGCAATAGAAGCGCAAGGATATTTGGCTATAGAAGCCAGTGTAGAATAGGTTAGCGCATAAGCATCGTTCCCCTTGCCTTTAAGCGGGTGGGTAAGAATGCGAATAGCATTGGCGTTACCTTCAAAATTAATCAAATCATGCCATTGTGCTTCGCTCATTTCCTGCTGGTAAACTTTACCATCGCCATCAGTAAAATAGCGGGAAATTGCGGCTTCGCCCGAGTGGCCAAATGCCGGATTGCCCAAATCGTGGGCAAGGGCAGCTGCGGCCACAATATTGCCCACCTCATTTATTAAAGGAACTTCTTTAATCAGACTGGGATTATGTTCCTCAACACTTTTCAGAAAAATATTGGCCATAGAGCGGGCAACACTTGCTACTTCTAAACTATGGGTTAAACGGTTGTGGACAAAAACACTGCCAGGTAGTGGGAAAACCTGGGTTTTATTCTGCAGTCTTCTAAAAGGTGATGAAAAAATCAGGCGGTCATAATCACGCTGAAAATCTGAACGTGCCCGGTCGGTGCTCGCACCATATTGTTCCTGCCCAAACCTTTTATTCGAAAGTAAATATTTCCACTCCATTTATTGCTTAAACCTTTAAAAATTTGGCGCAAGTTAAACAAAAACGCTAAAATGGTTAAGCATTAAACTTGAAGTAAAATTTATATTACAATTAATAAAAGAATATCTATCTTCAGGGCCAAATAAACAAACAAAATAATGAAGAAAATCTTTTTAACGCTCGCTATCCTGTGCTGCTTTACGGTTTTAACTAGGGCACAATTTGAAGGCTCGAAGCAAATTTTTGAAAGTCCGAAATTAAAGGAAACAATTAAAACGCAAAAAATTGTAGCCATTTTACCATTCGAGGTAAAAATTTCTTACAGAAAACAACCTAAAAATTTCAGTGCTGAGGCCAATAAAAGCCAGGAAGAGTCAATGGCTAAATCTATCCAGGCGAGCATGTACACCTTTTTACTAAGAAAAGCATCTGATTATACCGTATCATTTCAGGATGTTGATAAAACAAACATTTTATTAAAAAAGGCAGGCGTACTGGGTAAGTTAGATGAAACGACTAAAGATGAGTTGGCCAAAATACTCGGTGTAGATGCCGTAATTGGCGGCCGCTTTGAAACTGAGCAAACTAAATCAGAAGCTGGCGCAATTGCTTCGGCAGTACTATTTGGTGGCTTTGGAGGGAAATCGGGTACCGGAACCATGTTTTTAACCATAAACAACGGAGCAGATGGAGAATTAATGTGGCGCTTCTTCAAAACCATGGACGATAGCATAATGAGTTCTACCGATGATATGGTTGAGCGGATGATGCGAAAAATATCAAGGAACTTTCCTTATAAAAGTTAATTAGAAAGGCAGATAGCAATATCTGCCTTTTTTAATGTCGAAGCATTTTAGAACTATTTTACTTTTATCTTCCAATACGATAGCAACTTCCTATTGCTCCTCATAATGATAGGTTAATCCACCATCAACAAAATAGGTAGAGCCAGTTACATACCGCGCATCTTCCGAAGCCAGAAAAGCCACAATACCTGCCACATCTTCGGGAGTACCGAGCTTTTTCATGGGAATATTTTCCAGTAACTTCCCTAATTTTTCTTTATCATTTAAAAGCGATTTATTAATTGGTGTAGCAATAGCACCGGGCGCTACATTGTTTACCCTGATATTGAAAGGCGCCAATTCTGTAGCCAGGTTACGGGTTAGCATTTTCAATGCTCCTTTACTGGCACAGTAAGGAGCAAAATGCGGAAAAACGATTTCCTCGTGTACAGAACTCATATTTACCACCACTCCGGCTACCTTATTAGTGATACAATATTTAACAAAAGCCTGGGTACCGAAAAACAAGCCTTTTAAATTGGTGTCCATTACCAGATCAAAATCGGCCTCTGTTACTTCCCAAAAATTATGGTTCTTTTCTACCCCGGCGTTGTTTACGAGAATATCGAGCTTGCCAAAGGCTTTAACCGCATTGGCAACCAAATCTGTTACACCTTTCACCAAACTAATATCTGCTTCCAAAAAAATAACCCGCCTACCCAGCGCTTTAATTTCAGCCAGTAGTTTTTCACCACGTTCATCCAGCTTTCTTCCGTTTAAAATAATATCAGCTCCATCCCTTGCTAAACGCAAGGCGCATGCGGCGCCAATTCCCTGGCTGCTACCTGTAACGAGTGCTACTTTATCTTTAAATCTTTCCATTGTTTATATTTACTGATTATAAAAGGGCTACCAAAGCTGTCCAGCCGGTTTGATGGCTTGCCCCTAAACCTTTTCCATTATCACCGTTAAAATATTCGTAAAACAAAATATAATCCCTGAAATGTTCATCATGGTTAAACTTGGCACTACCACCAAAAACAGGCCTTTCACCCTTTTCGTTTTTTAGGAAAATATTTTTTAAGCGTTTTCCTAAAAAACCAGCTATTTCGGCAAGCGAAAAATAGGTATTGGAGCCAGTTGGATATTCTACCCTGAAATCGTCGGTATAATACTCATGAAAATGCTTCAAAGCATCAATCAATAAGTAATTGATGGGAAACCAAATGGGGCCTCTCCAGTTACTGTTACCCCCAAACATCCCGGTATCGCTCTCTGCCGGAATATATTTAACTGAATAATCTTTACCATTTAACCAGTAATTATAAGGTTCAGTTTCATATTTCTTTGAAATAGAACGGATACCAAAGTCAGACAGGAACTCGGTGGTATCGAGCATTCTGCGCAATAACATTTTCATACGGTGGCCGCGCAATAGCGAGAACAAATGCTTGTCATTACCACTTTTATCAGCCCAATGACTTACCAGCTGAACCAAATCCGGTCGCTGCAACATAAACGATTCCAATCTGGTTTTAAGTTTGGGTAAATCCTTCCAATCCTGATCGCTAAAAACAATAACGGCAAACATCGGGATTAAACCTACCAATGTCCTCAGCCTGAGCCTATCCCAACCGCCATCAGGCTTGCGCAATAAATCGTAGTAAAACCCATCTTGCTCATCCCATAAACCAGTATGGTAGTCGCCCATGTTATCAATAGAACCTGCAATAAACAAAAAGTGTTCAGAAAACTTAATGGCCATATCTTCATAAACAGGCTTATGCAAAGCCAGCTCGATACTAATCTGCAACATATTTAAGGCATACATGGCCATCCAGCTGGTACCATCGGCCTGTTCTAAAAAGCCTCCACCCGGAACAGGCTCGCTCCGGTTAAATACTCCAATATTATCCAGACCAAGAAAACCACCTTCAAAAACATTATTCCCCTCACTATCCTTTTGATTTACCCACCAGGTAAAATTGAGCAGCAACTTCTGAAAAACTTCTTCGAGGAATTCCAGATCGCCCTGTCCCTTATTTTTCTTATCGGTAAGGTAAACCTTATAAGTGGCCATGGCGTGCACCGGCGGATTGGTATCCGTAAAATCCCATTCGTAGGCCGGCAACTGTCCATTAGGGTGCAGATAGTTATTGCTAACCAGCAAGCTCAACTGCTGTTTTGCAAAATCAGGATCAATAGGGGCCAGCGCAATACAGTGAAAGGCGAGGTCCCAGGCTGCAAACCATGGATACTCCCACTTATCCGGCATCAGAATAACATCAGCTGCCGTAAAATGGCTCCAGTGAAAATTCCGCCCACAGGCCCGCTTTGCAGATGGTTTGGGTAAACCTGCATCACCCTTTAGCCAAACATTTACATCATAATTGTAGTACTGTTTATTCCACAATAAACCTGCCCATGCCTGACGCTGCAACTGGTTCTCCTCTACACTGCCTTTATATTTACCGGAATAAAAGTCATTAGCTTCGTTTTTCCGTAATTCAAAAACTTTGTCGAAACCTTCAAATGGCTTATCGGTTAGTTTATTAGACAACCTTAACTTAAAACTCAGGCTTTGTTTTGCGGGCACCATTTGATGATAGTGTATAGCTACTTTGGTTCCGCTTTTTGCCGGATTTACCTGATCCTTTTGCCCGTTAACAATGTAGTTGTGGATGCCATCCTTTACGTAAGGTGAAGCATTGGCTGATTGGTACAGGCGTTCATTATTGGTTTCGTTATTGGTGAATAAAAAATCTGGATCACCATCGGCATAAGCATACATTTTACCTTGCTCTTCTGACCGAAAAAGCAATTGGTTTTCACCAAGATAACTTATAGTTGGTTTAGCTGTACGTCCCTCCCAACTCCAGTTGTTGCGATACCAGAATTGTGGTAACAAGTGGATTTCGGCATCTTCGTTACTTCGATTAATAACGGTATATTCAACTAAAATATCTTCTGCCTCGTTTTTAGCATAACTGATAAACACATCAAAGTATCTGTCCTGATCAAATATTCCGGTATCCATCAGTTCAAATTCAGAATCATGCCGGCTGCGCTTGGCATTTTCTGTCAAAAGTTGCGTATAAGGAAATGCTGATTGTGGGTATTTATACAACATTTGCATATAGGTATGCATAGGTGTATTGTCCAGGTAGTAATACACCTCCTTTACATCTTCACCATGATTTCCTTCGCCATTATTAAGTCCAAAAAGACGTTCTTTTAATATAGTATCTTTACCGTTCCAGAGAGCCAGCCCCAAACATAACAATTGCTGATCATCACTTATTGCAGCCAATCCCTCTTCTCCCCATCTGAAAGCCTTACTCCGTGCGGTATCGTGCGTGGTATATGCCCAGGCATCGCCATTATTGCTATAGTCTTCGCGTATGGTTCCCCATTGCCGTTCTGATACATATGGCCCCCATTTTAGCCAGTTTACACCATTTTGGTATTGTGCATCAATTCTTTCTTGCTCGGCATTTGCCATATGGATGATATAAGTTGTGTAAACGATTTGCAGAGTTAAATATCCAATATTTAACCCAGTAAATATTAAAAGTTATGTCAGGAAAATACGAACAAAGATCAAACCTTTTAATTGATGAAACGTTTTATATACAAATACATTAGTAGTAAGATTATGAAAACGAGTATTTATAACAAGGAAGAGCATTTGGAAGGCTATGCAGGTCCCACAGGAAACAGTGAAGAAAAATCGGATGTACAAAAAGCTTACGAAGCGGGGAACGATGGCAATGAGGTAACCAGTTTCGGCCGAGAAACCATAGCACAATACAATGCAGACACCTTGCACCATAAACCTCAAGCCAGAGATGGTTTTGATAACACCGGCACACAGGGTGCCGATTCGTTAAGTGATGATGCCTACAATAGTGCCGATAAACACCCAACTATAAAAAGTGCTGAAAGCCATACAGGTAGTTCATCTGAGGATTTTAAAACTAAGACCAGGATTAATGAAACCGATGAGGATCATGCCCTCGATACCGGAATATAAAAGATAAAGCAATGGGACTATTAAAATATGCCGTTTTAGGCGCAGCCGCAATTTACGGGCTTAAATATGCCACAAAGAAAAGGATTTCAGATGGTAAATCGCTGGTAGACGACCTCAAAGCCAAAGCCAACCAATGCCTAAGCGAAGTCAGCCATTTTAGTGAAAGCATCGGGCATGATTACAGGCAAACCAGTGATCTATACTGACAGAATTAAAAAGTTAACAGACATCAAAAATTGACATATATCAATATATTTTTCTCGGAGCGCTTGTAAATTGACCGGATGTTTGTGAAATTTGCACTGCTGTAGGATTCGCGACAAAGATTAACTAAAACGATCATTAACAACTACAATTTAAGGACATTTCGTTCCTTGATTAACGCATTTCAGTTGTGGAATTCTACTTAACTTCCATCTACCGGAAAAGCATTAAAAATTTAAAAGGGATTATTCTATAGGGATATTCCCTTTTTAATTCAAGGCGCTGCAAAACTATATTAATACAGTTAGATACGATTTTTATTTTACCCCTTTGCTCTGACTGTTTGTTGGATTGCTATTTACATCATTTTTATTAAATCCATTTTCTACCCTATGCCGGGGTGGATTCTCCATCCTGCTTTTTTCGAGATCAGAAAAATCACCATCTTTTTGATTAGCCGTTTCACCATGTGATGGCTGTTTTTTATTTACTGTATCATCCGGGTTGGCAAAATCCTGCCCAATTACCGATGGGTCGTTTTCTGTTTTTGCTTGCTTTTTCATATCAATAGAACCAATGAAATAAGCTTTTGTTTAAAAAATACAGGGCATAAAAAAAGTCCTGGTTTACACCAGGACTTTTTCATTTCTTTTAAAATCAATTAAACTTTGATTTCAACTTCAACACCGCTAGGTAATTCAAGTTTCATTAAAGCATCAACTGTTTTAGAGTTAGAGCTATAAATATCCAACAAACGTTTGTAAGCGCACAACTGGAACTGCTCTCTTGCTTTTTTGTTTACGTGTGGAGAACGTAATACAGTAAAGATTTTTTTCTCTGTAGGAAGTGGAATCGGACCACTTACAACTGCACCCGTAGGTTTAACAGTTTTTACGATTTTCTCAGCAGATTTATCTACTAAGTTGTAATCGTAAGATTTTAATTTAATTCTGATTCTTTGGCTCATCTTATTTTTAATTATGGTTTCCTGTTAGAGCTATTAACAACAGAAACCGGATTTATCATTTGTAGTATCAAGATTAAGTATCGAGTATCAAGATCATAAGCTGTCTTGATACCTGATACTAAAATACTTTCTCTAACTAGTCTTCAGATTTTACTCTTCCTTTAGATTTAGCAACCACTTCGTCCTGAACGTTTTTAGGCGCAGGTTCGTAGTGATCGAATTCCATTGTAGAAGTTGCACGGCCTGAAGTGATGGTACGTAACTGAGTTACATAACCGAACATTTCTGAAAGTGGTACCAATGCTTTGATCACCTGAGCACCGTTACGGGTATCCATACCTTGTAACTGACCACGACGACGGTTCATATCACCGATAACATCACCCATGTTTTCTTCAGGGGTTAAGATTTCGATTTTCATGATTGGCTCCATCAAAGCAGGTCTACATTTAGGTAAAGCCTCACGATATGCCATACGGGCAGCAAGCTCGAATGATAAAGCATCTGAATCGACTGCGTGGAATGAACCATCAATCAAACGTACTTTCATATCAGGAAGCGGATAACCAGCTAATACACCATTTGCCATTGCTGATGCAAAACCTTTCTCAACTGAAGGGATAAACTCACGAGGAATAGCACCACCTACAATTTCGTTTACGAATTGTAAACCACCTTTTTCAAAATCAGCATCAATTGGAGAAATCACAACTTTGATATCGGCAAATTTACCACGACCACCTGATTGTTTTTTGTAAACTTCGCGGTGTTCTGCAGTACCGAAGATTGCCTCTTTGTATGCTACTTGTGGCGCACCTTGGTTAACCTCTACTTTAAACTCACGTTTTAAACGGTCAATTAAGATATCTAAGTGAAGCTCACCCATACCAGAAATTACAGTCTGACCAGTTTCCTGATCTGTTTGTACTCTAAATGTAGGATCTTCTTCAGCCAGTTTAGATAAGCCCATACCTAATTTATCAACGTCAGCCTGAGTTTTAGGCTCAATAGCTAAACCGATAACCGGATCAGGGAATACCATCGATTCAAGAACGATAGGGTTTTTCTCATCACAAAGGGTATCACCGGTTTTGATATCTTTAAATCCAACTACCGCAGCAATATCACCAGCAGCCACATTAGGCACCGGGTTTTGTTTGTTAGCGTGCATCTGGAAGATACGCGAAATACGCTCTTTGCTTTCTGAACGGGTATTGTAAACATAAGAACCAGCTTCTAAGTTACCCGAGTAAACACGGATAAAGCATAAACGGCCTACGAATGGGTCAGTTGCAATTTTAAATGCTAAAGCTGCAAATGGCTCATCAATACTTGGTTTCAATAAAACTTCTTCGTTAGTATCAGGGTTTGTACCTGTAACACCTTCTGAATCTAAAGGTGAAGGCAATAACTCCATTACATAATCCAACATGGTTTGAACACCTTTGTTTTTGAAAGATGAACCACAAACCATAGGTACAATTTTAGCATCTAAAACAGCTGCACGTAAAGCATCTAAAACTTCACGCTCAGTAATGGTTTCAGGAGCTTCGAAAAATTTCTCCATTAGAGACTCATCATAATCAGCTACTGATTCTAATAATTTCTCTCTCCACTCAGCAACCTCATCAATCATATCATCAGGAATTGGCACTTCAGTAAAGGTCATACCTTTATCGTGCTCGTTCCAAACGATACCACGGTTGTTGATCAAATCAACCACACCTTTAAACTGATCTTCAGAACCGATAGGTAACTGCAAAGGAACTGCATTACTACCCAACATGTCTTTAACCTGTTTAACCACTTTTAAGAAGTCAGCACCAGAGCGGTCCATTTTGTTAACGAAACCAATACGGGCAACATTATAGTTATTAGCTAAACGCCAGTTAGTTTCTGATTGAGGCTCAACACCATCAACGGCAGAAAATAAGAACACTAAACCATCTAATACACGTAACGAGCGGTTTACCTCTACGGTAAAATCCACGTGTCCCGGGGTATCGATAATGTTCATGTGATAGTTCTGGTTTCTGTATTTCCAGTTAACTGTAGTTGCAGCAGAAGTAATGGTAATACCACGCTCTTGCTCTTGTGCCATCCAGTCCATTGTTGCAGCACCTTCGTGCACCTCACCAATTTTATGACTTACACCAGCATAATAAA
>Ga0308157_10004374_pt1 | contig 18832 bp, 21 predicted proteins | sample PhyBR1_FD_201035 | JGI IMG/M metagenome (GOLD analysis project Ga0308157, IMG submission 201035) | Phyllosphere microbial communities from UC Gill Tract Community Farm, Albany, California, United States - DLSLB.R1 | ecosystem: Host-associated > Plants > Phyllosphere > Unclassified | place: USA...
ATTCATTGCAAAATAATTAAAATAATCGGTTTTGTACCCAATTTACTTTGTATTTTTGTTGATAAATTAAATATAGAATGACAAAATTATCTGTAAATATCAACAAAATTGCCACATTGCGTAATGCGCGCGGTGGTAATGTTCCCGATTTGTTAAAGGTTGCTGCCGATGTTCAGCGTTTTGGTGCGCAGGGCGTTACGGTGCATCCGCGACCAGATGAACGACATGTGCGTTATCAGGATGCGCGTGATTTGGTGTCTGTGGTACATACCGAATATAATATTGAAGGAAACCCGATGGATAATTTTATGAATCTGGTGTTGGAATGCAAACCTACGCAGGTTACATTGGTGCCCGATGCTGTTGATGCAATTACATCGAACGCCGGTTGGGACACCGTAAAACATCAGTCTTATTTAAAGGAAGTCATTGCCGAATTTAAGCGCAACGGCATTAGGACTTCTATTTTTGTTGATCCGGTTTTAAGTATGATCGAAGGCGCAAAAGAAACTGGAACCGATCGTATTGAATTATACACCGAAGCTTTTGCGCACCAATACGGTTTAGGTAATTTAAAAGCGATTGAACCTTACACAAAAACGGCAGAGTTGGCTAATGAATTAGGTTTGGGAATCAACGCCGGACACGATTTAAGTTTAGATAATATTGAATTTTTTAAACAGAATATTCCCGGTTTGTTGGAAGTATCTATTGGTCACGCATTAATATCTGAAGCTATTTATCTGGGTTTGGAAAATGTGGTGTGTCTTTACAATCAAAAATTACGATAATGAACGATTTAATATACGCCAAAATAGAAGGCGCAGGAAAACCATTACTTGTGTTACACGGTTTTTTGGGAATGAGCGATAATTGGAAAACCTTGGGTGCAAAATATGCCGAAAGCGGTTTTGCTGCACATTTGCTGGATTTACGTAACCACGGTCGCAGTTTTCATTCCAATGTGTTCAATTATCAAGCAATGGCAGATGATGTGGTGGCATATTGCAGAGCAAATAATCTGGAAAAAGTAGATGTTATCGGACATTCAATGGGAGGAAAGGTTGCTATGAATTTGGCGGTAATGCATCCTGAATTGGTCGATAAATTAATTGTTGCCGATATCTCTCCAAAATATTACACACCGCATCATCAAGATGTTATGGTAGCTTTAAATGCTGTTGATTTTTCTACAAATCCATCGCGTAATGAAGTGCAGGAAACTATTGAAAAGCATGTCACCGAACCTGGTGTTGTTCAGTTTTTAATGAAAAACGTATACCGAATAACTCCGCAGCAGTTGGGTTTTCGTTTTAATTTGGATGCTTTCAATAACGATGAAGAAGCAATTGGCGAAGCATTAAAAGATACCGATGTTTTTAACGGATCGGTTTTGTTTTTGCGCGGAAGTAATTCCAACTACATCACAGAAGACGATACCAATTTAATACAGAAGCATTTTCCTAAAGCGGTTATTCAAACGGTTTCAAATGCGGGACATTGGCTTCATGCAGATAATCCTATGGAATTCTTTGACAAATCAATCGAATTTTTAAAATAATATGCACGCATAATAATTAATTCTGTTAGTATTTAACAAAAAATTAATAATTGTGTAATTTTCTTTCAGTGTTTTTAAACTTTTGTAAAATGTCCTATATTTGGGTTACTAACATAAATAAAAGTTTAGTTATGAAGAAAATTTTATCTATTTCTTTATTATCGCTCTTGGCTACAAACACATTTGCCGGTGGCTACCGTATCAGTATGCAGGGTCAGCGCCAGTTGGCAATGGGTCACACAGGTGTTGCGGTTATTGGTCAAAATGCCGAAAGTATGTTTTTTAACCCAGCGAGTGGTACTTTTTTAAAAAACAAATGGAGTTTTTCTGCGGGTGCCACCGCGTTGGTATCTAACGTAAAGTTTCAAAATTCTTTATACAACTGGTCAAATTCCACAACAAATACGGGAACGCCATTTTATTTCTACGGAAATTATCAGGCTACTGATCGTTTTTCTGTTGGTTTGGCTGTTTATACTCCGTACGGAAGTTCGGTAGAGTGGGATCAAGATTGGCCGGGTTCGCACTTGGTAAACAATATTGATTTACAGGCAATATTCGTGCAACCTACGGTATCGTACAAAATTACAGATAACATCAGTGTAGGTGCCGGATTAATTTATGTAAGCGGTGGCGTAACCTTTAACAGAAACCTTTCAAGAAGTATGGTAGATGAAAACGGGAATCGTTCAGACGTTACCATTGATGCTGCCGGTGTAAGTGCTTGGGGATACAACCTTGGGGTAACTGCACGCTTGGATGATTATGTTACTTTTGGTGTAAACTACCGTTCGCAGATCGATATGAAGGTTGAAGGTGGTGATGCCAAGTTTCACGACATGCCTAGCTTTTTGGGTGGAACATATACAAATGGAAAGTTTGATGCTACCATGCCGTTACCTGCCGAATTAACTATTGGTTTCTCTTACCAAATCAATAAAAAATGGTTGGCTGCCGTAGATTATAATCACACATTCTGGAAAGCGTATGATAATTTAGTGATTGATTTTGATAATCCTGCAATCGCAACATCAGTTAACCCTCGTAACTATAAAAGCAGCGGAACAATGCGTGGAGGTTTGCAATTCGCTCCTTCTGAAAAATTCTCTGCACGTGTAGGTGGTTATTATGATATATCGCCTGTACAAGATGGATATTTCGCACCTGAAACACCTCGTAACGATGCTTTGGCAGGAACAGTAGGTTTTACTTATCAGGTTACACCTAAATTCGGAATCGATTTTGCTGCAAGTGCATTACACTTTAAAGAAACTAAAAACTCTTACGATCATTATATCGAAGATGGTACACATGTTTCTTTTGGTGGCGATTATCGCTCATCGGCATATTCTTTAGGTTTAGGTTTATCATACAACTTTTAATCGATCATTATGAAAAAATATCAATCTATACTTTTAGCAGCAATTGCATTAAGTTTTGCTGCGTGTGAACCGGAATTTGAAAACGAGGTTACAAACGAGTCTTATTCTAAAGGCGAGGCCGACTTTACAACTTATGTTGCATTGGGAAATTCATTAACATCTGGTTATATGGATGGAACGGTGTTTCGTTCGGGTCAGCAGTATTCGTTTCCTAATTTACTGGCAAAACAGTTTGCTGTAGTAGGTGGTGGATCATTTACACAACCCTCATTCAGTGACGATACCAATGATTTAGGTGGTTTACTGCTTATGGGTCAGCAGGCAACTGCAACCCGTTTAATCATTAACATGTCAACAGGCGGTCCGCAGAATTTAAAAGGTACACCAACTGTTGAAATCAGTAAATTGCAGGCTAAAGCCTATAACAATATGGGTGTTCCTGGTGCAAAATCATTCCATTTACTAGCTGCAGGCTATGGTAATCTGGCTAATGTAGCAACAGGAAAGGCTAATCCGTATTTCGTGCGCCACGCTACAAGCCCAAATACGACGGTTTTAAGCGATGCAATGAGCTTAAACCCTACATTTTTTACAAACTGGATTGGTTCTAACGATGTATTGGCGTATGCCTTGGCAGGTGGTGTTGGTGTAAATCAGCAAGGTAATATGGATCCTTCAACTTACGGAAGTAACGATATTACCGATCCGCAGGTTTTTGCAGCTGCATATACTACCATTGTAAATACCTTAACAAGTAAAGGCGCAAAAGGTGTTGTAGCTACAATACCAGATGTAACATCAATTCCGCATTTTACAACAGTTCCTTACAATCCGTTAACAGTAGAAGCATTAGGTGGAGCAGCAACGGTTGATCAGTTAAATACACAGTTGTTAGGTCCTTTAAAACAAATTCTTACCGCTTTGGGACAAGGTAACCGTATCAATTCATTTTCTAAAACACAAGGTAATGCACTGTTGATTAAAGATGAAACCTTAACCGATTTATCACAACAAATTACGGCAGTGGCTTCGCAAAATCAGCAATTGGCTCCAATAGCTGGTTTATTAGGGCAATTGTACGGGCAAGTACGTCATGCATCTCAAAATGATTTGTTTGTATTAGGTACAAGTTCGGTAATTGGAACAACATCAACTGCTCCAATTTTTGCAAACATTCCATCGCCTTACAAAGAATTATTCAGTAAAATTGGTGTAACCTATGCTTTAGAAGACAAGTATGTGTTAATTCCATCGGAGCAAAGAGAAATCAAAACAGCAACCAAAGAATTCAATGACATCATTTGGGCTTCTGCACGTTCTAAAAAACTGGCTGTGGCAGATATGAATGCGATTATGGGATACTTAACAGGCGGTATTCGTTTAAGCGATGGACAGTGGTATACCGAAGATTATTTTAAAGGTACAGAAAACATGAACAAAGTGTTGTTTTCTTTAGACGGTGTGCATCCTAACCCACGCGGTTACGCATTTGTAGCTAACGAAATAGTTAAAGTAATCAACGAACATTACAAATCACAGTTGCCAATGTTGGTTCCGGGGAACTATCCGGGTGTAACAATAAAAGCATCAAATTAAAATTATAAGCTATGAGAATTTTAATCAACTTAATTGTAACGGCAGTAATTGTTTATCTGCTTGCAAATTTTTTACCGGGTATAGGTGTCGATGGTTTCGGATCATCAATAATCGTCGTAATTGTACTGGCATTGCTTAACTTTTTGGTAAAACCAATATTGCAGTTGGTGTCCATTCCAATAACCATTTTAACATTGGGTTTGTTCCTGTTTGTAATTAATGCATTAATAATAATGTTGTGCGGTTATATAGTGGGCGGCTTTCATGTAGATGGGTTCTGGCCGGCGTTATTATTCAGTTTAGTTTTATCTATCGTTCAGTCAATAGTAGGCGGATTCACAAAAGAAGATTAATTTTACTAATAATTAATATTCAATTATTTAAAAATTTGATTGGCTTGTAAAAATAATGTATTTTTGCAAGCCAATTTTAGTTAGAAACAAAATTTACAATGAATATCACAAGAAATAATGTAGATGCTTTAAACGCAGTTATTACAATTGATTTAGCAAAACAAGATTTTGCAGAAAATATAGAAAAAGTTCTTAAAGATTACAGAAAGAACGCGAATATCCCAGGTTTCAGAAAAGGACAGGTACCTGCTGCATTGGTTAAAAAGCAATACGGACAGGCAATTATGTTCGATGAAGTGAACAAATTGTTACAAGAAAGTTTAAGTAACTATTTAAACGAAGAAAAACTGGATATTTTAGGAAATCCGATTCCTGTTGCTAAAGATATCGATTGGGATGCTGATACATTAAGTTTTGATTTTGAATTAGGTTTAGCTCCAGAATTTACCGTTGATTTAGGTGCTGCTAAAACAGCTGCTAAATATAAAATCGTTGCCGATGAAGAAATGGTAAACGAGCAGGTTGAATACATTCAGAAACAATACGGAAAATTAATTTCTAAAGAAAAAGTTGAAGAAGGTGACGATATCCGCGTAAAAGTTTCTAACCAGGAAGAAGGTATCGAAAACGAAACTACAATCAACGTTGCAGATATCCGTACAAAAACAAATCAAAAGAAATTCATTGGTAAAAAAGTAAACGATGAGATTACTATTTCTACAAAAGGTTTGTTTGAAGACGATCATAAATTAATGGACGTTTTAAAAGTTGATCACGATAAAATTCACGGATTAGAAGTTGATGTAACTTTCACAATCGAAGAAATTTCAACAAAAGAAAAAGCAGAATTAAACCAAGAGTTTTTCGATAAATTGTTTGGTGAAGGTAAAGTAACTTCAGAAGACGAGTTAAAAGCACGTATTAAAGAAGATGCCGAAAAACAATTTGCACAACAGGCAGATCAAAAATTCATGAACGATGCGGTTGAAGCTTTGGTTGACAATACAAAATTCGATTTACCGAAAGAATTTTTAATCAAATGGTTACAAACGGCAGGAGAAACAGATTTAACGGTTGAACAGGCAGAAGAAGAGTACACAAAATCAGAAAAAGGATTGCGTTACCAGTTAATCGAAGGCAGAATCATTACCGATAACGGTTTACAAATCACTTTTGACGAGATTAAAGACTATACTTCAGGTTTGATCAAAGATCAAATGGCACAGTTCGGTCAGTTGGAACCGTCAGAAGACGATGTAACCAATATCGTATCACGCGTTTTATCAAATCAAGAAGAAGTTAAACGTATTTCTGAGCAGTTGATGAACGATAAAATGATGAAATTGTTTGCTGAAAAAGTAAGCGGAAGTGAAAAAGAAGTAACTTACAAAGATTTCGTTAAAGAGGTTTACGGAGAATAATTTTCTGCGAAAATTTAAGTATATTTGAGCGTCGAACGGTTTGTTTCGACGCTTGTTTTTTTATAACTTATAGAAAGTAAAAATATGAATTACGGAAAAGAATTTAAAAAATATGCTACAAAGCACCATAAGGTAAATAATATGTACTACGATAAAATCGTGGGCAAAATGACACCAACAGGCAGTATGACGCCTTATATTATCGAAGAACGCCCAATGAACATAGCATCTATGGACGTTTTCTCGCGTTTAATGATGGATCGTATCATTTTCCTTGGATCAGGTGTCGATGATTATGTAGCAAACATCATTCAGGCACAATTGCTGTTCTTAGAAAGCGTTGATGCTTCTAAAGATATTTCAATCTATATCAATTCACCGGGCGGCAGCGTGTACGCAGGTTTGGGAATTTACGATACCATGCAGTTCGTTAAGCCCGATGTAGCTACAATCTGTACAGGTATGGCAGCATCAATGGGTGCGGTGTTATTATGTGCAGGTGCAGACGGTAAACGTTCGGCATTACCACATTCTCGCGTAATGATTCACCAGCCGTCGGGCGGGGCACAAGGTGTTGCAACCGATATGGAAATCAACCTGAAAGAAATGTTGAAGTTAAAAGAAGAATTATATCAGATTATTGCCAAACATTCTAAAAAACCGTACGACAAAGTGTATAAAGATTCTGAGCGTGACTATTGGATGCGTGCAGACGAGGCGAAGGAATACGGAATGATCGACGAAGTTTTAATAAGAGAATAAGTATAATGAAGGAAGGATTTAACTGTTCTTTTTGCGGACGGCCTAAAGCCGAAACAAATATTTTAATTGCCGGTGTAGATGCGCATATCTGCGATCACTGTGTAGAACAGGCACACGGAATTGTAATAGAAGAATTAAAATCGCAAAACGAATCAGGATTGTCAGATGAGGTTTTGTTAAGAAAACCGCAGGAAATCAGAGCGTTTTTAGATCAATACGTAATTGGTCAGGATCAAACCAAAAAAGTGCTTTCGGTAGCGGTTTATAACCATTATAAACGTTTGTTACAGGTTGATTTAAAGAACGATGTTGAAATAGAAAAAAGTAACATCATTGTTGTAGGGCAAACAGGAACCGGTAAAACACTGGTTGCAAAAACCATTGCCCGCATGTTAAACGTACCATTGGCTATTGTTGATGCCACTGTTTTAACCGAAGCAGGTTATGTGGGTGAAGACGTAGAAGGTATTTTAACCAAATTGTTACAGGCTGCAGATTATGATGTGGACAAAGCACAACGCGGTATTATTTTTATCGATGAAATTGATAAAATTGCCCGTAAAAGTGATAACCCGTCTATAACCCGTGATGTAAGTGGCGAAGGGGTACAGCAGGCATTATTGAAGCTTTTAGAAGGTTCTGTGGTAAATGTTCCACCAAAAGGAGGAAGAAAGCACCCGGATCAAAAGTTTATCGAAGTAAATACGCAGGATATCCTGTTTATTGCAGGTGGTGCTTTTGATGGTATCGAACGAATCATAACCAAACGTTTGAACTTTCATGCCGTTGGTTTCGGATCATCTAAAGAAAACGAAAAAGCAGATAAAAGCAACTTGTTGCAGTATATCATACCTAAAGATTTAAAAGATTTTGGATTGATTCCTGAAATTATAGGTCGTTTACCGGTATTAACACACATGGATCCGTTAGATCGCGATACGTTGCGTTCTATCTTAACCGAGCCTAAAAATGCATTGGTAAAACAATATCAGAAGTTGTTCGAAATGGATGGTGTTGCATTAACCTTTACCGAAGATGCCTTGTGGTATATTGTAGACAAAGCTTTGGAATATAAATTAGGAGCTCGTGGATTACGATCGTTATGCGAAGCTGTTTTAACCGATCCCATGTACGATCTTCCGGGTTCTGAAACAACAGAATTCGAAGTCGACAGAGATTTTGTTAAACACGCTTTAGATAAAAACTTAATGAAGCGCTTGGCTTTAACCGTTTAAATGCACAAACCCTTTCAAACGAAAGGGTTTTGTGTTTTTTTAGAATTTTGTCATTCCAACAGAAGAGGAATCTTATTCAACACGTCAGCTCGAGCGGAGTCGAGAACTAATTCCAAAGTATTAAACTTCATTGGTCATTAAACTTGTCATAATCATAAAATAATTTAAAATGTAAATACTTTTTTGTAGTTTTAAAGAAAAAACAATGAAGAAGCTACTATTACTTACCTTTTTAACCGTTTTTGCAATATCGTGCAATAAAAAAGTAAAACTGTCTGGCGAAATTGTCAGCGAAACAAAACAAGTACCATCGTACAACGCGGTTTCAAATAATTCATCTGCAAACATCGAATTAGATTCATCGGTTGCGGCAAACGAAATCTTAATTACCGGTGATAAAACTTTGGTTGATAATTTGGAAATAGAAAATAATGACGGACAGATCAATATATCCAACAAAAAATCGATTTCCTATAAATCAAACAATTCACTGCTGATTATTAAAATGAACAATCCTGATTTACAGAAAGTGGTAATTGCAGGCGCAGGTTCTGTTGCTACAAACAACATCACCTTAACTAAAGACATTGAATTTCATATTTCGGGTGCGGGTGAAATCAATGTAAAATTGTTCAATAACATCACAAGCGTATTTGTAACCGGTGCAGGCGATGTACGTTTACGTGGAATAAGTAACGAAATTAAAGCGAGCATGTCAGGTGCAGGGAATTTAAATTCCGAAGCATTGACCAACAAGCTGGCAAACATCGAGATTACTGGCGCAGGAAATGCAAAAGTAAATACGTCAGATGAAATAAACGTGCGTATTTCAGGCGTAGGTAATTTGGATTATAAAAATTACGACCGATTGAAAGTCGTGAAGAAAATATCAGGTGTAGGCAGTATCAACCCGTACTAAAAAAAACACGAAAAACAAAGTTTCATTTCACGGCATTTATGAATAGCTTTGTGTGTAGTAAAAGAAAAATGGGCACGTTAGTAATAAGTAAAAAAGAAAATAACCAGTATAAATATACCTATAACAACCGCAAGGGAAACGTAATATTTACAAGCAATAGCTACCTTTCCAAAGCGCAGTGTTTAAGCGAGATCAACGTTATAAAACGTAATTTTTCAATAATTAAATTTATACATTACAGAACTCCGGCAGGAAAATTGTTCTTTAAGGTAAATGTAAACGATCATATTTTGGGCGTAAGCAGAAAGTTCACCACACCACTTTTAATGGAAAAAGGCGTGAACGATTTAACGAATAATTTCACAAAGTCCGAAGTGTTAGATTTTACTGAAGATGTTTTCAGTAATTTCCCCGAAGACATATTTTCAACCAACAATATTTAAATAGCATGAGAAAATTTTTAGCATTATTTTTTGTTTCGATCATTACCGTAACAAGTTATGCACAAAATAGAAAGATTAAAGGAAACGGAGTAGTTCAGGAAAAAAACCGTAAAGTTCAAAAATATTCAAAACTTGTGATAGATGGTGAAGTAACGGTCGAAATTTTGAACAATCCGTTTAAAAATACTATCAGAACTTCAGGCGACGGAAATCTGCATCAGCTGGTTCAAATAAGTGTGGTAAACGAGGTGTTGACGCTGAAACGTAAACCGGGTTTCGAAATTATTAGTCAGACAGAACCTGTAAAAGTAACCTTGGCAACAAAGGATCTTACCGAAATTACCATGACCGGCGATAAAGGTAGTGTGATTAATTTAGGTGTGATCGAAATTCCGAAATTAACGCTGACCAATACGGGCAACAATAAAATGGAATTAAAGGTAAAGGTTGAAGATCTGTATTTAAATACCGAAAACGATGCAGCAATAATGGTAGAAGGAAATGCGAATACTGTAAGAATAAATAGCAAAAGTTCTGGCAATATCAATGCAAAAGAACTGTCTGCCTTTTTCACCGAAGTAGATTCATCGGGTTCTGGGAACATCTATACCAATACCGTTAATGGTATTGACGGAAGCCTGAACGGAAGAGGGAATTTATACTATCGCGTAACCAAAACCGTGAACGTAACCGAAAACAGCGAAGGAAAAGTAATTAAAGAATAATTTTTAAATTGTTCAGGTACAGAAAGGTAACAAATTCAATAAAAAAAATATGTTTTAATTTCTGATTTTCTTTTGCAGGTATTAAAATTACTGCTATATTTGCATCCGAATTAAAATACCAATGGCGAGGTAGCTCAGTCGGTTAGAGCGCAGGATTCATAACCCTGAGGTCACGGGTTCAACTCCCGTCTTCGCTACGCAAAAAAGAGAAATACGAAAGTGTTTCTCTTTTTTATTTTCTACTGAAATGTGTTAAAAGTGTCGATGTCAGGTCGTCGGTTCAATAATTCAAATCAAATAATAATCTGTGCATCTGTGACTAACAGTATAGCTAAACAGAAGTTCTCTAGTTTGCACCGACACCTCAACGAATCAATAGTTAAACGAATTAACACCTCATCCGGTAACATCTTGCATCCATCACCCCAACATCTAGCATATAAATAAGTCTTGTCCCGAGCTCGTCGGGATCAATGAATCAACAGTTAAAAATTTCATCAGATACCCGGTCACTGGGATTGCCGAAGTGCCATACTCCTCATTCCTAAAAAAACCTAACTTTACCTGTTAGTAAAACGTTTGTATGAAGGCCGAAGAAATAATAAAGAAATTATCTGCAACTAAAAAAAATAAGATCGCTAAACTAACGGTTCGTGAAGTGGAACAACAGACCGACGGAAGTTACATTGCCTTTGTTGATGATGCAGCGGAAAGTTTCGATGTATCTCTTTTACTAAAAGAAAACCAGATTACCAAACATACTTGCGATTGTACCGCACCAGAAGAGTTCTGTATACATAAAACAACATTGCTTTTAAATCTTACCGAAGCTCATACTGGAAATGTATCTTCCAAGCCCTCACGCGCTAGAAAGGTGCCAAAACAAAGTCAGGCACAGCAGATTCTGCAAACCCTTAGTCTTCCTCAGGTTTCAAATTGGCTTCAAAACTATTTTAATAAAAATAAAGAAGCAGAGATGTTGTTTTTATTGGATTTTTCACCCAAAACGGTCACTTTTCAGGTTGATGAAATAGAAAATATCGTTCAAAAAGCATTTGTTGCCGTAATGATTAAGCGAAAGAAGATTGAGCTTAATGAATTAAAAAAGATCATTCTGTATCTGGAGCAGTCGTTACAGCCTGTGTTTCAGTATATGCAGTCGCTTATTGCGCAACAGACAGCTTATTTTATTTTAGAAGCAATCAACAAAAGTATAAACGCTATGTATAGCAAATACAGGGTTCCCGGTACACGGCTTCAAAAATACCAGGAGCAAATTATTGATAAGTATACCTTAATGCTTAATAATCTTCAGGACACTGTACTTTGGCAAACACAGACCGATTTTCTACTTCAAACGTGTTTTGAATTAGATTTTGGAAAAAGACTGGTAGTTGCCGTGATTGGTGATGCTTATAAAAATGGAAATACGGAACAGAAAACCTATTTGTCTTCTCATGTATCGGATTATTTTATTCAATTAGAAAGTAAACATCTTAAACTGCCACGTGAAGCAGAAGAGGTTTTGTTGCAGATTGTTATAGAAGGCGGAGATCTTAAAAAATGTCACACCTACTTTTCCATGCATCCTTATGAAAACAATTTCAATGTCATGCTTTTGCAGGCTCTTAAAGATATTGATCCTGATAGGGCATTGCAGTATTGTAACCGGGCTGTTAAACAAAATACTAAAGCAGAATACAATATTCCCTATTTAAAAATTATGGAATATATCATGGAAATGAATAATATGCCCCAAAAACAACTGGCTCAGGTTAGGCGCGATTTGTTTGCCATTGATCCTTATTATGAAAGATAGACCGTTATCTGTTCAACAGTAATTCAATAATTTTGTTTAAAAAGTTGTCTTCTGTATTTGCAATGTGAAATACAGAAGACAACCGGCTTTGTAAATAATCTTACAATCCTATAAAGGTAAATGGTTTCGCGTCTGCAAATTGTGCAGAGGTTTCTCCCGAATAAGTTTCGTTTTTACTTACGCTTAATCTTTTTACGCCGTTTTTCTTTCCAAAATCGATCTTTTTCAAATCAACCCAGAAAGTATTGGGTGTTTTAACGGTTTCAAAATAATAAACCAGATTTTTATGATCGGCAACCGATCGCCAACGGGTAGACGATATGTTAGGTTCTGTTTCCGATGAAATTCCTAAGGGAACCGAACAGTTGCGAATAACGCTGAATACACTGGCAACAGATGTTTGTGTATCTGCCGTCTGCGGTATGGCATTAATATAGTAGGCAGCTCTTGCAAATCGGTCGGCAGCTCTGTTGGTGCCGGGAAGCATAATGGTTCCGGGAATACTTTTCCAGTACTTGCTTATCGCCAGCTGCTCGTCAAAAACAGGTGAATTGGTCATGACGGTGTAGGACGGATCGTGATGAATCTTAAGTTTTCCGCCGATATATTCAAAGATGGCATTATCGCCAGATGCATCGGATATGGATAAATGCAGGGTTGTAAACTTATCGGTTCCGGGAATAAAGTCTGATACTATTACAAACGATTCTTTCTCCAGATCCTGCACGGCTTCTTTAACCGACGCGTAATTATCTAGCACATACTGTGCCCATGCAGATATGGTTAATCCTTGTTTTGATGCCTTTGGATCGAACTTTGGATATTCACTTTCAACAAGCCACAACACATTTGCTACCAGCCCTTTTTCGTTAATTCCGTCTGTTGTTGCAATATCCCAGGCACTTGTAATAACGCTGCCGTATTTGGAGTTCCATTTTATAGAACTTTTTCCAACGTTACCGGAACGGTCCATACCTCGTGGAAATATCCACAAATTGGCATCAATTTCGTCTTTCCAATCCATAGATCGGGCAGTAATAACTGTTTGATTGGTGCCTTTATATACCACACGGGTACAGGCATCTGCCGGTTGAGTAGTGCCAAACAAAAGGGCAGTAGTTAAACAAAGGACAGCTTTGGGCAAAATGCTTTTCTTCATGTTTTTTTAGGTTAGAAAAATCAATAAGTAGTGATTATTGTAAATTTAACAAAAAATATTAAAAAGAGTATGGTCTATTTGTGGTTTAATAGTTTAAATAGTGATAAATTAATTGTAACGTAATACTTTAATAAAACACAATAAGGCTTTAATAGTTGTTTTGATAAAAAGAATTAACTTTATATAAACGCTTAAATTAATCTTATGAAATACAGTTTTTCCTATTACCTTACATTGTTTGTAATTAAATTGAAAGGTGTTAAAAAAACGTTCGATTCCGATCCCATCAATTATAAAAAACTGCGTAGAGAAGATATTCCGGTTCCCACGAATAAGTATTTCAGACAAAAGAATCGAACAAATACGTTTAAGGTTTCAAACACCGAAGTTACCGAAGTACGTTCTTGTAAAGGATCTAAAAAACTGATTCTTTTTATACATGGTGGTGCATTTGTTTATGGTCCGGTAAAACATCATTGGGATACGGTTGAAAAATTAAGCAGGCGCACAGGCTATAACGTTTGGATATGTAATTATCCTAAAGCACCCGAATATAAAATTTCAGAAATTTCAAGTAATATTGATGAGGTTTATAAGGAAGCGTTGGAAAATTTCGATGCTGAAAATATAATTTTTATGGGCGATTCTGTTGGTGGAACTTTACTGATAACGCTTACACAACGATTGATTAAAAAACACAAGCCATTACCAGCCCGACTTTTTTTAATTTGCCCGGTTATTGATCCTTCTTTTAAAAATCCGAAGATTGATCTGATTGATAAAACAGATCCCATTCTTTCTAAAAAAGGAGTTTTAAGCGCAAAGATCATGTGTGCAGAGAATGGTAATTTAAACGATCCGTTGCTTTCGCCTATGGCAGGTAGCGTAGCTAACTTTCCTGATACTGTTCTTTTTATGGCAGAAAATGATATTACTTTTGCTGATCAGCAGCTTTTTGTAACCATGTTGAATAATGTCAATGTTCCAAATAAAGTAGTAGTTGGGGAAGGAATGCCGCATATCTGGCCGCTTTTACCTGTAATGAAAGAAGCTGGTGAGGCATTAGATAAAATTATTGAACTAATAATTACTGACATTCGAAACTAAATGTCTTTTTATTATTTACAGCTAAACATAATAGAACTAAAAAATAAAAGCACTTTCAATTATTTGAAAGTGCTTTTATTAACTAATAATATTTAGAATCTAAATAAAACGAGTGTAAATAACTATTAAACTTTTTTAAGGCTTAATGCATCCTGAGGAAATTTAGACTCAAACTTACTGTTTTCTTCAAACCATACAGCAGTAACAATTCCTTTAAAAAGCAATTTCTTTTGTGTTACAGCGTGAATGTTCTCTGCTACAGTTATGGTCATTTGCGGTCCGCCGCTGTTTAATTCTACTACATCTCCAATTTTAAATTTTGGTTCCATTTTCTTCTTTTTTAATTTTTAACTTTATAAATGATGCAAACTTTATACCTTTTAAACAACTCAATGTATTGTTTTGTATAAAGATTACAGTAATCTGCTTACTGGGAGGTTTATCATAAATATTTTAAAGTAATGTTATTGAATTTCTAATTCTTCTCAAAAAGAGAAATATTTCCACATTCAGTTCAAACTTATAGATGTTTTTTTAGGTAATAAAAGCGTTCTCTTCACATCAAAAGTAAAATCAATTTAAAACTTATTGTACTTTATGATATTAAAAACATGTAATGGTAAATAGGGTGGTAGTTAACTGTTGGTAAGTTTGGGTGAAATAGATTTGAGGGATACACACTTCAACTGAATACAGAAATAAATAAGCTATTGAAATTCCTAAGAATTACTTTTCTTCTTTAGATGATTTTGCAGTGCAGTAAATACCTACAAACTCTTGTACGGTTATAAAAACGGTAATTGCGGCTATAGCAAAGCCAACAATGTAAAGGGGATATTTAATATAAATGCTCATTTAGTAAAGGTACGTATAATATCTAAATTTCAGTTTATTTTATTTTTTGTATTTTAATGTTTAACAAAGTAATAACATTTGGGTGTTATTGTTTAATAATTATTTAATATGTTGAATAAAATATAATTTTCTTAAATTATATTTATATATAAATTGACCTTAGAAAAGAAAACGCTTTATAAGCTGCATAAACAATGAACTACAAAGTTGGGAGTGCAGAATTTATGATTCAACCAAATGGAGTGGTATTAAATTTGATTGATTATTACCAGAATGTACAAACCGTATTTCATAATTCTAATAGTTTTATGTGCTACTTAGGTTTTTACTTAAGAAAATATGCGGTTGTTAATATTTAAGCGGGTTAGCTACCCACTTAATTTTTTTGTTATAAAGTAAATGCACAATATATATTAACTTACTAAAAAGCTGTTGGCGTAAATAGCTATCGATACTCCGCCAATTAATATTAAAAGTACTGCTAGTAATTTGTCGTTTAATTTTTTTCTGTCTGTCATAACATTTGTTTTTTATTAATTCTTAAATTGTAAATAGTCATGCAAATCAGTGAACTGCTGTCTGGGTAGTAAAAACTTATCCTATGAAATCTCAACATTTGTAAAATACAAAATAGAGGAGTTCTTGTGAAAAGCTTTTCCTAATAAAGGCTTATTCATAATGTTTCTATTCAATTGATAGAAATCATATAAAACTGATGATAATAAAATGATAAAAATCTGAATGTAATGTACTCTAAGATAAAAGTAGAGGTAGGTAAAGATTTAAATAATTCGTTTGAATCTCATGTTCAATGAAGCATTCTACCAAAGGTACGAAGTTTTAGCGTCAAATCCTAGAAAGATTGACTATATCATGCAGATATGGTGTTATTGATTCTTATCAAAATCATATTATTACTACAGATTTTAATGGCGTTGTCGAAGCAACTAAATACCGAACTCCCACATGTAAAACCCAAATAATTCTACCACTCCAAATCAACGTCAGTTCCAGCCCAGTCGAGAACCGAATGCGGTAGAGTGTCAGTAAAAGCCCCACTAAATATACCACATTGAAAACCTGTGTATATTTCAAGTAAAACAGAAGTTCTTCAATTTACACCGACACCTCAACAAATCAACAGTTCAACGAATCAACAGTTCAACGAATCAACAATTAATCAAGTTATAATCTGTGCATCCGTGGGACAAAATCCTTCCAACGGTGCCTGAGGTTCTCGAAGGCACACCCAGCACCCAACATATAAACAAATCAACGGTTCAACAATAATCAAATAATAATCTGTGCATCCGTGGTAAGTAAAATCCTGTACCAAACACTCCACATAAATACAATTATTAAAGGAAACTTGTTTTGTGTTCCCTTTTGCCATTCTATCGGAACGGTAACAGTAATGCCTTTTGTAAAACCCAGATTTCTAGACGGTATAACGGTATCTTGCAGTACCTTATATCTTTCATAGTTTTGGGCATATAAACAGTAGCTGAATAACGTAATAAGTAATAAGAGAGGATTTTTGTTAACATATTTATTTATAGCAAGTAGACTAATGCAATTGGTTCACTAATTTAAATCCTTTTTGTGGAAATATTTATGCATATTTTAAAATAAAATCTTCACCATCTTCATATTCTGCGGGATCAGTATAAGTTAACACGCCTACATTTGTATGTAAAAGTTGCTTCAGTCTGTTCAAATACATTTTTCCCACAGTATCGGTGACGTACATGGTCAAACTCATAATAAGTTTGTCGTCACGGGTAATGTTTGCACCAACCATAATTTTTTCGGGGTTATCTGTCTCTTTGTTCCAGTAGAAACATTGTTCAATTCCGGTACGCTCTATGAAATAATTAATCATTTGCTGTTCTGTCTTAAAAACATATTCCTCATCTTCCGGTTTAAAAGCGTAATCTACATTTAACTCTTCATATCCGTTCAAAAAAGTTTTAAGTACCAAATCAATCGTTTCTTTTGATTTTATTCCGCCAAATACCTGGCATACTATTTCGTTTCTTACTTCCATTAGTTTGTTTTGACTTTTGTAATTCTTTGTATATTAATCAAGCCTATGTTACGGTCTTAATCAAAAGTCTGAATATTTGTTTTGAATAATGATAAAGAAAGGTGCTTGCACATAACCTGTAAAGGGTTGTTCATTGTTAATCAAAATAACTCTTTTTCAAATGTATAGTTTTTCTGATATCGCATCCCAAAACAAACACGCGGTAAGCAGGTTTGCCATTTCTATAATGAGGTGTCTCGTCATAAGTATATTGTATGTTTATGTTATCTAGTTCTTTTTTCAGTTGTACCATTTTACTTAAATCGCTGGAAAAGCCAATTAAGTGTGTTCTTGCCCATTGATCGCTTTTAATTTCGTTATAAGCATACTTACAATTTCTGTTTCCGAACCAAAATATTCTAAATTTTGCTACTGTCCTCGCTCGGTATAATACCATACAAAAATACTTCCAGATTTTTCAATACCAAAGCCCTCGTAAATACTGTTGCCGTTAATAGAATAACTTTCAAAATTATAGCAGTGTTCCTTCATCCAGTGCTCTAGCTCGCTTACTGTTTTTAATAAATCCATACCGTGCATAATATTTAAATTGACTATGATATTTTATACTTGGTTAAAGTAATGCTATTTCATTCTCTAGGTTCTGTCTGGCTTGATTTTCAAACTTTTTGTAAAAGAAGTCGGTTCTAAAAATCCTGTTCATTAATAAAAAATGTTGTAATACCTTTTTACGTCCGGCATTGTAAACAAGATCGGTATAAACGGAATATTCCTTTCTAACGTTTTTGTAATATAAGGAGTATACTTCCCATGGCTGTCCAAGTATAGACAAATCGGCATCTGTAAAATAATCAGTGTCGCTGTCTGCGGACTTGCTGTGGTATTTGGTTGCTAAAATCTGATTCTTGCAATGTTCGATTATTTCTGTAGGAACAGAAGATTGGTTCATGCGTTTTTCGGCAAGTTCAGCGCTTTTTTCTTCGTTATTAGCTTGTGTTGAATGGTAAACTAAGTCGTGATAATAAAGAGTAAACAAAACGGTGTTCCAGTTTTTAATGTGGTTTTTTACTGTTGTTAACTGTTGCAGTAGGTTTTCCAAATGTTGTAATGTATGATAATACCTGTTTGTGTCTGAATAGTTTTGTGTTATTTCACTCCATAATTCATTTACCAGATTCTTATCATCTGTATAGTTTTCTAAAAGCTTAATAAAGGTCTCTTTTAACATAATAGTCTGCAGTTGGTCAATATTTTCGTAATGGCTCCATTGTTCATGTTTTTTTATTTGCGCATTGCTTTTCTTCTTTTATAAACTTCTCCGATGTAAATCGTCAGCAAAAAGTAGACATTTTATAAAAGAAACTAAAGGAGTGTTTTCATAAAAAATGTAACTTTAATTATGGCAACATCAAAAAAGAAATCAGCAGAGAATTTTGTAAAAGACATTC
>Ga0308157_10004376_pt1 | contig 18827 bp, 8 predicted proteins | sample PhyBR1_FD_201035 | JGI IMG/M metagenome (GOLD analysis project Ga0308157, IMG submission 201035) | Phyllosphere microbial communities from UC Gill Tract Community Farm, Albany, California, United States - DLSLB.R1 | ecosystem: Host-associated > Plants > Phyllosphere > Unclassified | place: USA...
AAATGGCCCGGTGGTACCGCTTTCCTCTTCCTGCCGACGCTTCATCAGCTTTGGCTCGACCAACTCGTCCAGGGAGGCTTCCATGCGGGCGACGTCCCCTTCCGCTAGCGCCATGTGAAAGCGAGAGTCAGCTTGGTAACTTCCAAGCTTGGCAGGCACATCCCCCAGAAATACCTCGCAGCGCGGCACCAAAGTCTCCCAATCACCACGCAACGCCAGCAGGGTGTTGTGGTGGTAGTACTCATCCATTTTTGGATTGTTACGCCGTTTCCCAGATAGCGGGCCACTTCCGGGCGTAAATGGATAGTCGAAACGCGAGAACCACTCGACGAGGTCCACGTTGTCGGAAAGCAAAGGCGTCAGATACATGGGCGTCCGGCAGTCTTTTGCTGGACGCTCCTGAAACAGGATGCGCCTGATCTTTGCTGCAACGTACGACCACTGCTTCATCCCTTCCAGGTCTTGCCCCTCGAACCACGAGAGCATCGCCTTAGCGATTGCATACATGTGTAGACGCTCTTTGCAGGCGTACGGGTCACCGGTATTTGTCTCGATGAAACGAAGACAGGATTCCGAGTCAAAGAACTGGCCCGGCTGCATCCGATGGCGCAGCAGCTCAATCGCGCCTCTTATGTCACTGAGGTAGTCAGCGCTCTTCACGTTCGTCATCACCGACTTTCATTAACCGATTCCGCCTCTCTAGTTGTCCTGTCTACCGTCGGCGAGTACTTGACTCTCGCGATTGCTCGAAACCACGAGCCTCGCACCAAACCCGAGCTGTTTGGCGCACTGGGAATGAACGTCAGCCGGAACCCAAAATCTGTACTATTCGACGGTTACGGCGCATTCAATCTTCCGGCGCAGGCACGAAGGTCAGAAGCCGAGCCCCATGCCGAGTCACTACTTCACTCATTGCCAGCCACCATGTTCGCGAAATAGTTTTCAACCATCAACCTCAACAAGAAGTACTAACTCATCCTCAGCGAACACTGGTCGAGCACCATTGCGCCAGATGGATAGATAGGGCGCGAAGGTCAGAGGGAGCTCAATCATCACCTCGATGACGTACCAACAGAGATAGTAATCGCCCGCGATCCCATACAGCGCTTCCATCAGCGCATCGATCACAGGATCGACATCTCCAAGGGCGAAGTCCACTTCATCGCCTATGAATGCAAGCATCCATCCCGCTGGCGAATCTGGGTCTTTTGGAAGCTGAAAAGATCGCCGGTCGCGGATGACTACGCGCGCTCCTTCCGCTATGCCTTGAAGTCTTGCATTTCCTCGCTCGCTGCAGAAGGCAGCGAGTTCTTCCAGCCACGCCTTGGCGGCTGACAGTAGAACCACGGCATCATCGGGGCTTTTTGGTTGGAAGTAGAGGTAATCATCCAATTTTGAAGCATCGAGCACCTCCTTCGTCCTACGATGCAGCTCCGTACCCGCTGCGCCGTCACTGAAGATGGAGCGCAGCTGATCTTGATCAAGCTCTTGTTTGAATAGTCCAAGGAAGTGCGATTTGTCAAATTCGCGCAAACCCTTGGAGAACATTAGCCAATCATTGAGTAGGTCGTTCATCCAGGTCTTTTCGGGTAGCGCTGGAAGCAGGTTGGGGTCGATTTTCAGGCGGAACGTCCCAGTTGAGCATGGATTCGAGGAGGTCCACCAACCGCTGCACATCCTCGGCCAACCCGGGCGTCAGTGGCAGCGGTGCAGGATCGATGGGCCCAGTCGGGCACTCGTCGTCCCAATAGGCAAAGCTCCCGTAGTCCGCCGTGACCTTGAGCTTGATCGGGGCCGTGACCCTTAGCCACCTCGCGCGTCATTTCGCCGGATTGCAGGTGTAAGGGCCCTCCGAGCGCAGCTCTTCACCCGTCTGCAGGTCCTTGATGTGCACCACCGCACCAGGGTGGGCCGCACATAGCGCATTGCGCGCCGTGTAGATGCGGCTTCCATCGGCGGTCATGCGCAGGTTGGAAGACAGCTCACGCCCCTCTGCATCGGTGGCCGATACGACGTACGTACCGGAAAGCGTCACGCAGCCGGAGAGACTACAGATGACCAGGGCAATGACAAGAACACTGCGACTGCGACCCGAGCGGATGACTGACATCTGTTGCTCCTTGGTAGAGGCGCATTGGCCTCACGATCAAGTTCATCAGGTGCGTGCTACGGGTATCGAGTCGTCAGATTTCGCCATGAACGCAAACACATCTTCGTACTTCGGTAGCGGCGCGATGGGCAGCCACTCCTTCGGAACGAATGGCGAGTCAACGTTGACCTGGAATCCATGCCGCCAAGCGATTTTTGCGTAGACGATGGCAAACGTGCAGATCAAGTGTTGGCTGTAGCCGCTCTCCTCGCGTTGACGACGCCGCATCAGCTTCGGTTCAACGAGCTCGGCCAGCGCCGACTCCATCCCACCCACATCGCCCTCCGTCAGCGAAAGGTGGAAACGGCTATCTGCCTGATACGCCGCCTGTTTTGCCGGGACGTCGCTGAGGAATTCGCGGCAGCGCTCTGCGAGCGGCTTCCAGTCGCCGCGAAGTGCCAGCCACGTGTTGTAGTGGTAGTACTCATCCATCCGGGGATTGTTGAGGCGAGTAGAAGCAGGGCTGCCACTCTCCAACGAGAATGGATAGGCGAATTTGCCGAACCAATCGATGAGAGATGGCTCGTTGGAGAGCAGTGGCATCAGGTACACCGGAGTGAAGTACACGCCCTTCGGGTCATGTTGGTACGTGATGCGCTTCAACTTGCCCGATACGTACGCCCACTGCTTAAGCCCATTGATATCTCCGCCTTCAAACCATGCCAGCAGGGCTCTCACCATTGCGTATTCGTGCAGCAGCGCCTTACAGATGTAGGGATCACCGGTGCCCTTCTCGATGTGTGCAATGTACGCATCAGCGTCGAGGCCAATGTTGGGATCAAGAAACAGCTTTAGACGCTCGATTCCGGCTTCGAAGCTCGCCATATTGTTGTCATCTTTCATTATTCATTTCCATCGACTAAGCGTGACCATAACCAATTCACCGGAAGTCTTGTTTACGCCAGCTACTGCGATCTTCAACGTTCCGTTCGCCATGGCGGTGCGCACCGCGTTCGATGTGGCCCCCGGGCCCATTCTACTCAAAACGTCCAGAATCCAAGCATCTGACAACTGAACGCCTGCGTTGCTGGATCCAAGTTGAATGGATCCATTGTATATCTGCTTCGAGTCAATGATGACAGTCGTGATGCCCTCCGGATCCTGCAAAACATGGTCGAACCCATTGTTGCTCCCGACCTTTGTGCCAGGAAGCGATACAAGGCCCTCGCGCTTCGCAACAAGCTCCACTAGCTCCTCTGTCAGGACACCGCTTTGATCCCCATGGTCAATGATCTTCTTGACCAGGGCCTGCTCGGCGGCGTCTGTAACAGAGAGGGCGCATCCGTTATCGCAGACTTTTGTCCGGCTCAAGAAACCCTTGTCCGTGGGCACCTGCGCTGGGGACGAGAGAGCTTCTGCAATAGTATTCTGCGCGACGCGACTTTCAGCAGCCTCTTCTGCTGCTTTCGCTGCGGACTTAGCAGCATCGTCACCAAACTTCTTGGTCAGAATCTCCGCGAGATCTTCGGCCTTTGCGGCCGCCGAGGTCCCAGCCGTGAAGCCTGCGCCAATGGAGGCGCCGCCCAGTGCATCGCCTGCCGCCACATCAGCGGCGAATGCGTACGCGTTCTGGCAAGCGCCCGGCGATCTCATACAGATTCCACGAATCGTGGCAATTACTTCCGGTGCCAGAAGCACGCCGCCAACCAGAACACCGGCAGCCGTCCCGATGCCGCCCCGCTGGGTTGTATGCGAGTTGTACTCATCGATGGTCATGTCGCCGTTCAGCATCTGGCGCATCATGTGCATCTGTTCGCAATCGTTCATTCCATCGCAAGGGAAGGAATCTCGATCATTCGTGTAGCGCCTCAGCTGCGAAAGAGCATACTCAACTGCCTTGTCATCCTTCGAATCGCTGGCAACCAACAGCATGGACGACGCGAAGCTCGCGAGCAGCTGCGGATTCTTTGTCATCAGGCCTTTGTAGATATCCTGGTTCTCAAAAGCCGTTTGCGATGCCGCAAACAGGCTCTCACCTGGCCGATTTACCCCCGCGCCGGTTCGGATCGCGCCCTCGATGAGGAACACATAGGCGTCCGCATCCGATTTCACCCCCACCTTGTCGAACAGATCGCTCCATTCCTTGTCCACCGTTCGTGCTGCCTCGGCAAACAGGCGCTTCTCCGCTTCCTGCACTGAGCACCCGCAGATCTCCGCATAGGCAATCGCGTTGTCCTTGATCCACTGCACTTCGTTCGGATGGAGCTGGCGGTTGAACTGCTCTCCAGCCAGTGCAGTCGCTGATCCGGTTTCGCCGCCAACAAGCGCCCCGATCGCGGCGCTGACGAGCTCGCGGACCCATGCCGATTCCGAGTCCGTAAGAGGCCGTCCCAGCTCGGCTGCACCTGCCCCCAAGGCTCCGGAGAGCAGGTCGCCATTTCCGGCGCCCGCGACCACAAGGCCAGTCACTGCATGCAGGATTGACTTGGCCGTTCCACCATCCTTCCAGAGGTCATACTGGCCCTGGTTGGAGGCAATGACTTCGTTTGCCTGCCGCAACAGCTCGCTCGCGGCGGCACGGTCCGCTTCCGTAGCGCCTTCGCTTTTCAGCACGCGCTCTGCAGCTGCTGCACTCACCTGGGCGTCGCGATACTTGCTCGTCATTTCTTCTGCAAGATCGCCCGCCGCGCGGAACGCCACTTCCTTCGCGATTTGCGCCGCGATCAGGTCGCGCTGCACTTTCTCCGCATCAAACTTGTTCGCAAGACCTTCCTGCTGCAGATCCGTGGCAGTGCGATCCAAGCCTGTCAGAGCAGAGGTATCGCCATTTCGCACCACGACCGTACCGGCAGAAATGTCGCTGCGGGTCACACTGCTAGCCGAGTCACCCGTTGGAACACCCAGGCTCGGACCGGGAATCGGACCACTCCAACGCGTTTCGTTCGGTGCGCCCGCATTCGCGCCTCCATTGCTCTGATCACCAATCGACCCACTGAATCCGACCGAGCCGCCAAAGCTCCCGCCTCTGTAGTTGGCTTGGTTGGAAAGATCCGTCACCCCCAGACTCTCGGTAGAAAGTAGGTTCTTCGACGGGTCAGCGGTGCTGGCAATGACCGCGCCATCCAGCTGCGTGTGGTTGCCCACATTGATCTGGTAGCCGCCCGCACCCGCCGCGATACCGGTCTGCTGGGTGGTGCTGTTGTAGTTGTTGTGGATGTCGGTCTGGCCGTAGCTCACGCTGCCGCTGCTGGCGCCGAAGCACAGCGGCGGAATGCACAGCGAGACGCCGAAGCCGCCGTTCTGATCCTTCTGGTCGTAGTACTGGCGGTCCTGGCTGCTGGTCAGGGTCAGGTCGCGGCCGATGTCGGCCAGCACGCTGTCGCCCATGGCCTGGGCACCCTGCAGGGTGGTGTCACGGCCGCTGGTCAGTGACAGCTGGTTGCCCGCCTCCACCTGGGTTGCCTGGTGGGTGGTGCCGTTGCCCTGCATCTGGCCCTGCGCGGCAGACGCAGCCAGTTCGATGGTGAAGCCATTCTGCGAGCCACCCAGGCCGAAGCCCACGCCAACGCTGCCGCTGCCGCTCTTGCTGGTGCCATCCTGCTGGTTGCTGCTCTGGCTGGACAGGAAGTTGATGTCGCGGGCGGCATCGAAGCTGGCGTTGTTGCCGGCGCTGATCTGCGCGCCGCGCAGGGTGATGTCGCCGTTCGCTGCGTAGCCATCCGCACCAGTAGTGCCGTCGCCGGTGGCAACGACGGTGACGTTGCGCCCGGCCGATACCGTGCTGCCCTGTTCGATGGACTGGTGCAGGGTGCTGCTGCTGGAGGCGCTGCTGCTGCCCACGCTGGCGGTGACCTTCACCGCTGCGCCGGTGCCCTGCATGGCGTCCTTGGCGGCGTAGCCGGCCTGCGCCGCATAGAGCGCCGCCAGGCGGTCGTCGCCGGCTTGAGAGGCGCGCTGCGCCGACTCGGCCGCCTGCGCGGCCTGCACGCCATACCCGGACAGGGCAATGGTGCCGCCGGCCTGGTTCACGCGGTGGCGCTCGGCCTGGGTGAGGGTATCGGTAGCAGCGTCAAGGATGACATTGCGGCCGACCAGGGTGACGTCATTGCCTGCGGCGATATCCGCACCGCGCGCGACCAGGTCTTCCTTGGCGACCAGGCTGATGTCGCCCTTGTTGCTGGTCAGGCTGGTGCGGACGCTGTTCTGGTCAGTCTGCCGACCGTTGACGTCATGGTATTCATTGCGCACGCCGGTACTGCCGGTGTAACCGTCGCCACCGAGATCACCAATCTGCTTGCTGCGCTGGGTTTCCTGCCAGGTCCGGGTGATCTCACCCGGCAGCAGTTCGATGCCGCCCTTCTGGGCCAGCACGTTGAGTGCGTTCTCGGCGGCAACCTGCGCGCCCTGCAGGGTGATGTCGCCTTCGCGGCTGACGAGGTTGATCTTGTCGGCGTTGATGGAGCTGCCGGTCTGGCCGATCACTTGCTGGGTGCTGCTGCCGTCGCTGTTGCCGCTGTTGTACGGCGACATGCGCACGCCGCTGCTGTTCGGCCCGCCCTGGATGTGGCGGAACATGTCGCCCAGCGAGATGGAGCTGGCACCGTACTGCTTGGTGCTGGACGAGCCGCTCTGCTCGTTGTTCTGGGTGTCGATGCTGGTGAGCAGCATCACGTGGCGCTGGGCATCGAGGGTGGCGGTGCCGCCGGCGGCGATGGAGCTGCCGGCCACGGTGATGTCGCCTTCGGTGGCACGGATGCTGACGTTGCCAGCGGCATTGAGGCTGCTGCCGCGCTGGGTGGTAGTGTCCACCGCAACGCTGCCCTGGCTCTTGCTGCTGCCATAGCCGACGTTGATGCCGGGCAGGGTCAGCGAGGCCGCGCCCAGTTCCTTGATGTAGCCACCGGCCTTGTCCGCGGTGCTGCCGGAGCCATTGCTGACCTGCTGAAGGTTGCGGATGGTGTCGATGGGTGTGCCGGTGAGCGCGGCGGACACGCCACTGCTGCGGCTGCTCTGGCTTGCCCGGTAGTGCTCGGTTTCCTCGGCTGGATTGATGGTGACGTTCTTGCCCTGGATGGCGATGTTGCCGCCCAAGCCCAGCACGTCGTCGGCCGCACGGCCGGCCAGCACGTCGCTGCCACTGAGGGTGACGTCGCCACCCGCGATCATGCTGACATTGCCTTCCAGGCTGCCAATCATGCTGCCGGAACGCGTGGTCTGCTCCAGCGAGGTGGACGTGCTGCCCTTCTGGCTGCCGGCGGTGATGCCGATGCCACCGAAGCCGCTGGCACCGCCGCCGCCGAACAGGCCCGACTTCTTCCTGCTCTGGTCGAACGACTCGCTGTGCTGCTCGGTGGCCGCTTCCACGGTGATATCGCGGTTGGCCGCCAGGAGCACGTCGCCGGTGGCGCCGATCTGCACGCCGGTGGCGCTGATGTCGCGGCCTGCCGCGATCTGCACGCCGTCGCCGCTGAGCGTGGTGCCTACCGCGTAGGTGTCCGACGACGTTTCGCGGGTGGTGGTGGTGGTGCTGGAGAAGGTCTTCTTCTTCTTTTTCCAGGTGTCCTGCTCGAACGTGTGCTCCTCATCGGCGGTGGCCAGTACCACGTCGCGTCCCGCGGACACGGCAACGGTACCGCCATCGCTGTACACGCCGGCCGAGGTGAGCGTGGCGTCCTGGCCTGCAACCAGCGCGATGTCGCCGCCGGCCTTGATCGTGCTGCCGTGGACGGTCTGGTCCAGCGTCTGCGTCTGCTGGGAATAGCGCTTGCGACGGATGTCGGTCGAGCTGGTGTCGGTGGTGGTGACCTCGCCCACGTTGAGGTCTCGCCCGGCCACCACGGCCAGCGCGTTGCCGGCGGTCAGGTTGGCCGCGTTGAGGTTGACGTCTTGGCCGGCCTGCAGCGCCATGCTGCCGCCCGCTTCCAGGCCGCTGGTCTGAAGGGTCTGGCGTGTGCTCTCGGTGTTCTTGTAGCGGCTGGTCTGCTCGGTGCTGAGCACGTTGAGGTTGATGTCGTTGCCAGCTACCGCGCTCAGACCGTTGCCGGCCTTCACTTGCACCGCGGTAAGGGTGAGGTTGTTGCCGGCCTGCAGGCCCAGGCTGCCACCCACATCCAGCGTGGTGCGGTTGAACAGCTCGCCGTTGGCGCCGCTCTGCTGAGTGGTGAGGTTGAGATCGCGCCCGGCCTGCAGTGCGGCATTGCCCTTGGCGCTGGTCTGAGCGCCCACCAGCGACAGGTCACGGCCGGCGACCAGCTCCAGGCCACCCGTGGATTCGATGCGTGCCACGCCGAGGCTGGCCACGCTCTGCAGGTCGCGGCCGGCGACCAGGCTGATGCTGCCGCCCTGGATCAGGCCGTCCTTGTTGATGATGTCTTCAACCGCGGACACGCGCAGGCTGCCGCCGGACGTGACCGCACCGCGGTCGTTGAGCAGGCTGCCGGCATCGATCGACAGGCGGCTGTCGGCCGCGATCATGCCCTGGTTGTTCACGTTGTTGGCGCGGATGTCCACGCTCTCGCCGGCGATCGCCGCGCCGCCCAGCTGCAGGCGGTCGGCGGTGGCCTGGCTCAGGTACACGACCGGCACCAGCACCTGCTGGCCGCCGACGTTCTGCGCCACCATCCAGACGATGTCTTCGTCCAGCGCGACCATCTGCTCGGCCGACAGTGCGATACCGACGGTGAGCTGCAGGCGGCCGGCTTCGGACACGCCGCCATCCATCATGGCGCGGTACTGGTCCATGCCGTTGTCGAGGTCGGCATCGAGGTACTTGCGGCCGGTCAGGCCGGTGATCTGTTCCAGCACCAGGCGCTGTTCGTAGAAGTCGTCGCCAAGGCGCTTCAGGCGCTGGTCCGGGTTGAGGTTGAGCTTGGCGAACATGTAGTCCGAGCCCAGCCACTGGCCGTAATTGGCGAAGCGCGGATCGGTTTCCACCAGCCAACGCTGGTTGCCCGGGTTCACGGTGTACAGGCCACTGTCCGGCGCCAGCAGGCCCGGCAGCGGATTCTGCGCGGTGCCCACTACCTGCGGCGGCTTGACCACGCCGCTGGTGCCCGGTGCCGGTGCGCCGACGTTCGGGCCCTGGCCGTTGCCGCCGACCGTGCCGATGGCCGGGCCGGTGGCAATGCCGGTCACCGGGTCCGGTGCGCCGGCGTTGCCGGTGGCCGCGCCGGCCTGGCTGCCGTTGCCGAGGGTGGGCACATACGCGCCCACGCCGTTCCAGCCGCCGATGTCGGCCGCTGCGCCGCCGTTACCGGTGTTGACCACGGTATTGTTGACGTCGCGCGCCTCGATGGTGACGTTGCGCCCTGCGGTGATGCTGGCGTTGCCGCCAGGCAGTGCCACTTCCTTGGTGATGGTGCTGGTGCCCAGCTCCACCACCGCCCAGGTTGGCTCTTCCTGGCAGGTCACGCCTGTCGTACGGTCCGGGCACGTCTGGTATTCGATTTCCGCGGTGGACACGCGGCGAATGGTCTTGGTGGCGGTCAGGCCAACGTTGTTCACTACGCCGGCCCAATCGGCCGGGTTGTCGCTGTTGGAGGACCCCCGGCCATTGATGGACAGGTTGGTGCCCGCCGCGATCGCAGAGTAGATGTTGTCGACGCTGCCGCCGCTGATCAGCATGTCGCGACCGGACAGGAGCTGGCTGGCAGCACTTGCCGCAATGATCCGCGTGCCTTCCAGCACGGTGTCAGTGTGGGTGGTGCCGTGCGGGCGCCAGATAAAGCAGCGCGATCCCCTGACTTCGCAGTACTGCGTCCGCAACTCGTTGGGAACCCCCTCTTCCCAGAACTCGCCAGCGTCCGGATCGCCGGCCTGGTCGGCCGCCGTATAGGTCTTGCGCTCGTACTGCATCACGCGCCGTTCGTTGCGCACGCCCAGCGCCAGCAGCACCAGGTCGCGCTCGGCCTGGATGCGGCCCGAGCGGTTCACGATCGCCTGCGCATTGCCGCCCCAGCGGCCGCCGATGCGGATGTCGCCGATGCTGTACAGCTCGCCGTCGAGGTTGTTGAAGACGTCGGCGTTGATGGCCAACGTACCGGTGGTGGCAAGCAGGCCTTCGTTGTAGTCGCGCACGGGCACGGTGCTGCCCAGTTCGCGACCGTTGGTGACAGTGCCGGCGCTCAGCGTGACCTGGTCACCCATCACCGTGCCGGTGTTGGTGAACCAGCTGCTGGTGGCCTGCACACGGTCCCCGTCGATGCGGCCGGCATTGTTGATGCCCTGGCTGGCGGTCAGCGACGCGCTTGCGGTACCGGCACTGTTGCCGGCGCTGATGGTGCCCGCCGCAGTGTTGTCGATCTGCGCGGCATTGAGCTCCAGGGTGCCGCTGGTCTCGATGCGGCCCTGGTTGGTCAGCGTGCCCGCAACGTTCAGCGCCAGGCGCCCGTTGCTCTGCAGCTGCTGTGCGTTCTGGTGCAGGTAGTCCCCGGCCAGGTGCAGTTCCAGGTCGGCGCCGCCGAACAGGCGGCCATTGTTGCCCTGGAAGGTCTGCAGCTGTGCCCACAACTGCTGGTAGGCACTGATTTCGCCATTGCCGTTGTTCAGCGCCCCAAGGTATAGCGTGCTGCTGCGGGTAATCAGGCGGCCTCCGGTGTTGTCCAGACTGGCAGCGCGCAGGGTGAACAGATTGCCTGCGGAAAGCTCGCCTGCGCCATTGAGGACGGTGGCCGATGCGTTGTCCAAGGTCAGGTCGGCGCCGGCGTGGACGCGCCCGCTGCGGTTGTCCAGCTGGGTGGTCTGCAGGGTGGCGCTCTGGCCCGCGACCAGCTTGCCGCGCTGGTTGTTGACGGTGGCGGCGCTGAGCGCGATGTTGCCTTGGGTGCTGCCGAGCACACCATCGCTGTTGTCGAGCGCACCGCCGGTGGTGACGGTCAGCGTGTTGCTGCCATCCACCACCAGGCGACCGCTGCGGTTGTCCACCGCACCCGCCGTGATGCCGGCCGCTGCGTAGGCTTCGATGCTGCCGCTCTGGTTGTCGAGCACGCCCTCGGCGTCCAGCTGCAGTTGACCGCCGGCATACAGCAGACCGCCGCCATTGCGCAGGTCGCCGTTGATGTCCAGCGTCAGGTTCTGCTTGGCATACAGGTTGCCGCCCTGGTTGCCCAGGCTGGCCGTGATGACGCTTGCATTGCCCTCGGCACCGATCAGGCCGGTGCGGTTGTCCACGCTGGCCGCCTGGATCTGCAGGGTGCCTGCCTGACGCTGGGCCAGCGTGCCGGCCACGTTCTGGAGGGCTTCGGTGGCGCGCAGCTGCAGGTTGCCGACGGCATCGATGCGGCCGCCGCTGTTGTCGATCTGGCGCGCGCGGATGTCGGCGCCGCGGCCGGCACTGATCTGGCTGCCGGTGGTATTGGTCAAGTCGCCGGAGACATCGACCAACACGGCGCCGTTGCCGACAATCAGGCCGCCGTTGGTGTTGCCCAGCGCGCCAGCGCGCACGGTCGCGGTGCCGGTGCCGGCGTGCTCGATGCGTCCGCCGTTGTTGAGTAGGGTCGCCACCTCCAAGGTCAGGTCAGTTGCGTTGGCGGCAATGCGGCCACCGTCATTGCGCAGCGCACCGCTGAAGGCGAGCGTCAATGCGTCGTTGCCGGTCTGGATCAGCTCGCCGGCGCGGTTGTCCAGCGCTGCGGCCAGGATGCCAAGGCGCGTTGCCTGCAACGAGCCGCCCTGGTTGATCAGTTCGCCGGTGGTTTCCAACTGCAGCGTGCCTGTAGCGACCAGGGTGCCGTTGCTGTTGTCCAGCGTGCCGCCGGTGGCGCGTGCCACCAGCTCGCCGCCCGACCACACCAGGCCATTGCGCAGGTCCAAGCCACTGCCTTGCAGCGCCACGCGCTGGCCGGCGTGCACTTTGCCGGATTGCAACAGCAGGGTGTTCGCGGTCAGGCTGACCTGGCCGGTGCTGCCCAAGACGCCATTTGCCGCAAGGCCGCCCACGATCTGGCCGCTGTTGTCGACGGTGTCGCCACTGACGGTGACGTTGCCGCTGGCCAGCAGTCGGCCACGGTTCTCAACCGCAGCGGACTGCAGGGTGACAGCGGCGGCCTGCATGCTGCCGGTGTTGCGCAGGACGGTGCCCGCATCCGCGCTGATCCCACCGGTAGCGTATACATCGCCGTCGCTGGTAAGTGCTTGGCCGGCATGCAGGGTGATGTCCGCGCTGCTGTCCAGGTTGCCCGCCAACTGCAGGTCACGCTGGGCGCGCAGGGTCACGCCGGTGGCAGCGTAGGCTTTGCCACGCTGGCGCAACGTGCCGCCCGCCTCGGCGTTGAGCTGTCCGGCGGCGATGGTCTTGCCGGTCAGGGCCAGATCACCGGTGGTGGTCAGGCGCACGTCGGACTGCTCGCTGCCGAGATCGCCGCTGCTGTCCAGCGAGGCAGCCTGCACGTCCAGCGTCTGCACGGACACCAGGCTGCCTTGGTTGGTCAGCACGTCGTTGGCCACCAAGTCGGCACGTCCTGCACTGTAGACGGCGCCGCTGTTGTCGATGCGCGCGGCACGCAGTTCCAGCGCGCGCCGTGCGTAAAGGTTGCCAGCGTTGCTGGCGGCCTGCAGCACGTCGATGTCGAGCAGGTCCGCGCTGGAAATGTCGCCGTTGGCGAGATTTTCCAGCGCCTGCGCACGCAGCGTGACCGCCGCGTCGCTGGCAATGATGCCGGCATTGCGCAGCGTGCCGCTGCTGTCCAGGCGCAGGTCACGGGTGCTGTAGACGGTACCGGTGTTTTCCAGGGTGCCCGCGCTGAGCGTCATGCGCTCGGTGGCGTGCAGACGCCCGGCGTTAGCCAGCTGACCGGTGGTGGTGGCCGTCAGCTGGCGACCCAGCGCCAGGCCGTCCCGAGTCTGGGTGAGGGTGCGCGCATAGAGTTGGAGCTGCTGCGCTGCTTCCAGCCGCTGCCGGTTGGCGATGGTGTCCGCACGGATGCGCAGGTCGCCGTCGCTGATAATCTCGCCAGCGTTGTCCAGCTGCGCGGCACGCAGGTTGATCGTCTGGCCGGCGCGCAGGCGCGCGGCGGCCGCGTTGTCGACGCGGCGCGAGGCGTCGATGTCCAGCGTGCTGGAGGCCAGCACGAAGCCGCGGTTGTCGAGTGCACCCACGGTCAGGCGGGTGTCACTGGCGGCCGTGGTGCCGGTGTTGGTCAGGCGGTCTGCCCGGGCGGTCAATGCGCGCTCTGCGATGAGCTGGCCGGCGTTGGCGAGCTCACCGGTAACATCCAGGGTGACGTCGGTGCCGGCGGAAAGCTCGGCCGATGCGGCCTGCTGCAGCTCGCCGGCGGTGACGGTCAAGGTCTGCGCGGCGCCGATCAGCCCGCTGTTGTCGATCCGACCACTGACCGCCAGCGTGGCGTCCCGTTGGCCGTAGAGCTGTCCCCGGTTGGCCAGGCTGCCGGCCTCGATGCGGGTGCCGGTGCTGCCAATCACGACGCCGGCGTTGTCGATGTGGCCGTTCGCCTGCAACTGCAGCGCGCCCTGCGCCGCCAGTCGCGCGCCCTGCTGCTGCACGATGCTGGCGGCACGCGCCTGCAACTGGTTTGCGGCAATCACCTGCCCGGTGTTTTCCAGCTGCTGACCCGCGCGCAGGTCGATGTCGCCGCGACTTTCGGCCTGCCCGGCCAGTCGCAGGTTGCCATCGGCAGCCAGTTGCAGGCGCCCGGCAAGGAGGTTGCCCGAGGCGTCCAGGGTCTGCGATGCGCGGGCATCGAGCACGCCTGCCGCGTATGCGGTCCCCGCAAGCTGTACGTCGCGACCGCTCAGCCGCATGTCCGCACCGGCCTGCGTCGCGCCCGTGGCGGCGAGGGTGCCAGCGCTGTCGACGATGATGTTGCCTGCCGCCGCCGTGCGACCGGTCAGCTGCACGTCACCCGCGCTGGTGAGGACGAAGTCGCCGCCCGTGGCGACCAGTGCGCCCGCACTGCGCACGCCGACGCCGGCCTCGGTTCCCACCAGGCGGATCTTGCCGGCATACATGCCGCCCAGCGCGGCGACGTCCAGGCCGAAGCCCTGTGCCGCACCGTCGCCTTGGATCGCGCGCGTGGCAAGGCTGTCGTAGTCGATGTGGTTGGCACCCACCACCACGTTGGCGTCCTTGGCCCACAGGCCGGCGTTGATTTCCACGGCGCGCGCAAGCAGGTCGATACGCTGCAGGTTGTCTGCATCCAGCCCCGCGCCTTCGATGCGGATGCTGCCGCGGCCAACCTGGAACGCCGACAGGCTCCCGTCGCCGCCGAACAGCGGCGTGCCGGTGGTAAGCACGCCACGGGTGGTGTTGATGAAGCCGCAGCCGTCGCAGGTGATGCCGTTCGGATTGGCGATGATCACCTGCGAGGCCGCGCCGGCCACTTCCACGTGGCCCTGCAGCAACGAACGATTGCTGGAAGTGACTTCGTTGAGGATCAGCCGCGCCGCTTGCCCAGGCTGCAGGTTGGCGTTGCCCTGGATATAGCCGGCCAGCTGGGTCTGTGTGGTGGTCGCGCTGTTGTTGAGTACCTGTCCCTGCCGCCCCACGTTGTACTGCTCGTACTGGTTGTGCGAGACACCGGCGGCGTTCGGCGCGGCGATCTGGACCACCGGGACGCCGTTGGCCGCCTGCTCCTGCCGTGCCTGGCTGCCGGCCTGCGGCTGCACCTGTGCGAACGAGCTGAAGGGCCCGCCGAAAACAACGGTCACTACGGCGGCCAGCAGGCCGATCCGCCAGCGGGAGCTGGAGATGGGACGGGCAACAGTGCGACGGACGTCAACGAGGCGGGTCTTCATGACAGGTCATCCATGTGTAAGGCGAGGTACTTCGTTTTCAGAACTGTGTTGCGAGCCGGAACCCGACTACCCGCGCATCGCTCTGCGCGCGGATCGCACGTGGCGCTTCCAGCGGAAAACCAACAAAGACATCCCAGTCCAGGCTGAGCGCCTGGCCTCGGGCGCCTACGTGGGCACCGACCATGTCGCCACCGGCGATTCCCTGCACCGCATTGCTGGCGATATGGCCCACATCCACGCCGACGTAAGGCGAGAAGCGGCGGTGCAGGCTGAAGTTGAGACTGTTGCGCCAGTAGCCACCGGCCGCCCCACCCAGCATCACTTCGCCGTCGAAGCCGTTGACGGTGTAGCGGCCACCAATGCTGATGAATTCGGCGCCGTACAGCGGGTCGGAGGTCCACTGATAGCGCAGCGCGCTGTTCCAATAGATTGGGCGGGGGCCCTGCAGCACCGGAGCACCGACACCGATATCCAGCGTGGTGATGCGGTAACGGAAGGTGGGGGCTTCGTCATCGCGTCCTGGGCCATCGTCATCGCCGCCCAGCCACGGCAGGCCACGTCGGTGGGCCAGGCGCAGATCTGCCTGCAGGCTGCCCACGTACTGACGATGCAGCAGGGCCAGTTCCGCCGAGGTGGTCCTGCGGCGCTGGCCTCGCAGTTCAACGCCTTCGACGAAGCTACGCGAGTGGCGCTGGGCAAGGCGCAGCTCCATGGCGGTGCGATAACTCTGGCCGCGCGTGAGCAGGCGTTCCACCGTCAGATCCAGGCTGCGCGAACGGCCGGTGCTGCTGAAGTCGTCGTTGTTGCCGCGAATGATCTGCGCATAACGCGAGCCGTACGTGCTGGTCGAGAAACGCCAGTTGCCGAGCGGCGCGCTCCAGGATGCGTTGTAACCATGCGTGCCCTTGCCGTGTTCGGCGCTCCCATCGCTGTTGATGCCCATGCTCAACAGGTCGTTGATGCCCAGCAGGTTGTCGGCCCATACGGTGGTGCCGGCCTGTTGCTTGCCGGTACCTTCACTACCCCCATCGTCCAGCGACAATGCACTGCGCCAGCGCCGCGCGGCCTTCAGAGTAATCACCACGTCCGACTCGCCAGGCTGCGCGCCGGGCACCAGTTCCATCTCCACATCCTGCGATGGCACCCGCTTGAGCTGCTCAAGGCCCTGCTCCAGCGCGCGGAGGTTGAGCACATCGCCAGCGCGCGCCGGGAAGGCACTTTTCCACATGGCATCGCGAGGAGGGCCATCGGCGAAACGGATCTGACGGATGGTGCCCGCTACCAGTTGCAGGCGCAGGATGCCTGCGCCCAGATTCTGCTCGGGCAGGCCGATGCGGGTGGTGACATAGCCCTTGGCCAGGATCAGGTCCGATGCTCTACGCACCATCTGCGCGATGCCCTCCTGGCCAATGCAGCGTCCCTGGTACTTGTCCAGGTAGCGTTGAGCAAAGGCAAACCGGTCGCGATGCGCTCCATCGAGCACGATGGCATCGATGCGGAAGCAGGGCGATTCGTCGGGCAGGTCCGTGGAATGGTAGTTGGCGGCAGCTGGTGCGGCAGAGCCTACAACTTCAGGAATCGCTTGCCGTTCAGCGCGCTCACGCGCTTCGCGCTCGGCACGGTCGCGCAGTTCCTGCTGATCGGCCAGCGTTGGCTGACCCGCCTGCGCCAACGTCGCAACGGGAGCCGTCAGACCCAGGATCAAAACGAAAGACAACGCACTCAGGCGCCGTGGCGATGACACTGCAATTGCATCCATTCAATCAGACCATCCAACCGAAGCCCCGTTCATGGGCACCTTCGCTGGTGTACTGCACGACATCCGTGTCCTTTCCGCCGCCTTTTTCGCGGCCTACAGGTCAAGCGTGCAACGCACCTCGCTCAACTGCCATGTCAACGGGACTGTGATGTTTCAGCAGTCTGCGCACGCGGTGCCATCGATGGCCCGCCGTTTCAGTGCTGCCCCCTGTACCAAGCTGTCGTCGCCATTCAAGCCACCGGACGTCGGCAAGCATGAGGGTGTACCCCATGCCTGAGCGTTGCCTGTCGATGTGCGAGAACTGCGAAGTCAACCTGCAACCCGCTCTTGCCTTGCCTGTGTTGCCTTCCATTGCCTGCGTGCAGCTCCATGTACCTCGGCATCGCCTCCGGAACACATATCCGCTCCCAACACCGTGCTGAAGTACCAGGTTGGAGGCGATGGGGAACGCTTCGCGTTCGTCTGCCAATGGGCGCAACCTACCAAAAGTTAATGAAATGTAAAGCACAGGTTCGTTCAGCGGAGTGGAATAAATGAGATCAGTGTCACATTCCGGACCGTATTTACAACGTCACGGCTGCAATTCAGCTCAGCTCAGCGCGGCGGCGCCGCCAACTCGCGCGCACTCAAATACCCGTCGCCATTGGCATCCTGTTTGTGGAACCGCTGGATCAGCGTCTGCCGCTGCTGCTCCCGCGTGATCGGCGGGCCCTTGCCACCGGGAAGCTCATCGGCGCTGAGCACGCCATCGCCGTTGCGGTCCATGCGATCAAAGGCGTACAGCAGCCACTGCACGTATTCCTCCACGCTGACCCGGCCGTCGCCGTCGGTGTCCATGCGCTGCAGGTAGCTGCCGGTATCGGTGACCTGCGCCTTCGCCGTCGCATCGAGCAGACCAACGGCCAGCGCCAGACACGCAAAACGCCGCACAAGGCGGCGTTTCGCGGAGACGTTCCCGGTCGGGAAGCGCATCGATCAGTGCGCCGTCAGTGCGTAGCCCTTCAGGCGCGCGGCGTAGTTCTGCAGCGCGGCGATGCCACTGGCTTCGGCTTCATGGCACCAGGCCTGCAGCAGCTTCAAGCGCTCGGCGGCGTCATTGCCGCGCGCTTCCAGCAGAGCCGCCAGACGGGCGCGATGTTCCACCAGCACGCGGATGCGCGGGCGCTGTTCGACCCACGTGCTGAGCTGGGCGCGGCAATCCGGCTTGAGCCAGCGGCCATCGTTGACCAGGCCGCGGCGCATGCGGCGCGGCAGCAGCTTGCGCAGCTTGGCGCCGGCCATCGCGGCCTCTTCGCGCAGGGCCGGCACGAATACGTTGCGCTGGTAGTCGGTCATCGCCTGGAAGCGATGCGACAGCAGCGCCTTGAGGGTTTCCGCATCCGGCACGGCGATGTTCGGGCGCACGTCCATGCTCGGCGCGACACGCAGCACCTTGGCCAGACGCACCGCCTGCAGGCCGCGGATCACCGCCCAGCCGATATCGAACTCCCAGCGGCGCATCGAGAAGCGGGCCGAGCTCGGGAAGGCATGGTGGTTGTTGTGCAGCTCTTCACCGCCCACCCAGAACGCCCACGGCGTCAGATTGGTGGAGGTGTCGGCCGATTCGAAGTTGCGGTAGCCCCACCAGTGGCCCAGGCCATTGATGACGCCGGCTGCCCAGAACGGGATCCACGCCATCTGGATGGCCCACAGCGCCACGCCGGGCAGGCCGAACAGCACGCTGTTGATGACCAGCAGCGCGACCGGGCCGAGATTGGCGTGCGGGGTGTACAGGTGGCGCTCGATCCAGTCATCCGGAGCGCCGCGGCCGTACTGCTCGATATCCGCGCGCATCGCGCGGGCCTCGCGGTACAGCTCCACGCCCCGCCAGAACACCATGCCGATGCCCTTGGTCACCGGGCTGTGCGGGTCTTCATCGGTTTCCACCTTGGCGTGGTGCTTGCGATGGATCGCCACCCACTCCTTGGTGATCATGGAGGTGGTGAGCCAGGTCCAGAACCGGAAGAAGTGCGCGATCACCGGGTGGAAATCCACCCCGCGGTGCGCCTGGCTGCGGTGCAGATACAGGGTCACGGCGAAGATGGTCAGCTGGGTGAACACCAGCAGCACCAGGCCCATGCCCCACCAGCCGAGGCCGACGACACCGCCGGTCAGGAAGTTGAGGAGCGTATCGAACATCGCAGGACTCCGGGCCGCAGTCGGCCGTCAAGGAAACAGGGATACCTCCAG
>Ga0308157_10004377_pt1 | contig 18820 bp, 19 predicted proteins | sample PhyBR1_FD_201035 | JGI IMG/M metagenome (GOLD analysis project Ga0308157, IMG submission 201035) | Phyllosphere microbial communities from UC Gill Tract Community Farm, Albany, California, United States - DLSLB.R1 | ecosystem: Host-associated > Plants > Phyllosphere > Unclassified | place: USA...
CCGATGCAGCATCGCATCCAGTTTTTAATTTTCTATTGTTCATTTTACATCCAAGAATTATTTTACGGCTTGGAAGCTGTGAATCTTCGATTTGTCTTGATTATTCATTCTTTTCTATTTTTAAACGAAGGTATTCATGAACCTAAAGGTTTCAAAAACGAACCAAAAAATCAAGAATCCATAAAAAAACCTACTCTTCCTATTTTTCCTCTAAACAAAATAATATTATTCATTCTTTGCTATTTGATAATATTGTATTCATGAATCTTCGATTTCGCTACGCTCAAACAGGCATTTTGTTTTTAACGTGTAAAAACACTCATCGCTTTACGGCTTTTTTTATAATGTCAGTTTTTAGATTCTCCTAGCTAGTTCATTCCGTTTTCAATCAAAAATCTCATGATAGTATTTACTACAATTTAAAACTGAGCATTCACAACGCAGTGAGCGTCGATTCGATGAAAATAGCGTAAAATCAAATGTTGTTTGAGCTTTGAAAAAGCGAGTTTATTTGATTTCGCTATTGAGGCGTTAATCGACCACGAGTAGTGGCGCTCAGGAGTTTTGTTTCTTTTGCGACCAAAAGAAAAAAGACCTCTGAATTTACCATCAATAAACTCAATTATTTTTCTCAAAAAACAAATTGCATTTATCTTGTAAAAAGCATTTTTGCAAACGGTGTTTCACCGTTTGTTTTTAATTTGTTATATTTAACTGTTTTTACTTCTTAGAACACCCCCGATTTTTCCGTTTTTGAATTTTCCGTTTTTCTGGACTAAATTGAAAAATTTAGAATAATCTTCTGTTTTCGAATATTTTTTCCGAAAATGTGTTTCACGCTCTATAGTAGCCTTTGCCATATAGTATCTATTTAGTATCCTCGCTGTTGGCAAACCGAAAATTTTTCGGTTTTAGCTTTTGCTAAAATGCTTCGTAAATGAGATACTTTCTCTGTACTTTTCATGCACGAAAAGTACCAAAAGTGCCTTTATTGCGGCGATCTTTTAATCGGTCGAAATTCACTTTTGAAGCTACCAGATCGAAACGGTGTTTTACACCCCGATCTGTTTACGCTTCACGCAGTGGTTCGACGCTTCCCGATGCTCGGGACAGGCTGATCAAAACATCATACCGCTGGGTTAACATTCCTATCGTTCTTCAATCTCTCATTCGGGTTCAATGAACTGAATCTTTCTTCTTTACGTCCAGACTTTTTCTTACAGTTTGGAAGCCTTGAACCTTACGGTTTGATGTACCAATACGCAGAACGAGGTATGAAATTTTAGTTTAAAGGTTAAACGACCACAAAAAATAATATTAATTAAATATTAGTGCCTGTACACAGCACCATAACCGGCAAAAGGTTGAGTGAACAGCATATAAAAGGCGTGAAACTCAACATTATCCGATCTGGGGTACTGGTATACCTAACGTACAGATAAGTGAGCTCACGCCTAGGTCGTGAGCTAATCTACTTATCATCTCGCACGTTTAAAAATTACCAGTTTTCAGATCGAGACTCTAAGCAATAGCTTTAATATTTTTATAATAAAGAATTGCAATTTACATACTTCTGATGTAAATGAACAACAAATATAATAAATTTATTATTCAATACAAATATGTATCGAATATTTTTATTTTAATTTCCAATTTTTACTATATGAAAAAATATAGTGACAAGGAGATTAGTTTATTGAGTTTACAAGTTGGTTGCACCATCAGGTTAGAAAGACTGAGAAAAGGTCTGTCACAAGAGGATTTAGGTTTAGCCATTGGATCAAACTCAACGATGATTGGGAGAATAGAAAGAGCTGAAAATGTAACAGCTTGGCAAAATCTACTTAAGGTTTCGCAAGAGTTAGATATTAATTATAATTCTCTCTTTCTGTTGAAATCTATAGGAGATATAATCTTAATGGTAAAAGAATGTTTATCACTAGAAACCAAACTAACAACAGAAAAACTTAATTATTACAGGAAGCTTGAAAAGAGTCTATTAAAAGATTTAGATTAATTGCAAGTAATAGTTCAATACTATATAAATAATAGTTCAATATTAAAAAAACAAACATAAAATATGTATGTTTATGAAAATTTTTTAAGAATCAAATATGATGGATTTTGTGTTTGGACTTCGCGAAAAATAATATTAGTGGAAATTTTAAAATGAACATTGCAATTCAAATAAAAATATGATAATCGGACTTTTTGTTAGACATTTCAAAATATACAAAGGAGCTAAATATATTCCTTTTGGTTTAAACCAAAAGGAGAACTTTAATTTATTTATTGGTCAAAATGGAGCAGGAAAAAGCTCCATTCTTGAAGCTCTAAACTGTTATTTTAACAATTCTGAATTTATATATCATTCGAATGAAAAACGCTCTGAAGCTTTTGTTTCTCCATTGTTTTTAATCAAAAAAAGTGAACTTATAAATTATGATAAAAAAGTTCAATCACTAATTCCAATAATTTCTGAAGTTTTGCTTAATTTATCATTTTCATCATCAACAAATTTTAAACCATATGAAAGTTTTTTTAAGCAACAAGAATTTCTTAAAACTGTGGAAGAAACTCATTATATATTTACAAATGCTTTTTGGCCACAAAGCGATAATAACAATCAATATTTCATAACTTTTGATAATATTATAAAAAAGAAAATTCAAGAAATAGACGAATTTAAAGATGATAAACATTACTACTCAGTGATGCTGAAACTTAGAAGCGATATTATAAAAAATTATTCTTTTTTATACATTCCTGTAGAGACCTCAATCGATGATTTTCTGAGATTAGAATCTAAAGGTATGCAAGATTTAATGAGTGAAGATGTAAAAAAAAGGATAGAAAAAACTTTAAACGAAAAACTTCCAATTAAAGAAGGACGTACTCAACGTAAAAGTATCTTGGAGATTATTAATAATGATTTAGAAGATTTTGTAAAAGAAGTTGAAAGTACAATCCAAGAGATTGATAAAGAATATGATTTCGATAAAAAATTTAAAGCTAAAACTAAATTAACCGCAAATCATTTATCAGACGTAATGATCGAAACTTTCTTTGCTAAAAGAAAGTTGAAGAAAAATGGAAAACAGATAAAATATTTATCAGCTGGAGAAAGAAAAAAAGCTTTAATTGACATTGCTTATTCGTTCTTAATCCAAGAGCAAAATAAAGAAAGAAAAGTAATTCTTGCCATAGACGAGCCAGAGTCGTCTTTACATATATCAATGTGTTATGACCAATTCAGTCGTTTAGAAGAATTATCATCCACATATAATATTCAATTGTTAGTAACATCACATTGGTATGGAGCATTACCAATTATTGATAAAGGTAATTTATATCATATAGATTCACAAGACGATGAAATTTTAATCAATCAATATTCTTTTAGAAATTATTTCGAGGAATCTGGAAGCAACCCTAGTGATGTACAATTTAAAAGCTTTTTTGATTTAGCTTCTGCTATTATAAGTTCTCTAAGAATTCAGGAAACAAATTGGCTTATTGTTGAAAGTGAAGAAGATAAAGATTACATTAGCAAACATATATCCGTAGTTAATAATCTAAAGATTTTACCTGTTGGTGGATGTGCTATTGTAAAATTACTTTATAACTATTTGTTCACTCCAATTTCGCAAAAGGCGGAAAAAAAAGAATTAAACGGTAAGATATTTTGTTTAATTGATACTGATTTCCAAGGAGTCGGGACTAAAGATTTTTTAGATGATCATAGTAATGGTTTACTAAAAATGAGAAGACTTCAAATTATGGAAAGTAATAAAGAAATTGAATTACACAAAATTGATACTGATATAAAATATCCTACAGAAATAGAGGAAGCTCTAGACCCATTATTTTTTTTTAATGCTTTAGCTAAAACAATAAAAGAATCAGATGATTTTGAAATTAAAGAGATTTTTCAGAAATTCAAGTTTGATAGTGAAGCTAAAAATAGTTTTATAAAGGGTGATTATTCCATTATTTATCCTGATACAAATGCTAGCTTTGTTGGTAATCCGTTAAAAGATAAAGACAGAATAATTAATTTTATTAATGACCATAAAAAACAAATCTGTAAAAATTATTGTAGTTTTAAAGATATACCTAAACCAAATTGGGTAAAGAAAATTGAAGATTTTTACAACAAATAAAAATCCCACTAGTACCTGAGCTTTAGCCTTTCTTTATCAGGGAAATCATAACTAGCATTTATATTTTAGACGACAATTAACGACGTTTATTTACTTTAAATTTGAATTCAATATTTTAATATTACTACATTATGATAATAGGCATTTATTTAGCATCATATGAAGATAGCATTTGGTTTGAATCTACAATAAAAAGAAAAGCAGAAATAATTGGTAACTACCTGAAACTAAAGATGGGATTCAATTTGAAATTGAATTTAAAAGTGAGGAAGATAAAGAACACATAGATGAATCTTTGAGATTATCATCTAATATTTTAATTATTTCTCTTAAATAATTATACTAGATTAGTATAAGGAGTTCAAAACATTTTAGGATTTTATCTTTATAAAATTTAATCTATCTAATTAAAAACAAAACTTAAAAAAACGAAGCTATATTTTTTATGTATATTTGAAGATGTAAATATATCAATGATTACAATGATTAACAGTCAGAAACTATATTGTTATCGTATTACACATATAAACAATTTATCTTTATTGTTGCAAAACGGTATTGTAAGTAAAAAACACCCCAATGCTAGTGCAGGTTATGTTAACATTGGAAACAATGAAATAATTGATGTTAGAAGTAAAACTTTAGTTGGGATAAATAATTATGGAATGATTGGAGATTATGTTCCTTTTTATTTTACACCTAAGTCCATAATGTTGTACAATATAATCACAGGATATTGGAGTCCTGTTGTTCCAAAAAGAAATCGAAATGAAATATTAGTAATACGTTGTTTGATTTCTGATTTAGCAAATTTACCACAATGGTTTTTTACAGACGGACAAGCTAATGATATGGCTACACAACATTATAACAACTTGGCAGTTTTAGATAATATAGATTGGCTAAGTATACAAACTAGTAATTTCAACAAAAGTAATGGTGATTATGATCGTTTGAGGAGGTATCAAGCAGAATTTCTAGTTCATCAACAAGTACCAATCGGACACATAGAATCACTAAATGTCTTTGATGTACAATCAGAATTAGTTGTAAATAACATTTTAGCTCAAAATAATATTAATTTGGCAGTAAATATTAAGCCACAATATTTCTTTTAATTATGATAAAAGTTTATGAAGGTGACATGATGCGATCTGGAGCAGAAGCTCTAGTAAATACTGTTAATACTGTAGGTGTTATGGGTAAAGGAATCGCATTACAGTTTAAAGAAGCTTTTCCCAGCAATAATAAAGTATATATTGACGCTTGCAAAAACAAAGAGTTAATGCCTGGTAAACTATTAGCTGTTTGGGATGAGAATTTGGAATTAGGTAGAAAATTAATAATAAATTTTCCAACTAAAGTTCATTGGCGTAATCCATCAAAATATGAATATATTGAAAAAGGATTAGTTGCACTACGAGATTTAATACAAAATAAAAATCTTAAAAGTATTGCTATTCCACCGCTTGGAAGTGGAAACGGGGGTTTAGATTGGAGTATAGTGAAACCAATGATTGAACAAGCTTTAGGTGATTTGAGTACTGAAATTATGATTTATGAGCCTAATGCTGCAATTAAAGCCATTTTACAAAAGCAAGAAGTGAAAAAAGAAGTGAAATTAACACCAGCTCGTGCTTCGCTACTTTATACTTTGTTTGCATTTGAGAGTATGGGTGAGTACAGTAGTTTGTTTGCTGCAAATAAATTAGCTTATTTTTTACAGAGAAAAGGACAAAAATTGAATCTTGACTTTAAGCCTCACTTTTATGGACCATACGCCATAGGAGTTGAGAAAGTGCTTTATCATTTAAACGGAACATATTTGAAAGGATTGGAACAAGGAAGTGTTAAACCCTTTGAACCATTACAGTTGAATTATGAAAAATGGAATGACATTAAACATTATATTGAAAATGATTTGCCTTATGAAGATAAAAATAGATTAAATAGTTTGATTAAATTTTTATCAGGCTTTACATCAGAACTTTCTTTAGAAATTTTAGCTACTGTTGACTTTATTATTTCGCAAAACAGTCAATATTCTTTAGATGATGTTATGATAGCAATAGGAAGTTGGAATATTAGAAAACGTGAGTTGTTTAAACGTGAACTTGTCGAGATTTCGTATAATTATCTTAAAAACTATTCGTCTAATTTGTTATCATAATAAGATATAAAATAATTCAATCATAAAAAGACCTCGCAATTTAAATTGCGAGGTCTTTTTATAAACTTTAAGATTTAAAAGGCAAATGTTATTATATATTTCTATGCCTTTACTTGAAAGATTTTATTGGATAAATCAGTGCTTAATTTCATCTCCGAACCAAACTCCATATTTTTTCCACTGCTGATAAAATACAATCCACTCCGTAATCCATGGAATCATTTTAATAAAAGGAATATATCCAAATAATGGTTTATCGAAAATTGGATGATATAAACATAAAGATTTATCTGCGTATAAATGAATGTTGTTATTAAACTTAATATTAGAATCTTGAATATAAATTCTATCATATCTACCTACATTGTAAGGTGAATACGAGACAACAATATTGAATCTTTTATTATTAATAATCAACGTTCCTTTTCCTACCAACGATTTACTTTTATAATTAATTATCAAATTTAACCACGGGAAATATTTCTCAATCAAAATTTTTTCTATCAACAATAAAGAAAGCCAATGTTTCTTATGTGTTCCTCTAAGACTTCCCTCCATAATTCCTATGATATCCATTTCTTACACCTTGATTTACATTAACATTTCCTTTTACATCTGTGTAGGCACTCCCGCCCACAATTAAAGCATTAGCCTTGATTAAGTCATTAGAAGTTGATTTAGAAAATGCTTTAAATTGTTCATTCAAAGATTTTTTATAAATCCCCTCTCCAAATAATTCTATATAGTCTTCTTTACCTGTTTCAAATGATGACTTAAGGTTTTGCCATCTGATGTAAAAATCTGTAATAAAGCTATAAAAACTCTGATAATTTTTTTCTGTCCAAGAATCTGTAAAATCTTCAGCAGAGTTTACAGGATTAAACACCTTAAATCTATAACCGTTATTCACAGATTTTAAATAATCATCTTTTATTCGACCTGCTACATTGTCAATTGTTTCAAAAATTGAATTTTCACCTTGGTAAAAAGATGCTACTAAAGTAGTGATAACGATACTAGACACTGGATGACTTTTACCCTCAAAGTAAATATCTCTATATCTTTTAAATAACTGAACAGCTCTCTGTAGAGGAGTTTTTAAATATAATTCGGGAGGAAGAGGCTCTGATTCAACTTTTGCTTTCAATAATATTTGAGAATATTGCTCCAACATAGATTGCTTTGCAGACTTTGAAATATTTAAAAACCAATTTGCAAAACCTTTAGGGTTACCTGACGACCAGCCTAGTAATGCTTTTTCTGGAATTAAAATATTCTCTTCATCCCAATTATTAGGCATACAAGCAGGCAAAATATCCATATGAAAATCACTCTTATAATTTAGTCTTACACAGCGCTTCTTTTTCTCCATTATAGTTTTATAATAACTATCCTTTTCTAAAGACCTAACCAAAGCATTATAAACATCATTTGGTGAATGATTGTTGTAAACATCATAAATGTGTAATACAGTATCTAAATCAAAATCTTGACCATTTATTGGTTTAACTGTTGTTCCAATACGTTTTGAACCTTGAGCGTAAACTTCAATTTCTAAATCATTGAAAAAATCTTCATCTTTTTTAAGCACATCTGCTACAGCTTTATAAGCAGTTTCCATTTTTTCTAGCCTTGTCTTATCAAGTTGCAGTTCTTGTGCAATTCTTGCTAATAGTTCTTCTCTTTGAAGAACATAATCTTTGAATATATCTATCATCCTTTTAAATCTTTATTTATTATTAATCTTGTATGCTCTCCAATACGAGCAATTTGTATCCCATTTTCCATAAATCTTAATTGTTCAATATCATCGCATTCAACAATCGCAAAGTCTTTACTATGAGTATAACTCTCCCTAGATAACTCAATTAAAAACTCACTTTGAATTTCATCAGGTAAAAGTTCAAATACATCAAAAATCAATACTTCATAGCACTTAAAAAATTTACTCCATGTAAGATTTTCAGAGTACCTTCTTATATGCTTGTAGTTGATATTTCTAAAAATATTAGAATCTAATATCCCCGTATCGATAAGTTCTTCATTAAATTCCCTATTTGGATTAGATTCCCGTTCTTGTTGACTTTCAAACCAATTCATGACTTCAATCACATATTGACCTTTTATCATAAACCTTAAATCAGAACTACTTTTTTTATCTACATCTAATCCATTTCGTTTATTGTCAGGTTTATATCCCCATTTGTTAAAAAGTGAGTCATCACCATATCTTTTATATGCTCCACCAACAGGCTGTAATTGATTCTCGATTCTACGATTTTTCACAAGTAAATATTTATTAGTGTTTGGAATCTGAATCTTGAATAAATAACTGATGGAAAATCTAATATCTTTATTTTTATAACTCCCTATTTTTGTTTTGCAATAAGTAATTAAATGCTTTCTGTTTTCCCATAATATTGTGGCTCCTTTGCTTAATATTGGTTTTAATAGCATCGTAAAAATTTCTGCCATATTGTATACTTTTTTAGAATAAGGGGCGTTTCACCCCCTTTAACGTTTTTATCATCTTAATGTGTAAAATTTATATCATGCGCTTTTATTTAAATGTTTTTCACAAATGGCCGAAAAACTTAACCAAACACAGAATTAATCTGTGATTACTTTTCCTTTGTAACTCCTTTGAAAGGCTTGTTGTCGGAGGTTTTCATGTCCATAAATCTCCCTGTGTTGGTATCACGCTTTACCCAAGTATCTGTTTTCGGGTTGTAAGTCTGTGAACGTTCTTTAACTGCACCTTTTCTGGAATTGTCTTTCGGTGGGTTTGTTGCCATTTTTACAAATTTTTTATTTACTATTCACTCCTTTAACATAAAGGCATAAAGGATTTTGCCTAATTTTCATATATATACTAATTCCGTTACTTTTTTTTATATATTTGAAATAATTGAATTAGTCTCTCAAACATATACTAATTCCGTTAGTAACGCTTTAGGTATATAGATGAAAGTAGAATTAAAAGAGATAGATATAGATTTTACAATTTTGAAAAGTGATGAACTGATAGATTACATCTCTTTCAGGGATGAATTTCCTATCCAAGCAGAAAGGGCGTTCATAGAGTTTTGTAGTAGATTTGAAGAAAATGTATTGCAGAAAGCAGAAATTTATTCTAATAAATATGGATATACTGAAGTAGTTGCATTAGATATAGCAAATTGTGCTTTTGCTAAAGTTTGGAAATATCATTCATTTGACAAAATAAAGGCAAAGTCAAAAAATATAGATACTGCAATTAAAATTTGGCTCAATGCAATCGTGTATAATGAACTAATGAAATTTGGAATTAAAGATACTTGTTCAGAACCAGAGATAGATGATTTAGATATTGCTAATGATATTGATGGACTAATTACTATAACAGTTGGCGATGATGCTGAAAAGAAACGAGATCTAAAGTTACGTTTTGAGATTTTAGAGAAGGCAATGCATGGGCTATCAGAAAAACACATAATTATTTATTTAACTTATAAAGCATACGAGAATAGTCATAAAAATATTCCAAGATCTGTTAGTAAAAAGCTACAAGCTAAACTAAATTTAGTTACAAGCTCTATTAGAGTTTATAAAAAGGATGCAAATACGCATATTAATAATTATTTGAAAAGTTTAAATGGCACTAGATAAAAAATATAGTAATAAAATAAACGAGAATAATTTAGACGATTGGTTACATTCCACAGGTTTTTTGTACCCAAAGAATGAAAAACAGTTAGAAAGATTTGAAAAACTGTACGAAGATTATGATTTCAAATTAAGAAATGAAAAAATCGATATTGAATCAATTTTCAACGGCACTTTATGTTATAAAACGAAAGTTATTCAACTAAATTTGAGTAGCTCGATTATAAATGATATTGAGGATTTAAAAGAAGATTTAAAAATGGTAGCTAGAAAAGGTCAAAGTGGCTTGCCCCAAAATATTATTGATAAAATGAAGAAGAAACATAAGGGATTAAATGATAAGGAATAGTTTTAAGCCCAGTATCAAGAAACTTGCGGAATCAATTGCTCTAAATTATGATGAAAAAATCACTCCACTTGAACAAATATTAAAAGATGAAGAGCTAGAAGTGTTTTATGATGATTATGACAAAGGAACCTTTGATGGTATGACTGTTATTGATAATGGTAGCTTTTACATTCATATAAATACCGCAAATAACAATAAATCTAATAATGGGCGAGGTCGATTTACTTTAGCACACGAGTTAGGGCATTACATTATTGATTCACATAGGATCGGGTTAATATCGGGATTACTAGAACCTCACCCCTCTAAAACCAATCAAAAGCAATTCTATGAAATTGAACGAGAAGCTGATTATTTTGCTTCTTGTTTATTGATGCCTCAAGAGAGATTTAAAAAAGATATCTTTAAAAAAAAATTTGATTTTAGTTTAATTAATTGGTTAAGTAAAGAATATAATGTAAGTATTACGGCTTGTGCCTTTCGTTTTGCTGAAATAGGCTCACACCCCATACTTATAATTTATGCTGAAAATGGTAACATTAAATGGACGTTTCCTAGCGAGGATTTTCCATTCAAATATCTTCTAAATTCTTCAAAAATATCTGATTCTTTCGTAATGGGAGAATATTTTAAAAATATCTCGACAGAACTTCACAAAACAGAACAAATTTGGGCTATTGACTGTTTTAATTACGTCAAAGATCATGATGTTAACAGGAAGTTTTATGAACATTGTATTACCCATAAAAACTCAGCATTAAGTATTATTTGGGAAGATTAGTTGAATCCTTTATGAAATTCTTACAACTTGTGCACTTGGTACTGTAAAAAAACGATATGCCCCTAAAAAAAGAACTGATCTACATAGACAACAAAGACGAAACAGACCGTATTGCCCGATACTACGAGCAAGACAATAAACTGGTTTTTTTTTAAGGGCAGTTCTAAAGAGTTTGCTTACAGTAAAGAATAGCTTGAATAAAAATCCTGAAATTTTCAGGATTTTTTTTGCTTATGAGGAAACCCGTAAACTTTATTGCTCGCTTATCATTAAGTTTGTAAAAATTTAATTTTTATTAATACATTTAAATATATCACAAAACAATGATTATTTTTATTGAATTTTATATAAAAAAAAATTATTTTATTGTAAATTAATATTATTTTTGAAAATAGTAAAAGTATAAATATTTTAATACTAAATTATAAATGAAATATATCTACCAATTATTTTTGGCATTCAATTCAACATGGCTAATTGTTGTTGTATACCTTATTAAGGAAAGATACATTTTTACTTATTTAGAAAATTATTCTAGATATTTTTCTTGGACAATATTTATATTGTTTCCTATTATAATGACAATTATTAGCTTTCTAATTGCTCGCGACTTGCCAAAGGATAAGCTACTAAATACAGCTGTCGGTGAGATCGAATTAGCAAATAATAATTTTTTACCAACTTATCTAGGATATTTCTTCGTTTCATTAGGTATTAGCGATACTCCTACTCTTATTGTTGTTTTTTTAATGATTTATGTATTTACCTACCTATCTCAGACTTTATATTTTAATCCGATTTTTCTAATTTTCGGTTACCATTTTTACTTTATAAAAACTATCAATAACGTAAAAATATTTCTTATTACAAGAAAAAATCTAAAAACTCCTAAAGAAGATAGTTTTGAAAATTTAAGAAGAATAAACAATTATACATTTATAGACTTATAAAAAAATCACTCATGGCAAATTACATATTTGGAAAAGTTAAAAGAAAACAGAAAATATTTAGAATTATTGAAACTCAAGAAAATGTCTATGATATGGACAATTTAGTTCTAAAAGGGATAAATTATAACCCGAACACTTTAATAGAAAATGAAGAGATTTACCAATTAGCAAACTTTTCAAGTACAGACTTTTGCATTGATTTTTTAATTGGTGAATTAAGTACTGTTGATCATGACCAAATTACAAAAAGTGATTTGAAAAACTTGTCATTTATATGCACTGTTCAAGAAAATTTATATTTTTTTCAAATTATAAATTCTAGTTTTTTTATAAGTAAAAAGTGGTTCTCAATAGAGGAACTTTCGTTAGAAACAGAAAAACCTATAATTACAATAAATCCATTCGCAGATGCAATTTACAATAAAGAAAATGATACATTATATTTCAAGAAGCTGACATCTGCACAAAAAATATTTAAAGGTATGGATATGCTATATAAAGAAGCTACCGAAAGCGAAACTCATTCATTTCTAGAATCTGAATTTCTTGAAGTTGACGAGCAATTTGGAGTAAATCTTGTTACAATACCAAACAGAAAAAGAATAGCATTAGTAACTCAAACTTTAAGTAAATTATCTGAAGATGAAAAAACAGCAATCTACAACTACACGAGCCAATATGGGCATGTTACTTATTCTGGAGGTAAGTTTAAAATTGAGAGCGATGATGATTTAAAATTTGTACTGTGGGGAATTGAACAACGTTTTTATACAACACAGATAGGTAGTGAAAAAAGGGTTGCCAATTCAATTATAAGTATATAAAAAGGTATTTCTATGGTTCAATAATCTAATTTACTTTTTTTTTAAAGTAAATACAATAATTAAAAATTTATTAAAACATCTGCTATAAAAATTGCAAATATTGAATAAAAATAAAATGAATTTAATATGAAAAAAAATTATTTAATTGGTTACGACTTGAATAAATCAGGACAAGATTACTCAACACTAATAAATAAAATAAAAGAATTAGGAACGTGGTGGCACTGTTTAGACAGCACTTTTATCATTAAAACTGCGTATAGCGCAGTTGAGATCAGAAACTATTTACAAAACTACATAGATTCAAATGATGAACTACTTGTAGTTGGGCTAACTGCTGAGGCTGCTTGGGCAGGCTTTGATAAAAATTGTTCTGATTGGTTATTAAATAATATTCCAAATTAAAAAAAGGTATTTAATAAATAACATATGAATTCCATATAATACAACATTTATAAAAGACAGCTATTATAGAGAAAGTAAATATTTCTAAACTTGAGTTAAATAATAAATTAACATTGACTATGGATAATAAAATTTTATTTTGTCTCCGAAGTATTTAGGTTAGATGAAAATGATCTTTATTAATGGATATAAAAAGTATTATCAAACTTGATCTTTATTTGTCCGTTAAATTCAACCCTATTCAAAGAACCACCGCCCTCCTACTCATTTCAATGGGGAATTAGGGAATGGGGCAGTTCGAAAGGCTAACTGACCAGGGAATGCTTTGTTACAATTATTAGTTAATAATATCAATGTTAAAAAGAGACCTGATCTACATAGACAACAAAGACGAAACCGACCGTATTGCTAGATACTACGAGCAAGGCTGTTAATACGAACAGCCTTTTTTAAATACGGTAATGCTAACAATTATTACGGATTCAAAACAAAAACAAGTTTATTTACAAAACGAATTGCAAATAAACATTTAGCAATTGAAAAGTAACTATTTAAGATTTTCCTTAAAAAATCTTTCTAATTTTTCAAATGGAATCACATCCACCTTATCGTACAAATCAACGTGAACACCATTTGGAATAATCATTAATTCTTTAGGTTCAGAAGCAACTTTAAAAATATCTTCAGAAAAATATCTTGAATGTGCATTTTCACCCGCTATCAGCAACATCGGTCTTGGCGAAATTTCTTTTACATAACTTAAAATCGGCATATTCATAAATGATATCGGATTGGTCACCAACCACGCACCGTTCGAGTTCAAAGAACGTTCGTGGAAACCTCTAGGCGTTCGGTAATAATCAAAATATTCTTTTACAAATTGAGGTTCGCTTCCGGTTAATTTTTCAGGTAAATTTCTTGGTCCTTTAGTAGGTTCTCCGGCTTCTGCATCTTTCCAGCGTTGCTGACCAAAATCTTCTAATGTTTTGGTTCTTTGTTCAGGTGTCACAGAATCGTTGTAACCTTTGGACATTACTCTTGTCATATCGTACAGACTTGTGGTAGCAACGGCTTTAATACGTTTGTCAATTGCAGTTGCATTCAAGGCAAAACCTCCAAAGCCACAAATTCCGATAATTCCGATTTTGTTTCTGTCTACATTTTTTTGTAATCCCAAAAAGTCAATCGCAGCGCTGAAATCTTCTGTGTTAATTTCCGGCGAAGCTAAATTTCTCGGCTCACCACCACTTTCACCTGTGTAAGAAGGGTCAAATGCGATAACAGCAAAACCTCTTTGCGCCATTTGATTGGCATATAATCCTGATGATTGTTCTTTCACCGCACCGAAAGGTCCGCTAATTGCCAACGCTGATAATTTTTCATTGCCTACATTTTTTGGAAGGTATAAATCACCAGAAAGTGTTATTCCATAACGGTTTTTGAAGGTTACAGCGGTTCTTGTTACTTTATCGTTCAATTTGAATGTATAATGCTCTTTTTGTTCTGTTGTTTCCATTTTTTTTGAATTTGATTTTTTATTTTGAGCTGATAATTGTCCCGCCGACAATGTAATTACAGCCATAATTAATGCTACTTTTTTCATTTTACTTTTCAGTATTAACGTTATTAAATTCTTCATCTGTAACTGGTTCAAGCCAAGTCACCTGCACATCATCTTTAAAATTAGTAATTGCAATATGTGTCATAGATGTGCTTGCTGATGCCCCGTGCCAATGTTCTATGTTTTCTAGTATGTTGACTACATCCCCTTTCTTAATCACTTGTGCCGGTTTTCCTTTTTCCTGATACAAACCAGAACCTTCCGACACAATCAAAACCTGACCCTTTAGGATGCGTATGCCAATTCGTTCTCGCACCGATTTCAAAGGTCACGGCTCCCGCAGAAAATTCATTGTTTTTATCTTTTGATACCAACGGCGACAAGAAAGCTTCGCCGGTGAACCAATCTTCCGGTAATTTATCTCCTTTCGGGAAAAGAGATGTTGTGTTTTCATTTATCATAACTTCTTTATTTTTATTATTACAACTCACTATCGACAAGCCGATAATAGCTACAGCAAGTATCTTTTTATAATTTTTCATATCAAATATTAATGATTATTTAGTTTACTAATACCGTTTTTGGTTTGGCTATTTTGTCTAATATTTCTCTAAAAACCATCGTTAAAACTGCCAATATCCCTAATACGGCTCCAATCCAGGGAATAGAAGAAATCCCCACATTTGCAATAAACCATCCACCAACGATTGTTCCTGTGGAAACGCCCAGGTTTCCAAAAGAAGACTGAAGGCTGTTTGCAAATTCTGGAGCTTCGGGTGCGGCATCAATCATATAAGAAATGGCCGTTAAGAATGCTGGACCGTACATTATTCCCCAAAAACAAATGACTATGATTTGGAAATAAAAGTTCTCACCCGAATACTGTAAAATCACTGGTAGTAATATGGTTCCTGTCAAGAAAAATGCGGTTGTGCGAACAATATTTTTAGATAATAATCTCCCTGCTAACCAATTGGCAGCAACCCCTGCTACACCGAAAAGCAAAAGCATATAACTTACCTGTTGTCCGCTCATCATTTTCACTTTCCCCAAATAATCTGCGAAATAGCTGTAGGTCGAGAACCAAGCTGAAATCAACAGTACATTGAATACAATACTGATAATAAATCGTGGTTTTTTCAGAATCGACAATTGACTCCCATAGGACAATTTCTCTTTAACAGGCATCGTTGGAATGAATGTGAAAATTCCAACGAAAGCAATCATCGAAATAATTCCCTGAATGACAAAACTGATTTGCCATCCGTAAATGGTAGACATATATGTAGTCAGTGGAATAACGGTCACCTGCGCCAATGCAATTCCGCCAATTACAATTCCCATTAATTTATGCTGTTCTGCTTTGGAAGCAGTGCGGATAATTGTTCCGACCGCCGCCGAGAAAAATACGGGCTGCAAGATTGCAGGAAAAATTCGAAACACAACCAGAAGCCAGAACGGCGGTGCAAATGCAGAAATAATATTTGATAGTAGAAAAAGAGAAATTGCCCAAAGCATCATCTTTTTTCTATCAATTCCAGAGGTTAGCAAGACAAGAAAGGGACCGATCAGGAATATCGTCAAAGCAAACGCACTCAGCAATAATCCAGCGGTATCAATCGCGATATTGTAATGCGAGGCAACTTGTGGCAAAACGCCAATAATTCCAAACTCGGTACTGATAATATTGACCGCACCCAAACAGCCTGCGTAAGCAATTTTTTTAATTCCTATTTCGCTATTTTTACTATCCATATAACTGTTCATTATTGTAGAACAAAGTTACCTTTGGATAGCTTTTAGATTATAACGATATTCAAACCAAAAACTAAGAAATTCAAACTTCTTCTACACGAAATGCTTTTGGATTAGTACCGGTTTGTTTTTTAAAAAAATTATTGAAGTAAGTTGGGTAATCGAATCCAAGTGAGTAAGCGATTTCAGAAATACTCCAGTCTGTATGCTGTAAAAGTGCTTTTGATTCTGTGATGATACGTTCTGCAATATGATCTGTAGTCGATTTCCCCGTGATTTCTTTTACAGCACGATTCAGATAGTTGATATGAACGTTCAGGTATTGAGCATAATGCTTAGCTGTTCTTAATTTCAGAGGGGTATCCGTAGTTTCAATTGGGAATTGTCTCTCTAATAACTCTAAGAAAACTGATGTCAGTCTGGAAGAAGCATTTTTGTTTTGCTCAAACTTTTCTTCCGGTTCCATTTTAAGCGATTCGTGGATAATAAGACTGATATAATTCCGAATCAACTCATCTTTAAACATATAATCACTTTCTTGTTCAGCAATCATTTTCTGAAAAATGGTATTGAGGAAAATCCTTTGCTCTTCTGTAATTTTCAAAACAGGTGTTCCTCCAACTTTAAAGAATGACGATTGCTGAAGACTCTCCGAACGTTCGGAATTTTTAAAAAAATCTTCTGAGAAAAGTATGGTGTAACCCACATAAGTTGTCGAAATTGTCTCCCAAGAATATGGAATATGCGGGTTTCCGAAAAAGAGAATCGTTCCTTCCTGTTCGAAAGTTCTATCAGAATAGTGAATCTTGCTTTTACCGGTAGTCAAACAGATTTTATAGAATTCTTTCCTACTGTAAGTTCTTGTATCGCCACTGTCATGTTCAATCTGAAATGCTTTAAAACCTTGAAGTTTCAATTCACTATTAAATTCCGATATAACTCTTTCAATCTTTTCCATTTTGCAAAGTTAAGAAATTCAAATACAGAAAAAACATTCGAAAAATAAAAAAGAACTTCTACGTATAGAAATTCCCTTTATCAATGAGATTTGATCTTCTTTTACGGAACGAGAATTATTTTTACACCGCATTTTTGGTCTGAATAATTTTGTGTGCTTTTGCCATTTCCGCCAGTGGAAATAAATGTGAAATATGGGTTCTAATTTTTCCGTCAGCTAGAAGGTCAGCAATTGATTCCATATCTTTCAGATACGTATCATTCGGCGTCACAATCACTCTTTTAACGGTTACATTTTTGTCTGCTTTGGCATTATTAATAAATTCCTGGTCACTCTCTATGCCATAAAAACAAGCAGGCTAGTTATTAGAAAAAATGGTGCAAACGGAAGTCAGTTTGTTGGATGTTGGTACTACCCTATCTGTGAGCAGATGTTTAATAGCATTGCCATTTTAGAATATAGTATTTTATGTAGTGGCTGTATGAGCGGGTATATGGTTAAACGTTCGGGGAAATATGGTGCTTTTCTGGGGTGTACGAATTATCCGAGGTGTGGGAATACGGTGCACTTCGACAGGCTCAGTGACCGGGGAATGGGGAATTAGGGATATTTGGCTTCGGGATCTCCATTGTTAGTGATAGATCTATTTCGGTTTTTCTTTTCTTTTACGGCCAGGCGTTATTTTACAGCTTGGAAGTCGTGAATCTTACGGTTTGAAAGATCAAAAGAAACAAAAATCTTTTCTTTTTGATCTTGCCTCGGTCTAAAATCGGTTAAATAATGTCTTACAAGCTAACTAATAGCGGTTCGGCAGGCTCACCGACCACCCGATCAGCTTGCGCTCTATTACGTCCAAGGCTTTATTTTACATCTTGGAAGCCGTGAACCTTACGGTTTCGTCTGTTCAACTATTCCCGATACTCGGGACAGGCTACCTAAAAGCTCATACCGCTATAGATCTGTGTGGATTGAAATATTGGGTTTATAATAAAAATGATAGTTCAACATTGAATTGTATAAATGAGATAAGATATTTAGAAATATTATAACGCAAATATGCATCTAAAGTATTTGTGGTTATTATTATTTATCTACCAAGCTGTATATCAATTATTTTTTTACTAACCTTTTCATTGTAAAGATCAGAAACGAGAGAACTACCATATTTATCGGATAAAGCTGATCGCTTTTTATAAATACCTTTTTGGAGCTGTTCGTATTTATGATGCAGCTCGTACATAATTTCATATTCACTTACG
>Ga0308157_10004378_pt1 | contig 18818 bp, 17 predicted proteins | sample PhyBR1_FD_201035 | JGI IMG/M metagenome (GOLD analysis project Ga0308157, IMG submission 201035) | Phyllosphere microbial communities from UC Gill Tract Community Farm, Albany, California, United States - DLSLB.R1 | ecosystem: Host-associated > Plants > Phyllosphere > Unclassified | place: USA...
CAGCCTGCCGGCGTTGCCGGCTGGGCGGGGCCCTACCTCAAGGGCGGCGTGCCGAATGATCCCTGGAACAACCCTTACCGCTACACCTACCCGGCTGCCAATGGCGACCTCGAAATCCTCTCGCTGGGTTCCGATGGCACACCCGGTGGCGAGGGCGAGGCCTCCGATATCCGCAACACCAAGTAAGTTGCTGGTCTGACGCCGTAGTGCAACGCTGCCTCCGTGCCGGGAATATGTCTTGAAGCGCGCCCATGGTTTCACGCTGATCGAGTTGCTGGTGGTCTTCGGCATCCTTGCCGCGATCATCGGCATCGTGCCGCCCGCCATGGGCAAGCTGCGGGATGCCGTCGCCTACCGCCAGACCGTGCAGGACGTCACGGCCCTGCTGCGCAAGGCTCGGCAGCAGGCGACGCTGCAGGGCATGCCCGTGGCGTTTGCCTTCAACACGGTGAGCCAGCAATACGGTATTGCCGGGCAGGCATCTGCGAAAGTACCCGAGGGCCTGAAGGTGCAGCTCGTCACGGCGGCCGGCGCCGCACTTGCCGACGGCAGTCAGACCATTGTTTTCCTGCCCGAGGGAGGCGCGACGGGCGGCAGCATCTCGTTGATACGAGGTGAAAGCGGTGGTGGCGTGCGCTTGCGGGTGGACTGGCTGTCCGGTCAGGTCACCAAAGAAACCCTGTGATGTCGCAACGCTCTGGCTCCCGCGCTGCGGTGCGGGGTATGACCCTGCTGGAACTGCTGGTCGCCCTGACCATCATGGCCATATCGGTCGCTTTGATCTATCGCGCCGTTGGCGGTTCTGCGCGTGGCGTGGCCAAGCTGGAGCAGACCCAGGGCGTGGCCATGTTGGCCGAATCGCTGATGGACGCTTTCCCCATGGTCGATCCTGGCGGAAACCAAGCCTCCGGGCAGGATGGCGCCTATGCCTGGCAGATTATTTCAGCCCCATTTTCGGCAGGTGATTTGCCGGAAACGGCGGCGCCTTTGCACGCCTTGCGCATCACCATACTCTCTGAGGGGCGCAGCTGGGTGTTCGAGACACTTCGTCCCCAGCGGCCGCTGCAACCTGGCGAGGTGACAAGGTGATGAGGATGTTTAGGGCACCTCGCGCCCGCGCGCAAGGTTTTACCCTGGTAGAGCTTCTCGTGGCCATGGTGCTGCTGTCCATGCTCACCCTGGGGTTGGCCTCGGTCATGTCAACAGTCTCGCAGACGCAGGAACGTGTGGATGCCCGGCTTGACCGCATGGACCATCAGCGGGTGTCGATCGGGTTCTTGCGCTCTGTGCTGGGGCAGATTTCCGCTGCCCAGAGGCAGACCGGTATGCGAAAGCAGGGAGAGAGCGAGTATTTCTTTGAAGGCGGACCCAAGGGAATGCAGTGGCTGGGAATCATGCCGGCCCGGTTTGGCATGGGTGGGCGAACCCATTTCCAGTTGGCCTTGGACGGTGACGCTTTGGTGCTGCGCTTCGCTCCCTGGAAAGGGGTGGACGTCGCTCCTGACTGGGGGCAGGGCCAATCCTATGTCCTGGAGCGGGCCGTCACGGCCTTCGTGCTGAGCTACCAGAACGCGAAATCGGGCGTTGCGCAATGGCAGCCGCAGTGGGTTGATGACAAGGAGCTGCCTTCTGCGGTCCAGATTCAGCTGCAATCGGCCGGTGGTGTCTGGCCGTTGATGGCGATTGCCTTCTACACCCCTCCTGCCACCAACCGAAGCTCTGGCAGCGGCGGCGCCGTATTCGGTGGGAGCCGCCGATGAGCCGGCAGTACGCAGGCGGGATGAAGAGACACCAGGGCATGGCGTTGGTGCTTGTACTTTGGATCGTTGCAGCACTTTCCATTTTTGCCACCAGTTTGGGCAAGGTGGTCCGCCAGGAGGCCTCGGTGGTTGGTGTTACCCGCGACATGGCTGCTGGACGAGCCCGGGGAGAAGCTGCCATCTATCAGGTTTTGCAACAGATTGCACTCAAGCCCCAGGAATTCAGCGAACGTAGGGTGGAGCAGGTTCCATGGGGGGGGCAGATAATAGAGGTCGAAATTCTGCCCTGGAGCGGTCTGGTCAATATCAATGCGGCTTCGCCGGAATTGCTGGGATCACTGTTCACACGCATGGGCTTGGGGCAGGGCGCGGCGCTTGCGCAGGCCTTGGTCGAGTTCCGTCAGGCAGGAAAAGGGGTGGTCAATAGCGTGGCGTGGGAGGCGCCCGAAGATCTGCTGCAGATTCCCGGTGTGACCTATGGCATCTACGCACAGATTCGACCCTTCATCGTGGCGGATACCGATGGGCGCACTGGCATCAACCCCAAGGCGGCACCTGCTGCTCTTTTGGCCGCGCTGGATGGCACCGGCGGCGCAGCCTTTCAGGAGAGTCTTTCCAGTCCCCGCTATCGTCTGACCGCACGGGTGGTGTTCGATGGTGGATCGGTCATGGTGGTGCGGGACGCCGATGTCATCGGCGGTGGCAGTCGGGGCTCGTTGCCCTGGACGTTGCTTTCGGCCACGCAGTCCTGGGTGGGTCGTATATAGCGAGGCTTTGGGCATTTCCTTGGGGTAGGCGCTGCCAGGTGCCTGTTTCAATGGTGCTGCAGGAGCAAGAAGGAAGAAAGAATTGAAAGCAATGTTGTTCAACGGATGCGGCGTTTTATGGGACTGATGACATCCGATGCCAAGCTGTTTGGGCTGGATCTGCGCGAACTGACTGCGGAGCTGCACGATGCGTTCCACAAGCTGGTGCGCCTGCCCTGGCTGCGCAGAGCCATGCCCGTTACCCTTGTGAAGGTGGCTGGCGATGCAACAACCATCGCTGGCGCCAGAGCCCAGGGTATGCACATCGAATGGACCGATTTGTCCAGCGATGTGCTCGAGCGCGTCACTCATACCGCAGTTCTGCTGGATTCCGAGCAGGTGTTGCAGCGTTCTCTGACGCTGCCTCCGATGGCACCGGCAGCCCTGCGCAGCGCCATTGAACTCGACGTGCAGACCATGACGCCATTTGCGCCCCAGGACACGCTTTGGTCGTATGTCCAGCGTCCTCTGGCGAAAGCCCAGGGTCGGCAGCGGGTCGAGGTGGTGATCGCATCGCGAAACCAGGTGGAGCAGGTGCTGCGCCTTCAGTCGGCAAGGTTGCCTGGAGATGGCCATCCCGAAGTCTGGGCTCCTGCCGGCGCGGAGCTGGTTGTCTTGCCGGGCTTTGGCGAGCCTGCGCGCCTGCGCAGCGAAGCCAAGCGACGCAATTGGATCTTGATGGGCCTTGGCATCGTGCTGGCATTGGGCGTGGCATTGGCTGTTACTCCATCACTGCAACTGAGGATGAGGGCCATCGATGCCAGTCAGCAGTTGGCCGCATTGACGAAGACATCGGCCGAGGTCATGGCCCAGCGCCAGGCGCTGGTCGAAGGTGGGGAGAATCTTGGCAAGCTGCAGGAGCGACTGCAGCAGCAACTGAATCATCTGCAGGTGCTGGCCGTGTTGACCAAGGTGCTGCCCGATGATTCAGCGGCCCAGCGCGTAGTGCTCCGAGGAACCAAGTTGACGGTCCAAGGCCTGACCAGCAACGCATCCAATGTCGTGGCCTTGCTGGCCAAGACTCCCGGGTTCCTGGATGTGCGTCTGCCCACGGCGGTGACGCGTGCACCAGGATCGGGCAAGGAGAATTTTGTGCTTGAAGCCAACATTGATCCCAATGTGCTGGGCCTGCTGGCCAAGGCTGCAGAGGAAAAACCGTCTGTTGAGGGCGATGCGGATCCCAAGGAGGCGCAATGACCGCCGGTTCGCAGAAACTCACGCCTCGCCAGTGGTTGCTGCTGGGAGGAATCGGCTTGATTCTGATTGTGCCGCTTGCCGCCTTGAGCTCCTGGGTTTACTCCAAGCATGTATGGGCCCAGGAGCAAGTGGAGACCCTGGAGCCCCGCTACGCAAGACTTGCCGGTATTCAGGAGCAGGCGCAGGAAATCCAGGAGGCGCTGGAGCAGATAGAGACCGTGAAGGCGCTGCATATCTATCCAGCTGAGCAAGACAGCACGCAAACGGGCAATGCGGTTCAGCAGCGACTGCGGGCGCTGCTCGACAAGGCGGGCCTTTCTGTGGTGAGCAGCCAGGTACGGCCCTCCTCGGAGTCGGAAGACCAGAGTCAGAGTCAGAGTCTGGGTCCATATGAGCGCATAGCAGTTTCCATGACGGCGGAAGGTGGATGGCCTGCAATCCAGCTGGCCTTGCTGTCCCTGCGGGACGTCTCCCCCACCGTGTGGCTGGATGACTTGCAGCTCAATCTGCTGGGCAATCTTGAAAGCAACAATCCCAAGGTGGCGCCAAAGCTCAGCGCGCAATTCACTTTCAGCATTCTGCGGAGCAAGCCGTGAACCAGCGCATTCTTTGGACCACGGGACTGGCTCTGCCTGCGGCGTTGCTGGGGGGAGCGCTGGCCTGGGCATGGCTGACGCCTGAGTGGCAACTGAAAAACATTGCGTGGATACCGCCGCAGCCCCTGAAGGCGGACATCAAGGCGCTCGTTCCTCCTGCAAACGTACCTGAAGACCAGAGCAAACGCGACGAGCAGCAATTGCTGGAAATGCAGGAGCGACCGCTCTTCGCCATCAGCCGGAAACCACCACCGCCACCGCCACCGCCAGCTCCAGAGAAAAAAGCGCAACAAGAAGTGCCCGATATCTGGCAGCAGGCCCGCGTCACTGGAATTTTCGAAGGACAGGTCAGCGGAATCATTTTCTCGCTGGATGGCAAGGAGCGGCGTTTGCTGCTCAACCAGAATTTTGCAGGCTGGAAGTTGCAAAGCCTGCAGGGCCGCAATGTCGTTCTGGAAAGCAACGGACAGACGCGTACGTTGCAACTGGTGAAGGCTGCGGTGGACAAAGGGCCTAACATCCCTGCCGGCATGAGGGTGCCTGCATCGTCACGCGCCGCAGCCGAAGCTCAATCCCGGGCCTCTCCTCCCGTTCTCGAAGAGGGCTCGGGCAATGCAGCTGCGGCAGAGCCGCAAGCCGTCTTTGGCGGAACCGGTGCGTCTGCCAAGAAATGAGAAAGACTGGTCATAAAACCATGAAATTGCATAACCGTCCCATCCGTACAGTCTTAGCATTGGCCGTCTGTCAAATGCTGCTGGCATGCGCCCAGCCTGCCAAGAACAATTTCGTCAGCCACTTCGGAGCGGACGCCTCGCAGAGCTATGTTTTTACGGAGGAAGAAACGCCTGCCAAGGACAGCTCCGAAAAGGAGGGCAAGGCGGAGCCCCGCATCCTGGCGGGTACCGGAAAACTGCTGGGAGAGGCCAAGCCGGTGCCTTCCGTCAAGGAAGCATCGGTCAAGCTCAGCTTCGAGGATGCCCCACTGTCGCAGGTGGTTCGCACCGTATTGGGCGACATCCTGGGATTGGACTATGTCCTGCATCCACCCATCACTGGCACGGTGACCCTGAGCACGCAGAAGAACATTCCTGGCGACCAGGCCCTGTATCTGCTGGAGACGGCCTTGCAGGCCAATGGGCTGGCCATGGTCCGCGATGCCCGCGGCACCTACCATGTGGGCCGGGCGGATGTGCTTAAAAGCCTCGGGGCATCGGTGCGGCAGGCGTCCCAGACAACGCCTTTGGCGCCTGGCTTTGGCGCCATCGTCATCACGCTGAATTTCATCGGCGCCAACGAAATGGCGGCCATTTTGCGCCCCATGGTGCCGGCGGACGCCATTTTGCGGGTGGATACGGTGCGCAACGTCCTCGTGATGTCAGGCTCCCGGGCCCAGGCCGAGGGGTGGCTGGAGATGGTGCGCACCTTCGACGTGAACCTGCTCGAAGGCATGTCGGTCGGCGTTTTTCCCCTCAAGTACGTCTCCATCCAGGAAGTCAGCGCCGCGCTTCAATTGATGAGTGGCGGTGGGGGGGCAACCCAGCCTGGTGCTTCCGTGCCGGGGGCCGCATCCGCGGGCCGGCCCGCCGCCGCAGGTCAGGCGCCTGCCGCTGCGGCGGCCCTGGGCGAGGGAAATCCGTTGTTCGGGGCCTTGCGCATCATGCCGATCGAACGGCTCAACAGCATTCTTGTCATCACGCCGCGCGCGGCGTATCTGGAGGAGGCACGCCGCTGGATTGCCAAGCTGGATCAGCCCGGTTCGGGAGGGGCTCAGGCTCAGTTGAACATCTATCGCGTTCAGAATGGCAATGCCAAGCACTTGGCAGGAGTTTTGTCCGGTATTTTTGGTGGAGCGGCCGGCGGGACTGCAGCAAACAGCGGGGTAGCACCGGGATTGGGTACATCCTCTACCGGTGTTGGGGGCCTTGGCGGTACGAGCGGCTTCGGCGGTACGAGCGGCTTCGGCGGTACGAGCGGCTTCGGTAGCACCGGCGGCTTTGGTAGTACCAGCGGGTTTGGTGGCTTCAATAGCGGTGGTTTCGGAGGTGTCGGCACGGGAACACGCTTTGGCGGCAATGCCTTTGGGCAGTCAGGGACGACGGGTCAAATGGGCAATTCTCAAGGTGCGGTGCCTACGGCTGCAAGTATTGGCAGCATCCGTGTTATGGCTGACGAACTCAACAACTCGGTCCTTGTTTGGGGTACACCCGCCGAGTTTGAGCGCATTGAAGCCACGCTCAAAAAGCTGGATCTGCCTCCAACGCAAGTTCTGATCGAGGCCAGCATCGTGGAAGTCACGCTCAATGACGGTTTGCAGTACGGCTTGCAGTGGGCCTTCAGCGGCGATGTGGGCAACAAGGGGTACAACGGCAACGGCTATCTTCTGGGTACTTCGGATAAACCTGGCGCATCTTCTCTGACAACGAGTGGTGGCTTGGCTGCAGCCCTGGCGCCGGGTGGTTTTTCCTACACGCTCAAGAATTCCCTTGGGAACATCAAGGCGGTGCTCACTGCCTTGTCGAGCCGGACCAATGTCAAGGTGGTGGCCAGCCCTACCCTGATGGTTCTGGATAATCACACTGCAGCGATTTCCGTCGGCACACAGCAGCCCTACAAGTCTGGGGAGATCGCCTCCACGACGGTCGGCAGCTCCAACGCCACCAGTTACCAATTTAAAGATACGGGCGTGAACCTGCAGGTCACGCCATCGGTGAACGCTGGCAATATCGTCACTATGGCGGTCAACCAGGCTGTTACCGATGTGGGCGAGGTAGATGTGCCTACAGGTCAGCGCTCCTTTTTGCAGCGCCAGCTTTCCAGTCGTGTCGCTGTACGTTCGGGGGAGTCCATCGTGATGGGTGGCCTGATCCAGGAGAATGCATCCAATGGTCGCAGCGGCATACCATTGCTGCACGAGGTGCCCATCGTGGGCAATCTGTTCGGAAGTACAAATAACACTACCCGGCGTACGGAACTTATCGTCATCATCACCCCGCGAGTGGTTCGCACTGATGTGGATGTACGTGATGTCAGCGATGACTTACGTGAAAAGCTGCGATCCCTGGCGCCGTTGCTGAAATCACCCGCTCCTGCTCCGGCCGCCGCCCAGGAACTGGGTGGGGGCAAGGCCTCCGTGGATGTGGGTCCCCTCACGCTTGAGCCGCGCTAAAGCTCGATCCCCTGGGGCATTCAGCATCAGCGGTGCTCCTCTCCTCTTTTTCGGAAGTCCTGATACATATGAATAAGTTGACACACATTCCCACGGCAGCGGGATCACTCTGGCTCCGCTGGGCCGCAGGTCTGGCTTGCACGGTCGCTTTGGCAGGTTGCGCCGCCCTGGATGCTGCCGGCAGCCCTGAAGAAGCCGTGACCAAGCGCTCCAGCGACTACTGGAAGGCGCGTATGGCGGGCGATGTGGCGAAGACTTATGCCTTCACCTCCCCCGGCTATCGTGCGGTGAACGATCAGGAGAAGTACCGCCTGTCCTATGGCGTCATCCCTGCTCTTCAGGGGGGGGACGTTGTGTCTGTGACGTGCGAGCCTGCACGATGTGAGCTGCGCAAGAGCTTCACTACCTCGACGCCGGCGATGATGGGCGCACGCATCCCTATCTCCATCAACGAGGTATGGATCAAGGAGGAAGGTCGGTGGTGGCTGTTCATCCAGTGACCATGAGACAGCCTGCAGCCCTGTCGGCGCCAGCAGGTCCTCGGCGTTGCCTGTAGGCGCAGGGCTGCTTGGGCAACAAAAAGGCCAAAAGGGATAGGCGGAGAGGTCATTGTTTGTGATAATCCCACGTCCCTAATCCGGTGCTCGCTAGGGAAGTGTTGTTTTTTTTCAAAACAAGGCTTGGGCGCCTCGGAAAAGCGGTATGGGGGCATAACCGGCTGTGCTACGATTCCCTGGCGATCAATCGTGGTGGTTGCAACTACCTTATCTTTTTACTGGAGATAGTTCTTATGAAGAAAAATGTTCTGGCCCTGAGCATTGCTGCCATGGTTGGTGGCCTGGGCTTCGCGGGCGCAGCTGCGGCCCAGTCGACTCTGACCGTGAACGAAAGCGGTACGGGCCACATCCTGGTGGTGCCTTACTACACTGCTCAGAACGGCAACATGTCCGTGTTTCACCTGACCAACACCGATACCCAACGTGGTAAGGCTGTGAAGGTGCGTTTTCGCGGTGCTTCCAACTCTGACGACGTGCTTGACTTCCAAGTCTTCATGTCTCCTGGTGACGTCTGGACCGCTGCCGTTACGGCAGGCGACGACGGCCGTGCTCAGCTGACCACTCAGGACAGCACCTGCACGCTGCCCAAGATCGCTGCTGGCGTTCCCGTCAAGTTCGTGACCGACCGTCTGTCGAAGAAGGGCTGGACGGATGCAAACAAGGCTGAGCAGACCCGCGAAGGCTACGTTGAAATCCTGAGCATGGCTGACGTGCCCCAGGGCGGTTCGCTGTATACGGCCATCAAGCACAAGAACGGCGCAGCTCCTGACTGCACCTCTTCCGTGCTGAACGCCACGCTGAATGTTGCGCCCATCAAGGCAAACACTGGCAACTACAAGCTGTCCACGACGACCGCGGCCTTCGATGACCTGATCCCCTCGCGCGGTGGTCTGGCTGGCTCCTGGTACGTGATCAACGTGGCGCAAACCACGACGTTCTCGGGCGCAACTCCTGCGATCGTCGCCGGTGCTACGCCTTACAACGTGTTCTCGCCCCAGAAGACTGGTACCGCCCTGCTGGATTCGGCTGACCCGCTGATGATTGGCCGTGTTCTGGCTGCTCAGCACTACGACGTGCCTGATCTGTCCACGCCTTACGCTGGCGCAGCTACCGCTGCCGCTCAAGCTATCGAACTGACGAACGCTCTGGCTCGTACCTCGGTGATCAATCAGTACGCTAACGATGCTTCCATCTCTGCCAAGACCGACTGGGTGTTCTCCATGCCTACCCGTCGTTACACCATCGCTGCAAACTATGCAGCTGGTGATGTGAACCAAGACGTGGCTGCAATCCCCGCAGCAGGCGCCGCTGGCGACAAGACTGCCTATCGCTTCCAGAACCTGGGTGTGACCGGCAACATCTTCAGCACGGCTGCCAACACTTCCGTGAACGACAAGGGTCAGATCTGCGTGGAAGCGCAAAGCCAGACCTTCTTCGACCGTGAAGAGCGTTTCGAAGAAGACGGCGCAATCTTCTCGCCTGGCACGGTCAGCAAGACCCAGCTGTGTGGTGAAGTTAGCGTGCTGGCCTTCTCGGGTGACAACTCGGCTCTGGCCGCGTCGGTTGCTCGCCAGAACGTTGCTGCTCCCTACACCAATGGTTGGGGTATCGTGAACTTCAGCGAAGCCACCCCCCTGCTGGGCGCTGCCTTCCTGAAGCTGTCGAACCCCCAAGCTGCCGCTGGCACGTCGGGCACCTATGGCATCACTTGGCCCCACGCCTACGTGAACGCTGCTCAGTAATAGGGCACTTTCACACTCACGTGTGATCTAGAAAAGGCGGGAGGAAACTCCCGCCTTTTTTCTTTTTATCTACGCGAAGGACTTATGACTGTTTTCACCCGACGTTTGAGTGCTGTCTCCCTGGCGCTGGCGGCTGTCTGGACCGCTCAAGTTGCACAAGCTGCGGAGAAGGAGCCTGTGTCAGCAACCGCTGCAGTGCAGTCGCAGGCATTGGTGGAAGGCAAGAACATTGCCATCACGAAGCAGGATCTCCAGGCGGAAGCGCAGCGCATACCGCCTGATGTTCGTCCTCTGATTTTGGCTCGACCCGACAATGTGAAGAGGATGGCATCCGACCTGTATGTGCTTCGGAGCATGGCCGTGATGGCGCAGCAATTGGGCATGGAGCGAGACCCAAAGGTCGCAGCTGCGATGCAGGTGACCCGTGACAAAGTTCTGGCTGATGCTTGGCTGGCGGCGCTGGACGAAAAGAACATGCCCAGTATTGAAGCGGCGGAAAAGCAGGCGCGCAGTGTCTATCTGGCGCAGCCGGAACGCTTCAAGGCAGGGGAGCAGGTGCGAGCGCGGCATATCCTCATAGGAAGCAAGGGTGCCGATGCGCGAACGCAAGCTGAGCAGCTGCTAGAGGAGCTGAAGAAGGGTGCTGACTTTGCCGCGTTGGCCAAGGAGCGTTCGGCGGACAAGGGTAGCGCGGCCCGTGGCGGCGACCTTGGATTCTTCGAACGAGGCCGGATGGTACCCGAGTTTGAGCAGGCGGTATTTGCGTTGAAGCAGCCTGGTGAGTTCAGCGGCGTGGTGGAGTCGAAGTTCGGCTTTCACATCATCCAGTTGGCAGAGATCCGCCCGGCAGGTATCAAGCCGTTTGAGGACGTGCGCGACGAGTTGATCAAGGGGATCCGTGCATCGGCAGCTCAGGCGGCCCGTGTTACAGCTGCCGACGAGGTCCGCAAGAATGCCGTGACCAACGATGCGGCAGTGGATGCATTCGTGTCGGAGAACGCTCCCAAGCCTTGAGTGAGGGTGCCCTTGCCTGCGGCTCTCCTTGCCCGACTTAAAGGACATCAGGGCTGCAGGATCTCGACTTGACCAGTTGGGATGTCTTTGCCGTTGCAAGCGATTGCAAGCTTTGCGATGAGTTTTGCCGTGATGCGCGAGAATGCTAGGTTTTGGCATCAAAGAAGTGCCGCGCGGCTGCAGACAGGGAACGCGCGGTGGATGGTCGCGCAGCTGTCTTTCGGCGCTCGCGGCGCTTGTCGCATAACAACGCATGTACTCTTTACTGGGCGAATGCCGCGCACTCTGGCAGGCTCGCAGTCTGCTGTGGGTGATGACCCGGCGCGAAGTGGCAGCACGCCACGCAGGCACTGCAGCCGGCGTGCTGTGGCCTTATCTGCAGCCGCTGCTGACGGTGGCGGCCTACTATCTTGTGTTCGACGTGGTGTTCTCCATGCGCCTGGGCGATAGCGCGCCAACGCATGCCGTGGGTGCTTTCCTCGTTGTTGGCGCCTTGCCGTGGATGGCCTTTTGCGATGCCACGGCGCGCGGCATGAACAGCCTGGTCGAGGCGGGTGGCATCCTGCAGAAGAACCCATTGCCGCCGGTGCTGTTTCCCATGCGGGCGGTACTGGCAAGCAGCGTGATCTTCGGGCCCTTGCTGCTGCTGGTGGCCTTGGCCTATCTGCCCCAGCATGGCTTGAATTGGTCGCTGCTGGCCCTTGTTCCCCTGCTGCTGGGCCAGTTGCTGTTGTGCGCTCTGCTGGCCTATGCGCTGGCCATCCTGACGGCGGCGCTGCGCGATGTGGGCCAACTGGTGACATTCTTTCTTTCCGTGGGCATTTATCTCTCTCCCATTTTGTTTCCGCTGGCCCTGTTCCCCGAGCGTTGGCGCTGGGTGCTCTGGGCCAACCCGATGACGGCGTTGGTCCTCGGCTACCAGAACGTGCTGCTGCAAGGGTTGTGGCCCCAGACGGCCATATGGGTGGCCCTGGGCGTCTGGCTTCTGGTGCTGGCCGTGCTGCTCAACGGCCTCGTGCGGCGCAGTCGCGATCAACTGGTGGACTGGCTATGAACGCCAAACATGTCGAACTGCCCGACGATCTGGTCTTGCGTGTGCGCAATCTGGGCAAGGAATACAAGCTCTATCCATCGCCGCGCGCGCGCTTCAAGGCCTTGTTGACGGGGAATGCGACACACCGAAGCCACTGGGCGCTGCGCGATGTCTCGTTCGAGCTTCGTCGCGGTCAGTGCATCGGCGTGATCGGCGACAACGGCGCAGGCAAGAGTTCGCTGCTCAAGCTGCTGGCCGGTACCTTGCAGCCCAGCTGCGGACAGATCGAGCGTGTGGGCCGGGTGACGGCCATCCTGGAGCTGGGAGCGGGTTTCCATCCCGACTTCAGTGGGCGTGACAATCTGTACTTCGGCGGAAGCCTGATCGGTATCAGCCACGAGCGCATGCGCGAGCTGGAGCCCGGGATCGCCGCCTTTGCCGAATTGGGCGAAGCGCTGGAGCGGCCGGTCAAGACTTATTCCTCCGGTATGAGCGTGCGCCTGGCATTCGCGCTGGTGACAGCCGTACAGCCTGATGTGCTGATCATTGACGAAGCGCTTGCCGTGGGTGACCAGCACTTTCAGAAGAAGTGCATAGAGCGCATCATGGCCTTTCGCAGTAGCGGCTGCACCATCCTGTTTTGTTCGCACAGCCCTTATCACATCCGACATCTGTGCGATACCGCCCTGTGGCTGCGTGGTGGGCAGGTGGCGCAGTTCGGCGCGACCGAGCCGGTGCTGGCCGCCTATGACCTGTACACGCGCGAGCGCCAGGAGCGCGAACAGCAACCTCTGGCAATTGCTGGTTCCTGTGCTGTGGGCACTGAAAGTGGCAAGAAGGAGCATAAGGCTAATGCGGCCGATGCACTCCATAGCCCGGTGTCTGCGATGGACGGCAGCAGTGCACGTATTTTGTCGGTGGAGGTCCAGGACCTGGCAGAGCCCGTGGATGATCAGCCCGGCCTGCTGCAAAGCCGTAATCTGGTGGTGACTATCACTGCACGTGGCCGTGGCGCTGAGAGGCCGAACATCGGCTTCATGATTGAGCAGTCTCAAGGCGTAGGCATCACCTCGCTGGGGACGCATGAGGAAGGTGCCTTGCCGCGTCAAGTGGCCGCAGGGGTATGGCAGTCAGTGTTGACATTTCCTGAGCTGCCTCTGCACAGTGGTGACTATGTAATCAGCGCCTATTTGTTCGATGAGACGGGCTTGGTGGTCTACGATGAGTGGCTGCATTGCCTGCATCTGCGCTTTGTTGCCCCCAAGCTCATGCCGGGTCTAGTGCAATTGCCGCATCATTGGGATTGAGCGTATGAGATTCAATCTGATGGAGAGGTTGTGGCGGCGCACAAAGACCGAGAGTCGCGATTTCGTTGAACTGGTCTTGCTGCCTGGAATGGCGGCGGTACTTCCATGGCCTGTGTGCTTTCGCCTTTTCAAGAGGGTTTCGCGCTGGTCGTGGCTTTATGCGTCGGACAGCCGAGCGGCTTTGGCGCAGGCTAAGAAGTATGGGCGCTGCTCCGACCCTGTTACATGGCTGGCCGATCGCAGGCTTGTGACACTGCTAGACCATGCGGATCACTATCTTGTGCGGACCCGCTCCGTGGCCTGGCTGCATCGACATGTAGATGTGCAGGGCCAGTGGGTGTCCAAGGGGCAAGCTGCTCTACTTTGGACCTTTCATTGGGGAATGGGGATGTGGGCGTTGCGACATGCTCGGGAGCACGGTCTGCATGCTCCTATGGTGTTGGCGGCGCCTAGTGGACCGGATTTTGTGGGGCGGACGGTATTCGGCTGCTATGTAAGGGCGCGTATGCGCTCGGTCGCGCTTGCATTGGGTGAACCAGTTATTTTCGTGCCTGGAGGCATGTCTGAAGTAAGGCAGGCCATTGTGCGACAACAACAAGTGATCGTTGTCATGGATGTTCCCCAGGACCAAGTATCCATGACGCGTATCACCTCATTGCTTGATGTGCCTGTGAGCGTGCCGGCAGTGCTTCCCCGCATGGCGGTGGAGCAGGGGTTGCCTGTGACGGTATTTCATATGGGAGTTGATCGGCAGACAGGGCGGCGCCTGCTGCAGATCGATCCACTGGGTGTACATACGGATGCAGGTGCACTGACTGATGCGGCGTTTGGTAGCCTTGACCGGTTGCTGCGCACGGATCCGGCGGCATGGCATCTGTGGGCGCAGGCTGAGCGCTTCTTTGTAGCGCGTGATTGAGAATAAGGAAATTATGAACTTGATGCTGCGCTTGCAGGAGCGGATGTTCGGCTTGGCGCCATGGGATGCCGGCAAGATCACGGATGAGTGGTTTCGAGCGCACTTTGACTATGCGGCCGATGTGGTGAACAACTGGCTGGGGCAGTCTGTCGATCTGTCGAAGGCCAAGTTGCTGAATTTCGGGTGCGGTGACGGTATCACCGATCTGGCGCTGGTGTTGCGCCACGGGGCGACGGCCATCCATGGTATCGATATCCGCCAAGAATACGCCAAGCTGCCGCGCATCGCCCGAGAGCAACTGGGCATGTCGCGCATTCCTGCCGCTCTGAGTTTCGAAACTATCGTGCCCAATGCACCGCTGTCGGATCGGCATTCGGGTGTCGACGGCTTGCTCAGCTGGTCCACCTTCGAGCATGTGCAGCGCGATAAGGTGCTGCCGATCCTGTCCGACCTGCATGCCTGCCTGCGCCCTGGAGGCGTGTTCTTCCTGCAGATCGAGCCCTTGTTTCATTCTCCCTGGGGCTCGCACCTGCGCCGCTACGACGATGTGCCCTGGCATCACTTGCTGGCGTCGGAGGAGGAGCTGTGGAGCATCATCGAGAAGCATGAGGGTCCGCTGGATGCCGCCGAGGTGGACTTCGGCTTTGCCGATTTCGGTGTCGATGGCTACAAGCGCTTTGTCTTCAAGGAGTACCAGGCGCTGAACCGGTTGACGGCAGACGAGCTGGTCGATATCGCTCGTCAGGCCGGCTTCGACGTGTTGCGCGAGGAGCGGCGCCAGGTGGACATGGCCATTCCCGAGGCGCTGCTGGGGCGCTATCCTGAGGAGTTGCTGCGCAACAACGAGATTTTGCTGCTGTTGGGCAAGACCTGACGAAGCCATGCAGGAGCCGGCCCCCACGATCTCTTCACCCGTGCGGCCTGCATATTCCAATGGCTTTGATGCACTGCGTATAGCCGCTGCATCTGCAGTCATTTACAGCCATCATTTCCATATCACGGGCACCAGACCGCCATCTTGGCTGCATGCGGACATGGTGGGCGGCGTGGCAGTGATGACTTTCTTCACGATCAGCGGCTTTCTTGTCACGCTGAGCTGGCTGCGCGATCCCCGTGCGGCGGCCTTCATGGCCAAGCGTCTGTTGCGGTTGTGGCCGGGCATGTTGGTGGCTGTTGTGGCTGGCGTGCTGCTGTTCGGCCCGGCATTTACTTTATTGCCGCTGAAGGAGTTCTGGCTTCATCCGCAGACCGTGGATCACTGGCGCAATCTGCTGCTGATCAAGGACTACGCTTTCATGCCGGGCGTGTTTTCTTCCAATCCGCTGCCAGGGTTGATGAACGGCCCTTTGTGGACCATCCCCATCGAGCTGATGTGCTACGTGGTGCTTGCTGCACTGGGCATATTGGGCGTGCTGCGGTCCAGGCTTCTGGCCAGCCTGGCCGCAGCAGGATATCTGGTCTTTTTCCTGACACAGCGCAATGCCGATCTGGTCGGCACCATGTTCCACTGGTTCGAGTATCCGGCCTATTTCGCCTATGGCTCGCTGATCGCGCTGTTCCAGCCTGCCTTTGCTGCCCATGGTCGAAACTTGCTGTTGATCCTGGCTCCTGTGGCTGCGGTGCTTTTCTTTGGCTTGAAGCTGGAGCACTCTGCCGGCCTGCTGCTGCTGCCGCCGCTGCTCATCCATTTGGGCTCCATGCGTTCTAGGGTGTTTTCCGGGTTGCATCGACTCGGAGATCCTTCTTATGGTGTCTACGTGCTGGGTTGTCCCATCCAGCAGGCAGTTCAGGCACTGTGGCCTCAACTGCCATTCCACTCCAGCCTGGCGCTTGCATGGCTGCTTGCGCTGGCCGCTGGCTATGCCTCCTGGCACTTGGTCGAGTCGCCGGTGCTGAGGTTCAAACACTTGGTGTACCGCACCTAGAAGGGCGTGCCATGCGCAGTGTTGAAGAGAGGGGGAACCGCTTTGACATGCTGCGCTTGACGGCGGCACTCGCTGTGTTTGTGGCGCATGGAGAATTTCTTTACCGCCTGCGCCTTGCTGAGCCCTTTCCTGGCCACAGCCTGGGGTCGCTTGCGGTCTATGTATTCTTCTTCATGAGCGGGTATCTGGTATGCCAGAGTTGGATGCGCGAGCCGGTCTGGCATGCCTTCTGGCTGAGGCGGCTGATGCGGATTTTTCCGGGCCTGATCATGGCCGTGGTTTTCTCGGTTTTCGTCATCGGCTGGGCGATGACCTCGCTTGGTTCGCTGCAGTACTGGCAGTCACCGCAAACCTGGAGTCATTTGATTAACAACATGACGGGGCAGGCCACGGTTCAGATACTCCCGGGCGTATTCGAGACCAATCCCTTTGCCTATACGGTCAACGGATCCCTGTGGACTTTGCGGTACGAGTTGGCGATGTACCTTGCGCTGGCGACGTTGGCATGGTTGGCAAGAGGCAAGCGCTGGATCCATCCCCTGATGGCCGGCGTGCTGGCGATGCTGTGGCAGGTGGCCAGGGTCAGGGGTTGGGATCAAAGCCTGGATGCCATTCACACTCCGCTGGTCGATATGTTCCGCTGGCGGGATTTCTGCGGATTTGGTGTCCCCTTCTTTCTGGGAAGCACGATGGCTGCGTATGGCATACGCCATCGTGCATGGATGGCCGCTGCCGCGCTGGTGCTGGCTGCATGCGCTTTGCTCACAGCCAGCACATGGATGCGCCAGGTTGCAGTCTGGGGATTGGTGGCCTGCGCAAGTTTCTATCTTGCCCATGCAGGCCACGTGGCAGCAAGCCAGCGTTGGCGCGCCGATCTGTCTTACGGAGTCTACATCTACGCGTTCCCTGTGCAGCAGGCCATGACGGCCATTTGTCTGCGTGAGGATTGGTCATTGGGCATTTGCATGCTGCTGTCGCTTGCCCTGACATTGGGCCTGGCCTTGATGTCATGGTATGGCGTGGAGCGGCCCTGCATCCGGATGGCGCAGCGATGGCTTGCGTTGCCTGGGCGGCGCCTAGGCCTGCAGCCAATTCTTGACCCGTCGTTGCCAGTGCGCAGGAATGCGCCTGGCCACGCCGCGCAGGATGGGTAGCGAGCGCAGATGGGCCAGCAGGACCAGTGCTCCCGATCTTGCTGCATGGTCCTGGCGTTGCAGGCGGTATGTGGCCAGGAAGGCGGCATCCATCGGCTGAAGCAGGGCCTGATCGCGCGGCTGCAGTCCCTGAAGATAACCGTCGCCATAGAAAGTAGCTCCCGGCTGGGCGGTCGCACTCCCTGCTGCGGCGGGTTGCTGCGGTGGCTGCCCTTCAATGAAGTGGCGTTCGCGTATTTGCGCGAAGAAGTCCAGCCATTGGGCGGCGCTGGCGTCCCAGGGCATGACCCAGGACCAGTCGCGGCCTCCCAGCCTTTCGGGGAAGGCCCCTATGTCGGGCGCGACGATGGGCAGTCCGGCGGCCAGGCAGGCGCTGAGCGTGTAGCTGTAGGTCTCCGGCCATTGGGCGGGGAACCAGGCCAGATCGGGTTGCAGCCACTCCAGCAGCGCAGGCAGTTCCTCTTCCTTGTAGCCGCCATGCACCGTCAGGCGCGCGCGCGGCTGGGTCTGCAGGCTTCGGTAGCCATAGCCGAGCAGATGGAATTCCACAGGAGCTCCACGCTTGGCGGCTTCGATGGCCACGGCTTCAAGCACGTCGGCCCCCTTGATGGCACTCATGGCTCCCAGCACGACGATCTTGAGTGGAGCCGTGGCGGCCAGCGGGTGTGCTACCGGGGCCGGCACCTGTGCCGGCAGGTCGGTGTGGGCAACGGCCTGGACGCGTGCCCCGGGCACGAAGCCAGCGATCCGGCTGGCTGTGTCCTGGCTGGGGGCCAGCACATGGCGCGCGTTGTTCAGCAGCAGCGCATTGCGATGGCGCCACTGGGCCACGGTGCCGGCATAGGGGGCTGTGTCCGTTGGTTCGCAGCAGCCGCATTCGCCCGCACGGGGCGGCACGACGTAGCGGTTGTCGATGCCGGTCAGCGAGATGTTCTTGCAGTAGGTATAGAAATCATGGGCCGTGAAGTCATGGGCTGTTCCCAGGCGGGCGGGCAGGTCCAGGATGGCTTCGCTGTGGCCCAGGAGATGCTGGTAGTGCACATGCACCACGCCCAGCTGGCGCAGGGCCTGCACCAACTCCTCCATCTGGTCGTTGATGCGGAAGGCGAGCTCGAAGGCTTCCTTCTCTTCGGCACGGCGCAGGACCACGACTCCACCTGCGGCCGGGGACAGCATGAGGAACAGTGCCTTGCCTTGCAGGAACTGCGCCAGTTCGCGCACATGGCGCACCGTGCCGCCTGCCCGGTCGTGGAGCACGGCCAGCACCACAGGTTGGTGTGCGGCCTGTGCCTGAAGGCGTGCCACGTCCAGCGCAAGGCGCGCGGTGCGTGCCGGGTCGGCCTGAACAAAGGCCATGACATCGGCCTCGTAGCGCGGATGCAGCCGGCGCAGCGTCTCCATGGCGGCACGTTCGCGCGGGCTCTTGCTTTCTCCGAAGCTCACGCCGCCCGTGTGCAGCACGAAGGTGTCCAGCAGATGCAGGTTGCGCCAGCCGGCTGCAGCGGCGCGTTGGCAGAAGTCGTTTTCCTCACCATAGCCCTTGCCGAAATGCTCGGTGTCGAACAGACCGACGGCGTTCAGGCTGTCGCGGCGGATGTACATGCAAAAGCCCACGCCGGTCGGCACGTCCACCACCTGGCCGGGG
>Ga0308157_10004379_pt1 | contig 18816 bp, 22 predicted proteins | sample PhyBR1_FD_201035 | JGI IMG/M metagenome (GOLD analysis project Ga0308157, IMG submission 201035) | Phyllosphere microbial communities from UC Gill Tract Community Farm, Albany, California, United States - DLSLB.R1 | ecosystem: Host-associated > Plants > Phyllosphere > Unclassified | place: USA...
TAAACAAAAAATTGAGATAATTTTGTCTTTGCAAAGCATTGGTATAGTTTAATTGGTCGCAAAACAAATTTACTTAACCTTTGCTTTGTTTTTTATATCCTATAAACTAGCAACTTGAATTAATTATTGTAATTAACTGGTAATCAGTTTAAAAACTACTATAAAGTTACTTCCATTAGTGTCGAATTCTTTTACAAAACTTTGGTCAGAAGTTGTATTATTCACACTTTTGTCTATCATTTACTTTTTCCTGCAAGGTCTTTTTTGACCTTGTAGGTATGGAGTGTCATTTAAAATATTCGGGTTTATACCATTTATTAATATGAATTATTCTAATGCTTTTTTATCACATCGAGCACATACTTCTTGTCACATCGAGTGCCTGCTTTTTGTCACATCGAGCGCAGTCGAGATGCTGTAATGGTTCTCGATTGCATTACCAATGACTTTTTACCATATAAGGCATATAAGTACATTTAAGATTTCTATCTATCCACTTATATGACCTTATATGCCTTATATGGTTTATCAAATAATACTGTTTGGAGATGAAACGTCATTTTACATTGCTTTTTTTCGGTGAAAAATTCTCCCTCGAACTGACAATAAGACTAATTTGTAGATAGAAAAAAATCTGTTAGGAGAATTTCAATTCATACAAAAAAAATGGCCACCTTTTTGGGGTGGCCATCAAACCAAATGATAATAAAGCTTTGTTTTTTTGGGGGAGAGTGGGGGATAAATTACTTAAGCTAGATATTTTCTCAAAATCCAAGCATTTGATTCGTGTTGCTGTAATATTTTTGTAAGCAAATCTGCCGTTCCTACATCGTGATTTTCATCAGTAGATTTGTCTATGTCTTTGCGAAGTTCACTAATTAAGATTTCATGATCCGTCAATAACTCGGTAAGCATACTTTTTTGAACAGGGTATTTACCTGGATTTTCTTTTATTCTGGAAATCTTTGTAAACTCATCCATTGTTCCAATTGTTTTGCCTCCTAATTTACCTATGCGTTCGGCAACAGAATCAATGATTTCCTCTAGTTCTCTGTATTGTTCTTCAAACAGTTTGTGAAATTCCATAAAACTTTCACCCGATACATTCCAATGAAATTTTCTGGTTTTGATGTACAATGCCATTTCATCAGATAAAACAATAGAAAGCAAGTGATTTGCTTTTTGCAAATGAGCTTCGGTTATTCCAATTTTCGGTATCATATTGTTTTATTTTTAGAATGATTGAAAAAATATCAATGTCATTTGTTAGGACCTAAAAATCATTTTAGGTGAATAACTTCTTCTCTTGACAAAACAACATTGATTATTTTAGTTGTAATTAATACGATTACCTTTCAAAAGTAAAATTCTAAAAAATCATCGTTTAAGATCTTACATAACTTTTGATAAAAATTATATAATTCCAACTTCTTTAGGCTCTGATTGGCGATGGATAGCTATTGATGTTAATAGACAGTATCATTTTGTTATTTCTGGAAAGAATAGCACTATGCGAATTTTTTCGAGCTTTTTGTTTCAAATGTTTTTCCATCGTGAGCCTTGCCATTAAATAACTCACGGTAGATTCGGCACCTTGATTCAAATTAACACTGGTTTCTTCCAAACCATCGTAACATCCTCCTGTACAAGGATTGTATATGATTTGATTCAAATGATTGTTTCCTAAAAACCAATCAAATCCGGTTTCCATTTTTTGGAAATAATACTCTTCTTTGAAGGTTTTGTAAAATTTGCTTAACGCCAAAATGGTATAAGCCACATCAATTGGTTGTTCGCCACCTACTTTTTTGTAATTTAAAACTTCTCCTTTCTTATGCCAGCCTTTATTTGAAATCACTCTGATGCTATCGTTTTTGTAAATTTTGGATAACAGAAAATCAAATGTTGTTCGGGCAATCTCTTTATAATTAGTCTTTCCGGTCGCCAAATAAGCGCACAGCATAGCTTCGGGCAAAATACTGTTGGCGTAAGTAAGATAACTCTCAAACCATTGCCAATCATCTTTTCCTTCATGTCTATACATTTGAACCAATTTGTTTGCCAAATGCTCGATCAAAGCAATATTTTGAATAGAACTATTTTTTAAATTGCTATAATAAATGCCTTTTATGATGAAAGCCATTGCTCTGGTAGAATTGATTTCGCGTACATTAGCCAAAGCCGTTTGCAGTAGTAATAGGGCGTCTTCATTCAAATCATCAGGCAAAAGATCTCTTTTCGAAACCAAAAAGCCCAAAGCCCAAATAGCTCTACCATTGGCATCCTCGAGGTTTTCACTATTTTGTTTGGTGAATTTTTTATGGACATCAACATAATTTAAAAATTTCCCATTGGGTTGAAAACAGAATTTTATAAATTCAAAATAGCGTCTTATGTAGGCTACATCTGCTTTTTTCTTAGTCAATTCAAAATGTTGACACATGGCCACCAAAGCACGGGCATTGTCATCCAAAGTATAACCAGTGTCTAAGTCGGGTTGGTTGATTTTAGAAAACTGAACCATTGCAAATTCGGTTGTCAAATTTTTGAAATGATTGAGATTGATTTTAGGAATTCTATAACGCAGAGGCATTTTTTTGATAGCTGTTTTTTCAAACAACTTGGCGTGTGCTATAGCAGAGTTTTCCCAAGCCGTTGGAGCTATTTTATGCAATCCGTTTAGAGCGATGGTTTTTCGTAATTTTTCATTGCCCAACAAAAGAATCACATTTTCGGCCAATTGTTGAGGGGCTTCAAAGTCGATGATAATCCCAGTTTTATTTTTCAAAACTTCAATCGCATGTGGAATAGGAGTGGAGATAATTGGACAACCACAACTCAAAGCATACGAAAAAGTGCCGCTTACCGCTTGGTTTCTATCTTTGGATGTAAAAAGATAAATGTCCGTTAACTGTAGGTATTCCAACAGAGCATGTAGTGGTAAATAGTGATCAACAAATTTCACATGGTTTTGTAATTGCAGGTCTTTGATTTTCTCTTTTAGAAAATCGCGATACTTTTCTCCTTCATGTCTTACCACACCAGGATGTGTTTTTCCGATGATAAGAAACAATACATCTGGTTGTTTTTCGATGATATTAGGCAAAGCGTCAAGAGTGGTTTCTATAGATTTTCCGGAACTCAATAATCCAAAGGTTGAAATGATTTTTCGCCCTGATAAATTATATTTTTCTTTGAGACTTTCTTTGTTCAAATGTTCTACCAAATGTGTCCCATGTGGAATGACCGTAATTTTATGCTGCAAAACATTATAGTCCGTTTCTAATAATTTGGCCGAATTATGAGTCATTACAATAAAGGCATCAGCAAGGGCATTGATTTCCTGAACTTGTATTTTGAATGGCTCATCTGGACGAGGCAAAACCGTATGGAAAGCCACAATTATTGGTTTGTTAATCGCTTTTAAGAACGAAAGAAAATCACCCTCATTTCCTCTGAATAAACCAAATTCGTGCTGAATTAAAACGATTTCAATAGCCTTATTTCTGTTTATATTTTTAGCTAATTCTACATAAGAATTTGGATTGTCGGTTTCTAAAATGGCATATATATCCTCGTCGTAAGTGTGCTTTTCATTTTGCAATTCTAAAGCTGCAATTTGAATGGCAAACGATTTTTTGAATTTATTATTTAATGCCAAAATTAAATCTTGCGAATAAGTTGCGATGCCACACTCTCGTGGTGGGAAAGTGGTGATACATAAAATTTCCGGCAGCTTCGTTTCCTTTTTTTGAAAGTCTGTGATAGTGTTAGATCCAATTTTAAGATCTTTCGGCGTAGAGAATAGATGGATGTTTTTCATTACAGTATTTTTTTAAATAAAACTAATTCCTTTAACAACTCAGATAAGCTTATGGATGCACAAGCAATTCTTTCATCGGCAGCACCATAATAGATGTATAAAATATCATCAAAAACTACTGCACCTGTTGGGAAACATACGTTATTCACATCACCTTTCAATTCCCAGATTTCTTCTGGTACAAACAAAGGGTAGGGTAATCGGGCAATCTCAATCTGGGGGTTTTCTATATCAAACAGTGCAGCACAAGCAGAATAAACATATCCTTTTACTGAAACATGAACACCGTGATAGATAATGAGCCAACCCAATTCCGTTTCTATTGGAGGGCAACCACCTCCTATATAACTTATTTCATAATCATGATTTGGCGAAAACAGAACGTTATTTTTAAAATTCAATAAATAATTCTTCCAAAATTCATCGGTTAAATCTTCCAGAGATTCAATTCCAATTACCATTTGTATTTCGGGTTTAATGCGATGTAGAAAGCAAAACTTTCCGTTTATTTTTCGGGGAAAAAAAACAACATCCTTATCCCAAAGCATTACTTTTATTCCTTCTTTTTCAACAATAGTATTATGCTGGTTGTAGCGATAATATTTTTCATCCAGCATATCAGCAGGATCCGCTAATCCATCAAAAAGCTCATACTCAATTTGAGGAACGATGATTCCTATTTTTTTAAAATTAACCAAATCCTCAGAAGTGGCTAAGGCTCCCAAAGCATTTACACCATCATAAGCCGTGTAGGTGAGATAATATAAATCGTCTATTTTTACTATTCTCGGATCTTCCATTCCGTGGCTCTCGTAATCAAATTCGGGAAAAAGCAATGGCGTTTTCATCCGTTCTTCGATTTCTAAAGGCCCCATTAATTTGCAATATCCTATACTGGAATAATTCCTTTTGCTGACTGCCCTGTAAAACAGATGAACAAAGTCCCCTTCTCTAATAGCGGCTGGATTTAATACTCCTTCATTTTCAAAATCCAAAGCCGTCTGCTGAAGTATTATTCCGTGTTTTTTAACTTTTATCATCTCTTTCAGTTCAGAATTTGCTTTTAATAAGGGAATTATAAAGTTCAAATTTAAAAGCAGGAATCAGGTTATATTACTTTTAAAAAAAGTTATAATATTCACATTGATTTCTGTTTTTTCTGGAATTGAAATGCAACTATAAAAAATACCGCACTGAAATTTTACTATAAAAATGATTTTTCAATTTACAAATAAAAAACCTAAAGATGTATTTATAAATAGTTAATAATTAGCCAATTGTAGTCAAGTTGAATTTTTTAAATCTATAGTAAAAGCGTTTTGCTATAATTTAGAAGAAGTTGTTGTGAAAATGGTGTTGAATAATTTTTGTAATAAAAGATGTTTGGCAAAGTCATCCAAATACACTCAGAGATTGGCAATAAAGGCAGAGCAAAACTTTAAAATAATCTGTAAAAATTTGCGTAATCTGTGGTTAAAAAAAATAGTTGTACTGAAAAGGGTAGTCTAAAGTCATCCATGAAGTTTCCTAAAAAAAGCAGAATTCTAAATTCCAAATTCTTCAAATAGCTATAAATGATTGTATCTTGCAGGCGTTAAAATAAAATTTATAATGAACAAGCAATGTGTAATTTTTGATATGGATGGCGTAATTTGTCACACCAATCCACATCATGTAAAAGCTTTCGAGGCGTTTTTTGATAATCATCAAATTTCTTATACCGAACAGGAATTTCAAGACCACATGTACGGAAAACATAATGGTTATATCATGACTTATTTCTTCAAACGTCCGATTGCAGGAGAGGAATTGGCAAGGTTGGAATACGAAAAAGAGTCCATGTTTCGCGAAATATATAAAGATAAGGTAGAAACCATTCCGAATTATTTGAAGTTTTTGGACGAACTTAAATCCCGAAATTTCAAAACTGCTGTTGCCACGTCTGCGCCACGAGCCAATCTGGAACTGATTATAAATGCCTTAGATATTGCTGGTCAAATGGATTCTATGATGTCTAGTGAGGATGTGCAATTTCATAAACCGAATCCCGAAGTATATCTAAAGTCAGCCGAACGTGCTGGTGTTGCTCCATCGGACTGTGTGGTTTTCGAAGATTCTTTCTCGGGAGTTACCGCGGGACTTAATGCAGGGATGAAAGTAGTGGGAGTGTTGAGTACCCATACCAAAGAAGAGCTGCCACCTTGCAACTTTTATATCAATGATTACAGCGAAATAAATGTAGATACCATTCTGGATTTGTTGAAAGAGTAAAATAAAATTAGATAATGATATACTTAGTATACCACGAATTAATTCAACTTAACTTAAAAACTTCAATTTTGCTTTTAAATCATCTTGATTTATTTCTTCCACAAATTTAACAAAAGTGTAAATTTCTAAAAGTATATTTCTGCTTGGAATAACGTCAGAAGAAAAAACAAATTCAATTTTATTATTGACATATTCAATACCAATCCAAAATTTTACAGATTGAAAAATTATTTCATATTTAATTGAATATGGCTTTATAGAATTTGTAATTGTAATAACTGCAAATGATTTGCTTTGTTCATATTCTTCAATGCGATTATTGAATATGTCTTTGAGATGATTGTGTATCGTTGACATTAGTTTCCTTTTAAAGTAGGGAATAAAAGTACTTAAAAATTTATATAGGTGAAGTTTGAACATAATAAAGATATTTTTGAGTTATGTATAATTTAACCATACTAACTAGTTATGGTCATGTTACTGTTGATTATTGTTCTATTATACATATTACAATAAATTTAAAAAAGTAATTATGAGAACTCTTGCAGAACATATTCAAGAAAGTTTTAACCAAAACAAAAATGATGATAAACAAACTATTATAGAGGAAAATATTCAAGACACTAATGAAGTTGTTGACGAGAATGCTTCTGTAGAAACAGAAAAACCGTCTAGTGAGATAGACGGTCTTTAATTTTATTGAGCTATATCATCTTTAGATGTATAACTTGATAATACTCCATATTACAGAACAGATGGAAACTATATCTGCAATTATGGATAATATCAGAGCCAAATTGGACCTTGTCTTCCTTGAAGATTTAGGTCCTTTTGCGTTATTACACATCGAGTATGTATTAACATGAAATGTTAAATTCAGCCTGATAAATATTAATGTTTTGTTAATTTTTACATTCCTAAAATCCCTTTTGCAATTCCAATGTCATCAACAAATTCATCCCAAAGATTTGATTTATTTAATAATGTAAAAGAAAAATTACCATTATACTTCTCTTTTAACTTGTAAATCTTATTGAATAGTGGTAAAGCTTGATTTGTAGCATTTTTCCAAGCATTTATGTTTGCTGCTGACATTTTCTTTCTCTGTACATAATAAAGATTTGAATACTTGTTCAAATTTATTGAATGCTGCTTTGTTTGATTAACTAATGCAGCAATTTTTATTTGATCACTATCCAAAGTTGCAAAATAATTAGGATTCAATTTTAGTTCTGAATATGTCCAGCTGTCTAATTTAACTTCACATGTTTTGGTTTTAATGGAATAAACAATTGGATAATATCCATCTTTTTCAGAATATACTTTGTATCCTTGCGTTTTAGCAATCTGAAGCATATCTTGAATCTTGTAATAATTTGAAATCTGTTTCAAATCACTGTCTCCGATAATATACAATTTACCTGTAGAGTCTTTTTTATAAGCACTATAGATTGTTTCAGTGAAGCTATAGTCGTCATAGCCTTTCGAATTATCGACTAGCTCATTTTCGATATAATTCCCTTTATAATCGTTTTTTCTAGCATATCGATACTTAATCGGCATTAGTGAATATGATCCGATAATTTCGTTACGGTCTACAGATCCAAAATTTGCAAATAATACAGGTCTTTTAGTTGCAATAATCGTATCTATCATTGTTGGATATATATTTAGACTCTGGTCTTTCATATACACATATGTACTTTCTGAAATTGATAGAGAATTGTCTTCTTGAGCAACTGTTTTTGTAGAAAATAGAATAGAGCAAGTAGTTAACACAATGATGTACGTCAAACTATTGCAATACTTCTGGTAATGCTTTTTCATTTGTTGAATGTTTATTGTTATTTGATTAAACCTAATTTATAGCAGATAAAAATTGCAATTGCTAAAACAGCCATTCCTGCATAAGAGTAATATTTTTGAAATAGCCTTTTATTCTTTAAACTTTTTATCTCTTTTTCGAAATATTCTGATTCGAAAGTAGCACCTAAAGAGACTAATTTTATTTTGCATTGTTCTAATTTATTCAGACATACATCAGAGAAACCGTTTATGTGATTATCTTCTTCTTTATTCGTCCAGCCAATACTTTTTATTTCAGTTATCAAATAGTTTCCAAAATCAAATATTTCATCTTTATCATTAGAAAATACTTTGGTAAGAATAAATTCTTTTTTCTCATTTAGAGAACCTTTTTGCTGATTCTCTGTTCTCTTAGTCTCAATTTCTAGCTTTTTAAATTCTGTTTTGATTAAATCTTGGGAACTTTGCTTTTCAATTTTTGCATTCTCTTTAGCGATTATGATTTTATGTGGCGTAGCCCACTTATCGCCAAAAACCTTATTACTAACATATTTACCTGCATTCTTTCCGAGTTCTCTTTTAAACCAATTTGTGCCTTGACCCATATTCTTTTTAAATTAATAATTTTTCAAATGTTGCCATATATGACATTACAAGATGCTAATATAAACAATTTCTTGGCTTGACAAATATGTCAAGTATGGAAAAATCAGATTTATTAAAATTGTTGGGAAAAAGAATCAAAACTCTACGTTTAGAAAATGGGTTATCACAAGTAGATTTAGTTGCAAGAATGCAGGGAAACATTGATACGACAAACATTTCAAGAATCGAAGCAGGCAGAACAAATCCGACTGTTTACAGTCTTTATAGATTAAGTGAAGCGTTAGAAGTATCTATGAGTGAGTTAGTGGATCTCATCGAGGAAGAGTAAAAAGTGAAAATATTTTCAAAAGTTATACATAAAATAAATCTTTAATTTTATGGTAATTTTAGTACCCTTTATAATAATATTCATTATATTCACATATATTTATCGACTTAAATTTAATAAGATGCCATATTCATCATTATATATGTCTGGTGAAATTCTAACTCGTGCTAAAGAGCAAGGAGAAGGTATTTCCAATATGAAGCTTCAAAAGCTTCTTTACATTGCTAATGGTTTGTATTTAGCAAAAAATGGAACTCCATTGATAGAAGAGCCTATAAAAGCATGGACATATGGCCCAGTTATAGAGAATGTATATCATGAATATAAGCAATATGGAAATGAAAATATAACCAAAATACCTTGGGAATATCAATTAAATAATTCTAAAATAAAATTGGATAACAATGTTAATGAAGTTGTCGATTTTGTTTTAGAAGTTGCTAAAAAACTTTCAGCAATACAGTTATCAAATTGGACTCATGCTGAAAAATCACCTTGGTCAAAAGCTAAACTTCAAGGCAATACAATTATTTCAGAAAAAGATATAAAAGATTTTTTTGTTCAGTTTTTACCAAAAGAAAACATAGCTGATGATACAATATCTATTGATACGCCAGATAATCCAGAAATAACTAACTCGACTTTATAATTTTTCTTTATTTTGATAACAAACTTAAATGATTTTGTTGAACAAGTAGCATCTACTCCCTATATCCAAGATTCTTATAAAGAAATAATGTTTTTTGAAAAGCATCGACATGATATGGCGCATTCAAAGCAAAACATGGAAGAACGAAAAATATATGCTTCTTTGATTTTTCAATTTACATGCGTATGGTGTTTTGGATTATTCATAGTACTGTTTGGATGTGGATTAGGCAATCTTAAATTATCTGATACAGTTATCACTGCTTTTATTGGTTCAACAACAGTCAATGTTTTTATATTCTTCAAATTGGTTACCGAATATCTTTTTAACAAAGACAAACCTCATGATTAATTAGAAATCAACTCTTTATAACTCAATCTCTCGTCCGAATTAATCAACGTTAGATTAAATTGTTCTCCTTGACTTAGAGTACGAATATTGTAACGATAAGCAAATTCGTCACAATAGCGATGTAAATGCTTATCACTTGTATAATGATACATTCCAATAATACCACGTTTCAACAAACTCCAGAAACCTTCAATACCATTTGTATGGTATGGACCATTCTTAAAAACTCCCAGATTGTGTTTTATTATTTCATGATTGTATTTTTGTTCCAATCCGCGATATCCTACCCATCCATCACTTACAATAATTGAGCCCTCTTTAACTTTAGAATTGATTATTGTCTTAAGAGTTTTTCCTTTTGTATTTTTGACAACCTGAGTATAAACTAATCCATTATTAAGCATTCCAAATACTGGTGTTTTTGTTTTAAGGCTTCTACCTTGCGTATTATCAATCTTTTTCCCTTTGCTTCGTTTTTGATTTTTACCGCCTACATAAGTTTCATCAACTTGTGTTATTCCATCAAATTCAAAATCAACACGATTATGGATTGAATTACGAAGTCTACTAAGCATGAACCAAGCAGTTTTTTGAGTTACTCCGATAGTCCTCATTAATTGGTGGCTACTTACTCCTTTTTTATCGGTCGTAAACAAATAAACAGCCATGAACCATTTCTGCAAAGGAATTGTTGATTTTTCAAATACCGTTCCAACAGTTACGCTAAAAGGTAATCTGCAATCTTTACATTTGTACCTACCTTTGTCTATTCCTCTTGTTTTGATACGATAGTGGTTTTCACGTTGACTACCGCAATGAGGACAGATTGGTTCTCCGTTCCAACGTAATTGTTCTAAATGTTCACGGCATGATTTTTCTGAGTTTAAAGTACCCATCATCTCATATACAGATTTAAAAATCTGCGCAGTATTAATTTCAATATCAGGATGTTTAGCCATACAAGTTTTATTAAAATTAATACTTTTTGGTGTAATAGGTAATGTTTTTCTTACTTTATTTTTATAAGTTGTTAACAGCTTACCTCGGATATTGTTTAAATGACCTTCACATATTGACAGTTTTATAGGGTCTAAGCTTCTGACAAATACAGGTTGAGGAGGCTCTATCCCACATTCAACAAGAAGTGTATTTAAAATATCTTCTCCTGCTTCATACAAGCTATTATGATCACATTCAGTATTTAGCTGTTCTTCTTCGAATGATGAGAAATCGTAGGCATTATAACAAGAAGTAAAGTCGTATTTGATAGAAGTCATAATTTTTCTAGTTAGAATTATGACGAATGCAACAACATTTGAAAATTGAGATGATTAAAATTGTAAAAGTTTTAAGAATGGAGTAAATGTGAGTTTTAAATCAAGAAGATTGTTTAATTATACATAGATTATAAAAAAACCACCTGATGGAACAGATGGTTTTTCTAATTTACTTTTAAACGTAAGTGGTAATGGTGATAATTGAAGCAACTATTGAGAGTAGTAATGCTACTATTTCAATTATCAATTTTAATTGTAGTTCAAAAATTGCTTTTGTTGAATGCTTTTTCATAGTGTAAATATTTGTGATTAAACACTATCTATTCGACGAAGCGATTTTTGACTAATTTTTCTGTTACAATTTTTCAATATTTGCGATATATTGAAAACAAAAAAATCAGGCCTCGGTGAAGGCCTGATTTTACTAGAAAAATAATTTTGTTAATTTTTTAGATTAACAATTTTATTTGTACGAAATTAAAGATTTGCACAATGTTTGCAAAGTGGTTTTCCACCTGTGCCAGATTGAAGATTTTCTCTTTCAATGTTATTACCTTCAGTACAACTACTATTGTTGTGATATACTGTTTGTTTTTTGCTATTAAAAGCAGGTACTTTTGCCATTTTGGTTTGATTAAATTGGTTAATAATACACGAATTTACTGATTAAAGGAAAATAAACAAACTTATTCGATATAGAGCTATTTTATACGATATACTACATTAACATCGTTTATTTTGAAGAGCTTTTAATATGGTATATTGATTAATTAAATGAAAATCCAGCTCATATCGAGCTGGATTTTCTGATGCTAAAACGCGAGGTAATTGCTAATTTTGTATTTCTGAAGACAAATACAATATTTAAACTAAAATTTTAATGTGGTATACTGAGTATATCATTATCTAAAATTATTATTATTCTTTATGCTACATTCAAGACTTTTATCTCAAACTTGTCATTCTGAGGAACGAAGAATCTCCGCAAGTAGCTCGACAATCTAAATCAACAATGCAAATCAATAATTTTGTATTGCTTTGCTATTGATTGGTTAGAATACTATGTGTATATATGTCAGGAAAATACTGTGCTGAGATTCTTCGTTCCTCAGAATGACCAAACTAGCGTGCTATCATCTATTAATTTTTTTCTCAACTTAATGACATAGATTATTATTCTGTAAAATATTTTTTTCTAAACCAAAAAGCAACATTGACTAAAGCAATTAATGCCGGCACTTCGACCAAAGGCCCTATTACACCAGCAAAAGCCTGTCCGCTATTGATACCAAAAACACCTATCGCTACAGCAATTGCCAATTCAAAATTGTTGCCTGTCGCCGTAAATGCAATCGCAGTCGATTTGGAATAATCAGCTCCAAAAGATTTACCCACGAAAAAACTAAGAATAAACATTACGACAAAATAAATAACCAAAGGAATAGCAATCCGAATGACATCCATCGGTATTTGTACAATAAGTTCACCTTTCAGGCTAAACATGATTAGAATGGTAAAAAGTAATGCAATTAATGTTATCGGAGAAATGAACGGGACATATTTGTTTTGAAACCATTCTTCTCCTTTTAGTTTAATTAAGGAATACCTGCTGATGATGCCTAATGCGAAAGGAATGCCTAAATAAACGCCAACGCTTTCGGCTATTTGTCCGATGCTGATGTTTACCTCAAGACCTTTATAACCAAAATAGGGAGGCAATATGGTAATGAATATATAAGCATAAATACTATAAAAAAATACTTGAAATATACTGTTCAACGCAATAAGTCCTGCACCATATTCCCGGTTTCCATCGGCTAAATCGTTCCATACAACAACCATGGCGATACAGCGCGCCAAACCAATAAGTATTAATCCGATCATATATTCGGGATAGTCGTTTAGCAGCAATAAAGCTAAGGCGAACATTAAAATAGGGCCAATGATCCAATTTAAAAATAAAGAAGCACCAAGAATTTTTGTGTTTTTGAAAACTTCACCCATTTGCTCGTATTTTACTTTCGCCAATGGCGGATACATCATCAATATTAAGCCGATGGCTAAAGGTATATTGGTTGTTCCGCTCGAAAACGAATTTATAAAACCACTGCTTGACGGAATAAAATACCCAACAGCAACTCCGATTGTCATTGCTAGGAAAATCCAAAGCGTTAAAAAACGATCAAGAAACCCTAATTTTTTTCTTTCTAATGTTGGTGTACAATTAGTTGCAGACATATATTATTGTTTGATTTGAGAGAATACATAAAATAGTTCCGTAGCGATTTGCACACTGCGTTCATGATACTTTTCGGCTTGTTGCGGCGTATTGTCAAATGCTTTTGGATCTTCAAAAGTAATTGGAATTCTTTTTTCTGCTCCTGTAATAATCGGGCAACCTTCATCAGCATGGGAACAAGTTAGTATGGCAGCAAATTGATTTTGCGGATTAAAATCATCGTCATACTTTTTTGAAAAACAAATAATCGGATGCTCGTTTTCGGCATATTTTACAGCGTAAATAGGATTATTGGTTTCTGAAATTGTTTTGATTTTAAACCCTTGGTCTTCTAAAGTTGTTCCTACCATCGGAAACATTGCTGTAGCTTCAGTACCTCCCGAATAGCAAAAAACATTTTTTATATTGAAATAAGCCGCCATTGTTTGTGCCCAAATCTGAGACAAATGACTTCTTCTCGAATTGTGTGTGCAAATAAAATTAAGTCTGATTTCTTCCTGGTTTACCGTTTTGTTCTGAATAAAATCTACTAGTGGTTGCAATATTTTTTGGCGTTCTGCCGTGATGTTTACAATGTCTAGATTTTTGATTACGTTTTCTATTTCTAAGAATAAAGTTGAATGTGTTTTCGTCATTTTGATTTTATTTAAAGCGATTATCCGCTTTGCATACTAAATAAAAAATAGGTCACGCAGATTTTGCTGATTTTAGCAGATTTATTACAGCTAATCAATTTTTAATCAGCAAAATCTGCGTGCTTTTTAATTTTGGTACAAGTTACGGATAGTCATATTATTTAATTAACAACATGCTGAATTTGGTACACAACAGGAAGTCTCATTCTTTAATGCTGCTAAATTCACTTTTTGTTTTGGAACTCCGCAAGAATCTTGTGCTAAACAGGTAGTTGTTTTGCTTTTAAGGATAAAATTCTTTCCATTGAATTCTAAACCGTATTTCCCAATAGTATCACTTTGGTATTCCACTTCAATTTCTGAATCTTCGATGCCCAGTTTGTTTTCCGAAAGGCTGATAATATGTAATAATTTAGTCGGTTTTAGTCGGTGTTCAAAATCATTCGCATTCCAAAGTTGGAAGTTTACAGCCTTTTCGTTTCGGATTACGCCTCCGCAGTCAATGAAGTTTTTTGTAATCATTCCGATTTCGGTTACGTGGAAATGTTCAGGAACAAAAGTTCCATTTTCTAATTGAAATGCAACATTGTCTAATGTTGGCAAAATTTCTTTTACTTCTGATAATTTCATGATTGTGCTATTTATTTGTTTAATGCAATATTGCGATGTATGAATATATTTTAACCACAAGGAACGCAAAGAGAAGTTATTTTTTGTGTTCAGAAAACGTAAGGTTCGCAAAGCATTGCTACCCTTGCGTAATACTTCGCGTTCTTTGCGGTTAAAAGTCAGCAACTTTAAATCTCTTGTTTAACAACATTTTGACTTTGAAACAGTTTGTGCAATGTTTAAAAAATAAGTGTTTAAAAGGGCAATGGTTTTTTCGTCAATACAGTAACATATCGAATTGCCGGAAATGTTTCCTTTGATGATGCCTGCATTTTTAAGTTCTTTCAAATGTTGCGAAACCGTAGGTTGAGCAAGTGGAAGTTCATTGACTATGTCCCCACAAATACATTCGTTTGCTTTTAATAAATATTCAATAATGGCAATTCTTGCAGGATGTCCCAAAGCTTTTGCAATTATCGCTATTTGATTTTGTGCATCTGTAAAATGTTCTGTTTTAGTAGCTCCCATTTTTATATATTTTTATATTGCAATATTACGATATTGTATTTAAATGACAATAATGAATTCAAACTTTTTTAATTAATGTTTATCGAATGAGATATTTGGCAAGGTGTTTGTAATTCCGAAGACATTAAAATTTTCAGTGTAGCAAATAATAAAAAATAATGAATATGGAAGCAAAAGAACAAGTGTTAGAAGCAATGAAAAAAGACGGAACCCCTTTGAATGCAGGGAAAATTGTAGAATTAACTGGGCTGGACCGCAAAGTAGTTGATAAAGCAATGGATCAATTAAAAAAAGAAGAAGCTATTGTATCTCCAAAAAGATGCTTCTGGCAGGCAAAGTAATTCTATCTAACCCATTATTTAGAAACGTATTCTAGACATATCCATACCACGCAATCTTATCATCCTGTAAAGGATCTCAGCAAGCAGCTCGGCAAAGTCTCATGAAGCTGTGAACGAAAGGATTGACTTTGTCGAATTTCATTTCGTGCGGTAGCGAGGACTTTTAATAGCTTTTACGTTTTTTAATCATGTTTATAAAAAAACGCAAAGTCGTGAGACTTTGGGGAGCGGGTATTTTTTATGCGTTATATACTTTTAGCAATATTTATTTTGTTTTCAATTGCGTCAAAATAGTCAACATAATTTGTCAAATCTGAATCAATCCAACTTAATAACTCATAAATTTCATCTTTAATATTTTCGGCATAAGTAAAGTCGATTGCATTTCCATTAAAACAAATAGGTTCATTATGATACACTCTGTTTCTAAATTCTCTAATTCTATTTAGTTTTTGACTTAAAACACTTCTGTTTATTCCAGACGGTTTATTGTTAAATGAGTGTATAACAATTCCTCCAATAAGTCTGTAATGATGAGGGTCAAATAAACTTGTCCAAAATCCAAATGATTGTTCTGCAACAACTTTTCCAGCAGTTACTAATCCTCCTTTTCTTCTTATAGTTCTTTCTGCATTTCCAACTGAATTTTTAAGAAAAAATCTTGATGCAGTTAAGGAAGTATCGCTCATGAAACCATTTTTCTCTGTGATTATCCAATTTGGATTTGCAAAATGGGAAGACACTTGATAATTGCAAATATTTCTCAAAAATATTTCAAACAGATTTAAAATTGGATAAAATGATTGAGCAACTCTTAAATTTGCACGATATAACTTTTGAGCTTTTATTTTTGAATTTACAGAAGCAAGAAGGAATCGATTTAAGCGTGGTTGAGATAGATAATATTCAAGTTTGTTATATTCCATTAATTCTCTTAATAAATTGTTTTTACAAATATAATGACTTATATTTGTACCGTAATGCTTAATCAAGCCTCTTTTCTTTTTAGGAAACGTAATTAAGTGAAAGAATTTACAAAAGCTCTTCGGTATTCGAGGGGCTTTTTTAATATTGCGTACAACTCACTCTGGTGCACGTTTGCAACGAGTACCAGAGGTTGGGAGTTGTGGGATGTGAGGTATCGATTTAGATTGTGGAGATTAGCTAACGCTCCGTTCGGGTCTTTCGGAATGACAAGATTGTGGGGATACTGGATGCTATTGCTCACTCTGGTGCTCGTTTGCAACGCGGTTCTCTTATCATAACGATTTCTCGCTCCGCAAAGTATTTCCGCATAGCGTTAGTAGCTCTTCGCTATTTTATTATACTTGTTTCGATATTCCACAGGAGTAAGCCCTGTTATTTTTTTAAAGGTGGATCGAAAGGCTTTGGTATCCGTATAACCAACATCAAACATGACCTCATTAATGTTTTTACGGCTGTTCTCGAAACTTCGTTTAGCGGTTTCAATTTTTACACGATGAATATATTCTAAAACCGTGTTGTTGGTGGCTAACTTAAATCTGCGTTCCAAACTTCTTTTACCAAGAGCTATGTAATTGGCTAATTCTTCGACAGAAATTTTTTCGCTGCTATTTTGTTCAATGTAATCTTGAGCTTTTCGTATGGCTTCGTCAGTATGATTTTTTTGCCCTTGAAACATGCTAAAAGCTGACTGGCTTTCGCGGTCAATATCTATGGCAAAGTATTTTGAAGTAAGTATTGCAGTTTCTCTGTCGGTGTATTTCTCTACCAAATACAGTAATAAATTCCAGTAGGAATTGGCACCTCCGCTGGAATAAATTCGGTCTTCCTCCGTAACAATACTGCCATCTTGAACTTCTACTTCTGGAAACAGTTCCCTAAATTCATTTTGAAATCCCCAATGAGTCGAGCATTTTTTACCATTTAGAAGTCCTGTTGAAGCCAATAAAAAAGCACCAACACATAATGAAGCCACTTCGGCACCTTTATTATATTGGTCAACTATCCAGGATAATGACTTTTTATTGGATTGAATCGCCTCTTGCATATTGCCAGATAAAGCAGGAATAATTAATAAATCCGTTGTGTGAACGTCTTTCAATAATTTATCGGTATGAATAGAAAATTTACCGTCATTGATAAAAATTTCTTTTTTAAAACCTACCAATTCCACATTAAATAATGGTTTCTTTCCAGAAACTGCCAAAAACTGATTGACAGCATTAAAGCAGTATTGAGGATCTGCAATGGCTTGCATCACAGAGTTTTCGGGTATTAATATGGCTACTTGTTTCATATTGCAAAAATAAATTAAAATTTGTCGCAAATTACCCTTTTGTTGTCTTTTTTACACATTGTATGAGTTGTTTTTTTGTAACACCTTTGTATTGTTAGATAGTTAGTAATTAAATGATTAAAAAATATTGATGCCAATTTTATTTACTCATGGTTTGCTAATCAGATAAAATATAGAGCAAAATTTTGCTGTAACTTTATGCTTATGAAAAATGTAATTTCATATTTGACTTTTAATGGGAATTGTAGGGAAGCTATGGAATTTTATAAAGAATGTGTGGGTGGCGAATTAAGTTTTCAAACCATAGGCGAATCTCCAATGTCAGAGAAAATGCCAAAAAAAATGAGAAACAGTATTTTACACGCTACTTTAACTAATGGAAATGTTGTGATAATGGCAACTGATATTACGCCGCAAAGCGGTCTGGTAAAAGGCAATAATATCTCGTTGATGTTAGATTGCAGTAACGAAGTAGAAATCGAAACATTGTATAAAAAACTATTAGTTGGAGGATATGCTAATCATTCATTAGAAGAAACATTTTGGGGAGCTCTTTTTGGAGATGTAACAGACAAATACGGCAATCACTGGTTGCTGAATTTTAATAAAAATAACTTTTAAAATAAATAATTATGAAAACTAACAATGTATCATTACACAGAGTCTTTACTGCAAACGCAGATAAAGTGTATCGCGCCTTTGTAGATGCCAATGCAATGGCTTCTTGGTTGCCACCGTATGGCTATTTGTGCACCGTGCACCACTTAGATGCGAAAGTGGGAGGAACTTATAAAATGTCTTTTACTAACTTTTCTACAGGAAATTCGCATTCCTTTGGAGGAGAATATTTAGAAATGAAACCGAATGAATTTTTAAAATATACAGATAAATTCGATGACCCGAATATGCCTGGCGAAATGATAACGACCGTATCGTTAAAACAAGTGCAATGCGGAACCGAAATAAAAATCACTCAAGAAGGTATTCCCGAAATGATACCGGCAGAAATGTGCTATTTAGGCTGGCAGGAATCTTTAGAGAAATTAAAAAAATTAGTAGAACCTAATATTCC
>Ga0308157_10004380_pt1 | contig 18812 bp, 12 predicted proteins | sample PhyBR1_FD_201035 | JGI IMG/M metagenome (GOLD analysis project Ga0308157, IMG submission 201035) | Phyllosphere microbial communities from UC Gill Tract Community Farm, Albany, California, United States - DLSLB.R1 | ecosystem: Host-associated > Plants > Phyllosphere > Unclassified | place: USA...
AACTTCTTAATCGATATGAAAAAAGGAGGAAGTGTTTATTCTCTAGATCAAGCTTACGGACAATACACAGGTCTTTACCCAGAAACTGCTGGTCTTAACGACTTAGGAAACCCATTAAGAAACTCTATCGCTAATGGTGGAGGTATTATCCTTGATGGAGTTTACGAAGATGGTACTCCAAACCAATCTAGAATCCCTGCAAACATGGTAGGAGCTGGTTTTGGTGTTGAAGTTGAGCCAAACAAAAAATTCATCTACGATGCATCTTACGTAAAATTAAGAGAAGTTGGTTTCACATACAATGTACCGTCTAAATTCTTAGACAAAACAATGGCTAAATCAATCTCATTTAGTTTATTAGGAAATAATCTTTGGATTATTCACAAAAATTTACCGTATGCTGACCCAGAAGCTGGACAATCATCTGGAAACATTCAAGGTTTTCAATCAGGTGTAATGCCAACAACAAAAGTATACTCATTTAATATTAAAGCGACTTTCTAAGATGAAAAAATTAATCCTCTCAATAACAGCATTGTCATTATTTATGACAAGCTGTGTAAGTGATGATCCTACATACAACAATGACCAGGACAAATCTTACGATGTGCCTTCTGAGACGCTTTTCACAAATGCTGAAAAAGAGTTGACAGATCAACTAGTAACTCCAAGTGTTAACTTAAGTATCCTAAGATATGCATCTCAATATTGGGCTGCAACTCAATACAATACAGAAGCTAGATTCAATATTACTACAAGAAGAATTGGAGACGGACACTGGAATGCATTATATAGAAGTACATTAGGAAACTTACAAACTTCAAAAGAAGTAATTTTAACTGAAGCTGGTGATCCAACTGTGCAAAAAAATAAAATTGCTTTAATTGAAATCCTTCAAGTTTACACTTTCCAAGTTTTAGTGGATACTTATGGAGATGTTCCTTATACTGACGCATTAAAAGTAAAAGAAGTAATTTTACCTAAATACGAAGATGATGCAGCTATTTATCCTAAATTAATCACTAGATTAGATGCGGCTATTGCTCAATTAGATACTAGTGCTGATTCTTTTGGTTCTGCTGACTTTATCTATGGAGGTGATGTAGCAAAATGGAAACTTTTTGCTAACACTTTGAAATTAAAAATTGGTTTGAATTTAGCTGATGCTGATGCTGCACTTTCTAAAAGTACAGTTGAAAGCGCTTACAACGCTGGAGTTATCTTAAACAATACAGAAAATGCAACTTTTGACTATCCAGGAGCTGCTCCAATGTACAATCCTATCTTTGCTAACTTAGTAGCTAGTAACCGTAATGACTTCGTTGCTTCTGAAACTATTGTTAATGAAATGAACGCTTTGGAAGATCCAAGAAGAGCTATTTATTTCAATGCAATGCCTGACGGATCTTACAAAGGAGGTCTTAATGGTCCAACTAACGTTTACCAAAATTTCTCTGCTATTGGAGATAAGTTAAAAGCTGCTGATTTCCCAGGTTTATTAGCTGAGGCTACTGAATCTAACTTCTACTTAGCTGAAGCTGCTGCAAGAGGATATGCTGTTGGAAATACTGCTGAGTACTACTATAACAGAGCGATTACTGCTTCTTTCGAAAACTGGGGAATTGCAAGTGAAGCTGCTGCTTACTTAGCTAAACCAGAAGTAGCTTATGCTACTGCTTCAGGAACAACTTACAAAGAAAAAATCGGTAAACAAGCTTGGATTGCTTTCTTCAACAGACCATTCGAGTCTTGGAACTCTTACAGAAGATTAGATTTCCCTGCTTTAGTTGCACCTGCTAACGCTGTTGCTGCTGCTGAAGGAGAAATTCCAAAACGTTACACTTATCCAATCAACGAGCAAACAGTAAACAATGCAAATTGGGCTGCTGCTTCTACTGCAATTGGAGGAAACAAACTTAAAGTTCACGTTTTCTGGGATAAATTCTAATTTATTCTAAAAACAATTATATCAAACCGCCCTGTTAATACAGGGCGGTTTTTTTATATAAACATATTACCTATATTTGTCCAATGGAAAAAGAACATCAAATATTTGGCATTAGAGCCATCATAGAGGCAATTCAAGCAGGAAAAGAAGTAGACAAAGTTTTTATACAGAAAGACATTTCTGGTGAGCTTATGAAGGATTTAATGAAAGTAATGAAACGTGCAAACGTTAACTTCTCTTATGTACCTGTAGAAAAACTTAACCGCCTTACTCCAAATAATCACCAAGGTGCAGTAGCAACCATCTCTCCTATTGGTTTTATTGATTTAGAACATTTGGTTGAGTCTACGATTGAGTCAGGTCAAAAACCTCTTTTTCTAATATTAGATCAGGTATCAGACGCTAGAAATTTTGGTGCTATTATTAGAACAGCTGAATGTACTGGTGTAAACGGAATTATTATACAAAAAGCAGGGTCGGCTCCCGTTAATGGAGATACAGTTAAGACTTCTGCTGGAGCGGTATTCAATGTGCCTATTTGCAAAGTTGAACATATAAAAGATGCGATCTTTTACTTGCAAGGTTCTGGAGTAAAAACAGTTGCTGCAACTGAAAAAACAGATCAAAACATATACGACATATCACTAACAGAACCATTGGCTATTATTATGGGATCTGAAGATCGAGGAATAAACCCTTCTGTTTTAAAAATAGTTGACGAAAAAGCCAAATTGCCAATGTTCGGTACAATTGGATCATTAAACGTATCTGTAGCCTGTGGCGCTTTTCTATACGAAGCTGTTCGCCAAAGAACCTAAAAACACATTGAGAGATTAAGATGCGAATGAAATAATTAAATACCTTTAATTAATGCTTTCAAAATCTAATTCAAAATCAAAAGTTACAATATTCCGCTGCCTGTTTGTAATTTTACTAATTACAAACAGCTACGGACAAAATACTACGTACAATCAATTTTGGAATGAAATTCAGTTCAACCAAACTTTAAGCAAAAAATGGGCGACAGAAATAGATTTTGCATCAGCCTACAGTGGAACAGAATCTTCATCAAACTTATTCGAGAATACAATACAAAGATCTATTAGAGGCTGGGGACATTATTACTTTTCTCCAAGATGGAAGTTCTCTGCTTTCATCGCCTATTTCAACAATAGAGATGTTCCCGAAATTGGTCAGTTCGAATCTCCCGAAACACGATTTGCTCTTCAAGGTATTTATTACTTTCATAAAACCGGATATACTTTAAGCACAAGAATGCGTGCTGAATTCCGTCATATGAGAAATGAAGATGATGATTATGAAAATGTTCTTCGATATAGACAGCAAATTAAATATATACAACCAATCAATAGTAAAATATTAAGAAGCGGAGTTGTATATGCAATTGCATCAGATGAGCTTTATTTCAAATCTGGAGCAAAAGTTACTGGCGAAAGTTTCTTTGATCGGAATCGTTTAAATATTGGAGCTGGATATTTATTTTCAGATGATATTCAGGTTGAACTAACCTATTGCAATGAATATCTTCCCCGAAACAGCGGGAATCAAACAACCAACGCAGCCTCGCTTACTCTAACATTCAATAATCTTATTAGGAACCTTAAGAAGAAAATCGAAGCCAAAAAGCATCCTGAAATGAAGGATGAAGAATAATTAGTTTTCTTCTTTCTTTAAAAAACATTTAAGCTGTTCGATGATAGCATCTTTATGAAGCTTAAAGTTGTAGCTTCTCACAAATTCAGTTCCTTCCATATTGATTTCAGCAGTAATAGCTTCGTAATTAGAAAACGCATCAAGATCTTTATTGTCTATCAAATAGAGAACTTGCATTATAGAATCGTTACGTCGATATTGTGTATCGTAATGTGCTAGCTTATAGGTTTTGTTATCTGCAAGATGAATTATTAAATCGTCTTTGATCTTTTTTCCAACTTTCTTTTCAGGAAACGGTGTCGGCTGCAGTGCAACAAAATAATTCTCTTTATCTGTAACAATATTAATTTTCAACGATTTTGATTTCGTAGTATAAAAAACTGCTGGCTCAAAATAGTAAATCATACTGCCATCTGCCTGCATCCTATTTTTTATTTCACATTGAGCAATTCCTTTCCCAGTAAAAACAAAACTAAAAAACAAAAGTAGAAACTTCATTTTCATAATGCTCAAGATTAAATTGTTACTCTAACAAATTTACTTTTTTTATTTCAAAGAAAATTATTCATCGCTTTCTTCTTGATCTGCTTTTCTAACTACAATATAATTTACTGGATGACTAGACGAAAAATACTCTGTCTGATCCCCTTCCTCCTCATGGAAAAAAGTAACGAAATTTCCGTTTTCATCAAAATGCTTCATAAAAGAATCACTGCTCGGATCAAAATCTGGACGCTGCCAATCGTAAACAATTGGTTTTGCATATTCAGGTGCTTTGTAAAACAATGTCAAAACAAAACCTGTAATAAGTCCTGCCAAATGCCCTTCCCAAGAAATAGATTGATCAACATCTGGGAAAACATACCATATCATTCCGCCATAAAGCAAAATCACAGTTAAAGATAATGCTACCAATCTATAATATTTAGTTTGAATACCCTTAAAGAAAATAAAACTAACTAAAACATAAATTAATCCGCTGGCGCCGATATGAAAATTTTCTCTTCCGACAACCCAAGTGATTAATCCCGAAAACAGAATCCCATAGCCTATAACACCTAATGTTTGTTTTGGATAAAAAAACTGCATCGCCGCCAATAGTATTAATAGCGGAATACTATTGTTATACAAATGATCTAAATTTTCATGAATAAATGGACTGAACAAAACTCCACGTAAACCAATTAAGTCTCGAGGATAAATTCCGTATCGATAAAAATCAAAATCAAAACGGATCTGAAGCCAATATACTATCCATAAAAAGAGGACAAAAAACATCGGAAGTCCAATAACCGAATTTGAAAACCTAAAATTAGTGTCGTTCATATTTTTAGAAAATAACAAATAACAGGACTCAAAAAACTATCCAAAAATATTTTACTGATATTTTGTCATATCAAAATATAAAATTGTCTCAAATCAGAACAATCATTCTCTCTGCGAACTGTTTTAACTTTTGAATGAATGAAATTTAAATCTTAAAATAGTAATTTTGTATTTATGGAAGCACCTTTAGCAGAGCGTATTCGTCCGCAAAAATTAGAAGATTATATAAGCCAACACCATTTGGTTGGACCAACTGGTTCATTAACACAGCAAATTTCAAAAGGAATCATTCCTTCATTAATTTTCTGGGGACCTCCTGGTACAGGAAAAACAACACTGGCTCAAATAATTGCTCAGGAATCCAAAAGACCTTTTTATATTTTGAGCGCTATAAATTCTGGTGTAAAAGATATTCGAGATGTTATAGAAAAAGCAAAACAAAGTGGCGGACTTTTTACTGCTAAAAACCCTATTCTTTTTATCGATGAGATTCATCGATTTAGCAAATCACAGCAAGATTCGCTTTTAGCCGCTGTAGAAAAAGGCTGGATTACTTTGGTCGGTGCGACAACCGAAAATCCAAGTTTTGAAGTGATTCCTGCATTATTGTCACGTTGCCAGGTTTACATACTAAATGCATTTACAAAAGCCGATTTAGAAGCTCTTTTACAGCGCGCAATGAGAACCGATTCCTATTTGCTGACAAAAAAAATAAATCTAAAAGAAACAGAAGCTTTGTTGCGTATTTCTGGCGGTGATGGAAGAAAACTCTTAAATGTATTTGAACTAGTCGTTAATGCTTCATCTGGCGATGAAATTACCATTACCAACGATCGTGTTTTTGAACTTGTACAGCAAAACACCGTTCTTTATGACAAAACTGGCGAACAGCACTACGACATTGTTTCTGCGTTTATTAAATCTATTCGCGGTAGCGACCCTAACGGAGCCGTTTATTGGTTGGCACGAATGATTGAAGGCGGGGAAGAGGTGAAATTTATTGCCCGAAGAATGCTTATTTTGGCAAGTGAAGATATTGGCAATGCTAACCCAACTGCTCTTATAATGGCCAATAATACTTTTCAAGCTGTTACAACAATTGGATATCCAGAAAGCCGTATCATTTTAAGTCAATGTGCAATTTATTTGGCCACTTCACCAAAAAGCAACGCTTCTTATATGGCAATTGGCAATGCGCAACAGCTTGTAAAACAAACTGGCGATTTGCCTGTTCCAATTCATTTGCGAAATGCTCCTACGAAACTAATGAAAGAATTAGGATACGGAGATGAATACAAGTATTCGCACGATTATGCCAATAATTTTGCTGAACAAGAATTCCTTCCAGATGCTATAAAAGAAACGGTTCTTTATAATCCTGGAAACAATTCTAGAGAGAACAGTACCCGCGAATTTTTAAAGAACCGTTGGAAAGATAAATACGGTTATTAAGCCGTATTTGTATTTAGAATTTAACTACAATTTTTTCTGAAACTAATTTATCATTCTGATAAGATTCAAAGTACCATTGTCCATCTTCTTTTAAAATTAAAGAACCCTGAACGTTATCTTTTATAGCAATATAAACATTTGGCTGAGAAGTTTTAAGAAGCTTCATAACTACCTTTGGTGTTTTATCAATCAATTGATAGCCAGATTCTGTTGGTTGCGCATATAATAAATTTGGATCTTTCAAATCTGGCGAAGATGCAGTAGCAACTGGAGTTGCAACCACAGTTGTTGCCACAGCAGCTTTTACAGGAGCAGATGTTTTTGAATTTGCAACTGGATTTCCACTATATTTATAATGCAAAGCATAAACTGACTTAAAGGCATTGTCTAACGCTTCTTTATAAGCCACTTCATATTCTTTCTCTCTACTTTTTCCTGCTTCTGAAGTAAAAACCACTTGTCCAAAACAATCCTTAAATTTTATAATAAGTTTAGTTACCAAGAAAGCATTATCTCTTACTACATCCATATATAAAACCTGGCAACGGTCTGTATATCCCTCAGGAAGTTGTTCATTTGAATAAAAAGCTTCTAAACCAGCTTTAGTCAAATTTTGCTTGCTTAAAGTTGCCAAACGATATTGATTATCAGTCTTCATAAACTCATATTTCAGAGGAATAATTACAGCTTTGTAATCATTAATAGACTGTGCAAATCCAACAACTGAACATAAAATTGCAGTAAGTAAAATTTTAATTCTCATCATTATAAATATTTTTTTAGTTCTAATAAATGGTTAATTTGTTTATAATTTTCGGAAACGTCTACTCGCTTTTCATTAAAGAAAATAGCATCTATACCAGCATTTAAAGCACCATTTACATCAGCCTCAAAATCATCTCCGATCATGATACTGCTTTCTTTAGATGTATTGGCTAATTTTAATGCATAGTCAAATATAATACTATTTGGCTTTTTAACTCCAGCTAATTCCGAATTTGTAATGGTACTGAAATATCCTCCAAGCGAAGCATTATTAATTTTCTTTTCCTGAACCTTAGCAAATCCGTTTGTTATAATATGAAGTTTGTACTTAGGCTTTAAATATTCCAAAACTTCAATTGCTCCATCAAAAAGATAATTGTTATCGGTAAGAAACTCGATATAGTCATTAGCAATTTCCAAAATATTCTCTTCTGAAATTACATAATTCAAAGCGTCGAAAGAAAACTTCAAACGATTATAACGCAGCTCCTGATGTGTAATTTTATCATTCTGATACAATCTCCAACATTCTTGATTGATTGGAATATATTCTTTAATAAAATCTTGAGTAACGATTTCTTGATGCTTAGTTTTGAAAATTCGATCAAAAGCCATTTCTGAATTTTTATCAAAATCCCAAAGCGTATGATCTAAATCAAAAAAAATGTCAGTAATATTGGTGTTCATGTATTAAAAAATTCCTTCATCTACAAAACTATAATATTTTGATTCAGTTATAATCACATGATCTAAAACTTTAACATCTAACTTGTTTCCTGCCTCGCGAATTTTTCTTGTAATTTGTTTATCGGCATCACTAGGAATCAAACTTCCAGAAGGGTGATTGTGGCACAAAATCAAGGCTGTAGCATATTTCTCAAACGCCAATTTAAAAATCAATCTGACATCAACAGTTGTACCGCCAATCCCCCCTTTACTCAGTTGAGCCTTTGAAATCACGTTATTGGAATTATTAAGAAAAAGCACCCAAAATTCTTCATGAGATAAATCTCCTATTACTGGTTGCATTAAATCGAAAACCTTTTTACTCGAAGTAATTTTAGTCATTTCAACTGCTTTTTCTGATCTCCTACGCGCGCATAGCTCTAAAGAAGCAACAATTGTAACAGCCTTTGCCTCTCCTATTCCTTTAAATTTCATTAATTGAGCAATAGATAATTTTGCTAATGAATTTAATCCGCCAACACTAGCTAAAATACGCTGACTTAATGCAACCGCAGATTCATTACGACTTCCTGAACCAATTAAAATTGCTAGTAATTCAGCATCACTCAAAGCCTCTTTTCCTTTGAGCATTAATTTTTCGCGAGGTTTGTCATCATCAGACCAATTTTTTATAGCAAAATGTCCCACTTCCATAATTATAATTTTAAGAAGCGAAGATATTTAAAAAAGAAGAAAAATCTCTCAATTAATATCGGACGTTTTTAAATTTTAGTATCTTTAAAACTAAATTATCTGAAAATGAAATCATTAATCTCCTGCTTTATTTTATTGTTTTTTCTATCATGCCACCAAAAAGAAAACAAAAGTGTAGCTGTTTCAAATTCTACCGAACCTAAAACTTTTGGCGAAAAATTATCACAAGCAGCAATTTCAATAATTGATCCATCAATAGATTATGACCCATCTTATTTCAAAATTGATTATCCAGATGGCGATGTTCCAAAAGACAAGGGAGTTTGTACAGATGTTGTAATACGCTCGTATCGAGTTCTAAATATCGATTTGCAAAAAGAAGTTCATGAAGATATGATCGAAAATTTTTCACTCTATCCAAATCTTCAAAAATGGGGAATGACAAAAACAGATACTAATATTGATCATAGAAGAGTTCCGAATCTAGAGGTGTTTTTTGAAAGAAAAGGCACAAAATTACCCGTTACACAAAATGCAAAAGATTACAAAACTGGTGAATTAGTAACCTGGATGATTAATGATAAATTACCCCATATAGGAATTATAACCAACAAAAAATCTTCTGACGGAAAACGAAATCTTATTGTTCACAATGTCGGTGGCGGACAAGTTTTAGAGGATTGTTTATTCGAATATAAAATCGTTGGACATTTTAAATATGAGAAATCTAATTAGATAATGTGCCAATTTGATAATTAAAACTCAAAAAAATGTGCCAACTACAAAAGCATTGGCACATTATCTAATTTTCAAATTGACTAATTCTCTAATTAATCAAACCTTTTACTTCATCAAAATTCAAACCTCCATAATTTCCTGAACTCATTAATAAAAGTGCAGAATTATCTAAATTTAAGTTGAATAAATATTCTTTAAACTCAGCTGGATTGGTATAAATGATTAAATCTTTTCTATTGAATGCAGTCGCTATTTGCTCATAAGTTACTTCTTCCAGTTGTTTAATTTTAACCGCATCTGGCGAATAAAAAACAACCGCAACATCAGCATATTCTAGAGCGCCTTCATATTCTTTCAAGAATTCAGCATTTAGACTGCTATAAGTATGCAATTCTAAACAAGCTACTAAAGTTCTATTTGGATATTGCTCTTTTACCGCTTTTGTTGTCGCAGCCACTTTACTTGGCGAATGCGCAAAATCTTTATAAGCTACTTTTCCTTTTCCTTCGGCAATTTTTTCTAAACGCTTAGATGCGCCTTTAAAACTTGCAATTGCTTCGTAGAAATCCGCTTCATCAACACCCATGTTTTGGCAAATCCATTTTGCTCCAGCTAAATTATTTAAGTTGTGTGCTCCAAAAACTTCAATTGGCATATCGCCTTCTGGTGTTTTTAACAAAGTCACTCCATCACTCACAGCATATTCTGGAGTTGAATACGCGATTTTTCTAATCGGATTTGTTGCTGCTTCAGAAACGCGTTTTACTTCTGGATCATTTTCGTTATAAACCAAAATTCCACCATTTGTAATTTTTTCGATGAAAATCTCAAACTGTTCAACGTAGTTTTCATACGTTGGAAAAACATTAATATGATCCCAAGCAATTCCAGAAATCAAAGCAATGTTTGGCTGATATAAATGAAATTTCGGACGTCTGTCAATTGGTGAAGACAAATATTCATCTCCTTCCAAAACCATAAAATCATTTTCTTCTGTTAAATGCACCATTGTGTCAAAACCTTCTAATTGTGCGCCAACCATATAATCAACAGCAATATTATGATAATGCATTACATGCAAAATCATCGAAGTAATTGTAGTTTTACCATGAGAACCACCAATTACGACACGGGTTTTATTTTTAGATTGCTCGTATAAAAATTCAGGATAAGAGTAGATTTTTAATCCTAATTCTTGCGCTTTTAATAATTCAGGATTATCCGCTTTTGCGTGCATTCCTAAAATAATAGCATCAATATCTGAAGTGATTTTTTCTGGAAACCAGCCCATTTCTGCAGGAAGAATTCCTTTTTTCTCTAATCTTGATTTTGAAGGTTCAAAAATAGCATCGTCACTTCCTGTAACTTGGTATCCTTTATTATGTAATGCTAATGCCAGATTGTGCATTGCGCTTCCGCCAATGGCGATAAAATGTGTTTTCATTTAAAATGTTTAATCGTTAAACTGTTTAATCGGTTAATCGAAATGGCAAATAACTTATTAAACTCAATAATTATTCTTCAAAAATAAGGAATTATAGATTCCATCATTTGGTTTTAAAGATAAATTGTTAATTTGTACGAAAATTATTTTTAAAAGCAATTCTATCTTCCCAACCTTTTTTAAAATTTAATCATCTATAGATTAAAACCCTCTTATGAAAAATATAATATTTGTTTTATTATTTATCTCCACCTCAGTATTTGCACAACAAAATGAAAAGAAATGGGAAAAAGTAATTGATTTTGAAAATGAAGGAAAAACCAAATCAGCTAATGAATTAGTTGAAAAAATCTATAAAGATGCCGTTTCAGATAAAGATGAAGCCGAAATGATAAAAAGTTTTTTCTACCATTCAAAATACCTTCTTCTAATTGACGAAAATGCCCAGACTAAAATTTTAAATAATTTAAAAACCGATATAAATCGAGTTTCTATACCTTCAAAAGCAATTTTGAATCTCGTTTATGCAAAATGCCTTAATGATTATTTTATTCAAAATAATTATTCCATCCGAAATAGAACAAATATCAACACTCTAAATGATGATTTTTTAACTTGGACAGCTGTCAATTTTACGGCTCAAATCAATTTAATTTTAAAAAAGAGTTTAGAAAATGAACTTGTTTTAAAAAATACTCCTCTTTCAAAATACGATCAGATATTTGACTATTCGACTTTAGAAGAATTTAAAAACGAAAACTTATTTGATTATATCATCAAAGAAAATATCGCCATTTATAGTTCAAAAGTTTATTCCGCTAGCTTTGCTCAAGAAGATATAATTAAATACAAAAATGACTTATTAGGCAGCTCTGCCAATTTCATAAAACTGAATTTAGACTTTATAACTTATGACGATTTACGTTTAGCATTATCATTATACCAAAAACAAGAAACCATAGATCCAAAGCAAGAAAATCAATGGGAACGTATTCAGTTTTTAAAAAACAAATTAAATCTCTCCAATGAAGAATATCTTGATGTCATAATTCGCTTTCAAAAAAATGTAAAAGACAATTCGCTTATTCAGAAAATTCAATTGGAAAAAGCCTCAATTCTAGATCGAGATGCATCAAAAGAATTGAAGCCAAATAATAATATCGAGGCCATAGCAATTCTTGACAGCATAATAAAAGTAAATAATCGGTCAAATGCTTATAAACTTGCGATACAGAGAAAAGCAAACATTCTTTCCAAATCTTTATATGTCCAGCTGGAGAAATACATTTACAATGAACAAAATGCGAGGGCGTTTATTCATTACAAAAATGTAGATACTTTAAAAGTTTCATTTTATAAAATAACTCATAAACTGCTTCTTGATTTTAAAACAAGAAATCTAAACCAAGATAGTTTGGTGAATAGCATTGTTTTGAAAAATGCACCTTTTTACACAAAAGAATATTCGCTTGTAAACAAAAAAGACTATTTTAAATATACCACCGAAATACTTTTGCCAAATATAAAAACTGGATCTTATTTGGTTTATTTTGAAAGCAATTCTGATATTAAAAACACAAAAGCTTATACGTATGAAACTATAACTTCATCAAACATTAGTGTCCTCGCATCTCAAGAAAATGAAATCGAAAAATATCAGGTTTTAGATCGAAAAACAGGAAAACCTATAGAAAATGTTACCATAAAAACTTATAGTGCCAGCTTTAAAACAGGAAAAAATGGAATCGCAGTTTACAATACTAAAAATGTAAAATTCAAGGGTGATACTCTCGAATTGTTTACTTCAAACGATAGTATTCTAATTCACAAAGATTACATCAATTACAGTATAGATTATGATAAAAGTGAAAATGAAGAATATGACGATTATAAAGGAAAAGTCGAATTTTATTTAGACCGAGCCATTTATCGTCCGGGGCAAACTCTTTATTTTAAAGGAATTGCTATTAAAAAGAAGAAAAACAAAACCAGCGTTGTTCCGCAAACCTCTTTTAAAATTATTTTTAGAGATGCATCTTATAATGAAATCAAGAAATTAGATGTAACAACCAATGAATTTGGATCTTTTTCTGGCGAATTTATTTTGCCAAAATCAGGTTTGACAGGTTCTTTTGGAATTTCTGCTCAAGAATCTGACCATTCGAAAAATGATTTTATTTATAATAAAAAAGAAAACGATCACCCTTTTTGGGATCATGTTGACTTAGAAAATTCTCAAACCTACTTTAGAGTTGAAGAATATAAACGACCAAAATTTGAAGTCACTTTCGAACCTAAAAAAGAAACTTTTAAAGTAAACCAATCCATAAAAGTAAAAGGAAACGCCAAAGCTTTTGCTGGAAGTTCCATTTCTGATGCAAAAGTTACTTATAAAGTTACACGATATGCAAGCTATTACTCGAGAGACTATTATTCATCAAGTTCAAATGAAGTTTTAGTAACAGGCGAAACCAAAACAGATGCATCTGGGAATTTTGCCATTGATTTTATTGCTACTCCTTCTGAGGAAAGTTCAAAAAAAGATCTTCCAGTTTTCAATTATCTTATAGAAGCAGGAGTAACTGATATAAATGGAGAAACTCATGATGCACAGACAAATGTAAAAGTGGGTTATCATGATTTGGTTTTAGAAACCGTAATTAATCCTCAAATTAATACAAAAGATAAAAATGAAATTGTTTTAAAAAGCACCAATTTAAATGGTGAGTTTTTAGCTGCGAAAGGTGAAATAAAAATATATTTCGTAAGTCCGTTGCCTAGCAAATTCAAAAAACGAGTATGGCCTACGCCAGAAATTCAAATATTATCTGATGAAGATTTCGAAAAACTATTTCCGTACGAACAAAACGGTCAGGAGTATAGCAAAGAAGATGAAGTCTTAGTGTATTCGAAAAAAGTAGATACCGAAAAAGATAAAAAAATCGCATTAGATTTTATCTCCAATTACAAATCTGGAAACTACAAAATTGTCTTTTCAGCAAAAGACAGTTTTGATAATTTAATAGAAAACACAACTAAATTCCAGATTAAACAAAGCAAAGATAAATTCAATCCAAGTGTATTATTTTCGGCCGTACAGATAAATGAAGATGCGAAAAAAGATGGTTTTGTATTATTAAAATTAACCTCTGTAGTCCCAGAACTTTATATTTCAACAATTGGAAATTATGATAGTAAGGTCTTTTTTGAAAAAATTATTCATTTAGAAAACCACCAAACGACAATAAAAATTCCGCTAAAGAAAGAGTTTTACAACATATTAAGAATCGGGTTTCAAAGCATTTTTGAAAACGAAGTTTTTTCTAGTGATGTAGCAGTTGCATTAAAATCTATTACTCCAAAATTAGAATTTAATGTAGAAACATTTAGGAGTAAAATACAACCTGGAAGTCCAGAAAACTGGTCATTCAAATTAAAATCAAAAGACACCAAAAATGAAGCTGAAATTTTAACTTCCATGTATGACAGTTCATTAGATCAGTTTACAAAAAATGATTGGAATATATTAGCCATAAACGACTATAATTATAACAGAAGCTATAAGAAATCTTCATTTGGTTTTGATCAGGTTTCGGCCTCTATTATGTATTTAAATCTACCTCTAAACCAACTTGAACTATTTAGTGAAGACATTAAATTAATGTCGTTTGGATTCGATTTTAACAACAAAAATAATATTCATCAAAAGAGACTGTATCAAATGCAGGTTGCTAAAAAGGCTAAAAAACCTTACAATGCGAAATTGATTTCTGGAATTGTAACTGATAATTCTGGACTTGCCTTGCCCGGAGTTTCTATTGTAGTGAAAGGTACAAGACGCAGTACTCAAAGCGATTTTGATGGTTATTATGAAATAGACGCTAAAGAAAACGAAGAACTTGAGCTTAGTTATATTGGCAGCAAAACCCAATCTGTATTAGTAGGAAACAGAAAATTCATTGATATTGTTTTAACCAATGATTCAAGTACTTTATCAGAGGTTGTGGTAACTACTGCATACGGCATTCAGAAAAAAGCAAACTTATCTGCTGCTATTACTACAGTTAGTTCAAATGTTATTTACGAAGAAGATAATACTGTTTATGATATAGGTTCTGCAAACAAAAAAGCATTAGAAGAATTAAATCAAGTAAAAGCAAGAAAAAATTTATCTGAAACTGCTTTCTTTTTACCAAATTTAAAAACAGATTCACAAGGAAAAGTGAGTTTCTCTTTTACCTCTCCAGAAGCTTTAACCGCTTGGAAACTTCGCTTATTTGCACACAACAAAGAAGCAGTTTCTGGTTATTTGCAGAAAAACGTTGTAACTCAAAAGGAATTAATGCTTTTGCCAAATTTCCCGCGTTTCTTTAGGGAAAAAGATACAATTGTTATCACTACGAAAATTTCAAATGTTACCGCCGAAGCCAAAACTGGAATTGCTGCTTTACAACTTTTCGATGCTGTAACGATGGAACCAATTGATGCTAAAATGCTAAATGCAGATAACTTTAAAAGTTTCACGGTTCCAGCTTATGGAAATACTACAGCAAGCTGGACCGTTACAATTCCTGAAGGTTTACAAGGCATTCAATATAAAATCGTGGCGAAATCAGGTGATTTCTCAGATGGAGAAGAAAATATTCTTCCCGTTTTAACGAATAATATGTTAGTTACAGAAGGCATTCCGATTTGGATTCGTGAAAATTCAAGTAAAGAATATACTTTCGAAAACTTAAAAAACAACAATTCAACGACATTAAAAAATCATCAGTTTACTTTAGAATACACTTCAAATCCAACTTGGATTGCGATTCAGTCTTTGCCGTATTTAATGGAATACGAACATGAATGCGCCGAACAGACTTTTGCGCGTTATTATGCAAATGCATTGGCTTCAGAAATTATTTCGAATAATCCGAAAATTGCAGCTGTTTTTGAAGATTGGAGAAAAAATGGAAAACCTACTTCAAAATTAGAAGAAAATGAAGAATTAAAATCGCTTATTCTGGCAGAAACGCCTTGGTTGAATGATGCTCAAAGTGAAAATGAAAAGAAAAAAAATCTAGCTCTATTATTTGATTTAGAGAAAATGAAAACTTCTCAAGAAGCGACTTTCGAAAAATTAAAACAAAAACAAAAATCATCTGGCGGATTTTCATGGTTTGACGGCGGTTTCGAAAGTGAATATATTACAAGACATATTCTGGCAGGTTTAGGTCATTTAGAAAAATTTAGTAAAACGAATACAACCAAAATAAATGAAATCACTAAAACTGGAATTCCGTTTTTAGATAATAAGTTCTTAGGCTATCATCAAACTAGAACCAAAAATTTAAAAGCAAATGAAAAACTAATATGGATCAATCCATATTCTGATCTTCATTATTTATATACGAGAAGTTTTTATTTAGAGAAATATCCGCTTTCTGATACTTTAAAAAAGGCAACGAAACTATATCTAGAAACGGCTAAAAAAGAATGGTTGAATTATTCTCTTTACGAAAAAGGACTAGCAGCTTTAACCTTAAATCGTTTTGGAGAAAAAGAAAGTGCAAAAAAAATCATCGAAAGTTTAAAAGAAACTTCATCCAACAATGAAGATTGGGGAATGTATTGGATTTCGAATAAAGCGGGATGGTATTGGTATCAGGCGCCCATAGAAACTCAGGCTTTATTAATCGAGGCTTTCGCCGAAGTAAATAATGACACCAAATCGGTTGATGCGATGAAGGTTTGGTTATTGAAAAACAAACAAACCAAAAACTGGCCAACTACAAAATCAACAACCGAAGCTATTTATGCTTTATTGATGCAAGGAACCGATTGGGTTTCAGTAAAAGATAATACCGTGATGAAATTGGGTGATGAAAAAATCTTAACAAAAAAAATAGCCGAAAACGAAAAAGAAGCTGGAACAGGTTACATCAAACTCAACTGGAAAACCGACGAAGTCAAGAAAGAAATGGCGTCTATTAAAATTGAAAACAAATCTAAAGTTCCTGCTTTTGGTGGTGTTTATTGGCAGTATTTTGAAGATTTAGATAAAATTAAAAATAATACTGGCGCAGTTTTATCGGTTTCAAAAGAATTGTATTTGAAGAAAAATACTTTAAAAGGTGATGAATTAGAAAAAATAACCTCAAAAAATTCTTTAAAAACTGGAGATTTAGTTACCGTTCGATTAATAATTACTGCGAAAGAAGACACAGAATATGTTCATTTAAAAGATATGAGAGCTTCTTGTTTTGAACCTGTAAATGTACTCGCAGAATATAAATACTCAGATCATTTGGGTTATTATATGAGTACAAAAGATGCCGCAACGCATTTCTTCTTCGATCAAATCAATAAAGGAACTTATGTTTTAGAATACGATATTCGAGTAAATAATAGTGGCGAATTCTCAAACGGAATTACGACAATTCAAAGTATGTATGCACCAGAATTTGCAAGTCATACAAAAGGAATTCGAGTAAAAGTGAATTAGAAATTCCAATTTTTAAATTCCTTCGCCAGTTCGCTAGCGTTCGTGTTCAAAATCCAACGAAAGTATATAATCTATATTTTTGTCAGTCAGAGCGAAGTCGAAGCCCCGTTCCAATTGGCAAGCCTTCGACTCCGCTCAGGATGACATACTTTACAAAAGTAAAAAACAATAAAAAACCCGACAGCTTAAAACTGTCGGGTTTAATTTTATATAAAGAAATGAAGATTATTTAGCAATCGTCAATTCGTCAATAATGTTTTTAGCACCTGCGTATTTGTCAATAATCCAAAGTACGTAACGAATATCAACGTTGATAGTTCTTTGTAATTTAGGATCAAAAATTACGTCTCCAGCCATTGCTTCGATGTTTCCGTCAAAAGCAATTCCGATTAATTCTCCTTTTCCGTTAAGAACTGGTGAACCAGAATTTCCTCCAGTGATATCGTTATCAGTTAAGAAATTTACTGGCATGTATCCCGCTTTATCAGCATACTGTCCGAAATCTTTTTTCTTGTTCAACTCTAATAAACGAGCTGGCAAGTCAAATTCTTGATCTCCTGCTTTGTATTTTTTAACCATACTTTCCATTGTAGTATAGTTATTGATTTTTGCATCGTTACGAGGATCTGCAGGTAAAGCACGAACTTTTCCGTAAGTTAACCTCAACGTAGAGTTTGCATCTGGATATTTAATTGCGTTCAATTTAGATTCTCTTAAACCTTCAACCAATTTACGGTAAGCAGTTGCAAAACCATCATCCGCTTTTGCTTGATCGTCTGTTTTAGAACGGTATTTTGTCAATAAATCATTAGAAATAATATACAACGGATCGTGTACAATTGCCAATGGCTTTGGATCAGCTAAAAATGCTAATACTTTTTCTTTATTAGTAAAATAACTAATCTCTGTTGCTTTTGCTACATCTGCAGTAAAGTCACCATTATTAGCTGTTTTCATTTTTGCAATTTCAGAAGCAATTCCATATTCAGCACCTTTTGAAGCATATAAATTCAATTGAGCAGCTAAAATATCTTTTTCTAATGGAGCATTAAACTCACCATAGATACTTTCAACCATTGCATTGATTTTAGGAAGCATTTCTGCTTTCTTAGCATCATTTTCTTTGTAGTAAGCAATTAATGCATTTCCTAAATTAGCAGGTCCCGTTGCATAACTAGAAGTACGCAAAAGTTGCATTAAATAATTATCGTGACGTGCTTTTAAGTTTGTTTCTCTGTAATAATCGTTGATAGTCGGAATTACATTTTCGTATTTCTCTTTGTTTGCAGGTTTACTTGCCCACTCATAGAATTTATCTTCTTGTTCTGCTTTTGTATCAACAGTTCCAGCTTTTGTTAAAGCATCGATCATGCCTTGACGGTTTTTCCAGTAGTTTGCAGTTGAAGCATATTTAGAAGCATATTGTAAACGAACAGTTGCATCTTTATCCATATACTTTTTCATTACATCCATTCCGGTTTTTGCACCTTCAACCCAAGCAGGATAAGCATATTTAATGTTTTGCTCAATTCCTCCAGCTGGCATCCAACGGTTTGTTCTTCCTGGATAACCTAAGATCATTGCAAAATCATTTT
>Ga0308157_10004383_pt1 | contig 18803 bp, 13 predicted proteins | sample PhyBR1_FD_201035 | JGI IMG/M metagenome (GOLD analysis project Ga0308157, IMG submission 201035) | Phyllosphere microbial communities from UC Gill Tract Community Farm, Albany, California, United States - DLSLB.R1 | ecosystem: Host-associated > Plants > Phyllosphere > Unclassified | place: USA...
CACAAGCCTGAGGCCTGTGGTGATCCTGTGGGAGCTGGCTTGCCGGCGATGGGCTGCACAGCAGCCCCAAAAAATGTCAGAGAATGCGGACTTTCAGGGCGCGGCCCTTGATCTTGCCGCTGTTCAGCCGCTGCATGGCCTGCTTGGCGAGCGCGCGCTCCACGGCAACAAACGCCTGGAAGTCGAAGATGGCGATCTTGCCCACCTGCTTGCCGGGGATACCGGCATCACCGGTCAGTGCCCCCAGGATGTCACCAGGGCGCAGTTTGTCCTTGCGGCCTGCGGCAATGCACAGCGTGGTCATCACGGGCAGCAGCGGTTCACCGCCCTTGTTCTTCAAGCTGTCCAGCGAGTCCCAGCGCAGCGGGCTTTTCTGCAGGTCTTCGATGGCCTGGGCGCGGTGGCCTTCTGCCGGTGCCACCAGGCTTACCGCCACACCTTTCTCGCCGGCACGGCCAGTACGGCCCACGCGGTGCACGTGGATTTCCGCATCACGCGCGAGCTCCACGTTGATGACCATGTCCAGGCCATCGATATCCAGGCCGCGCGCGGCCACGTCGGTGGCCACCAGCACCGAGCTGCTGCGGTTGGCGAACATGGCCAGTACCTGGTCACGGTCGCGCTGCTCCAGGTCACCGTGCAGGGCCTGGGCGACGATGCCCTTGGCCGTCAGGTGGGCAACCACGTCCTCGCACTGCTGCTTGGTGAAGCAGAACGCCACGCAGGATTGCGGGCGGTAGTGGCCGAGCACACGGGTGACGGCTTCAAGGCGGTGCTGTGGGTCGATCTCGATGAAGCTCTGTTCGATCTGGTTGTCGGTGTGAAGGCTCTCGACCTTGACCTGCTGCGGGTTGCGCATGAAGTCGGCGGCCAGCTGCTTGATGCCGGACGGGTAGGTGGCCGAGAACAGCAGGGTCTGGCGGCGCGATGGGGTCTTGCCGATGATGCTGGCGATGGCGTCGAAGAAACCCATGTCGAGCATGCGGTCGGCTTCGTCCAGCACCAGCGTGTTCAGGCCGTCGAGCACCAGGGTGCCTTTGTCCAGGTGCTGCTGGATGCGCCCCGGGGTACCGACGATGATGTGCGCACCGTGCTCCAGCGAAGCGATCTGCGGGCCCAGCGAAACGCCACCGCACAGGGTGAGGATCTTGATGTTGTCCTCGGCGCGGGCCAGGCGGCGCAGCTCTTTGGCCACCTGGTCGGCGAGCTCGCGGGTTGGGCACAGCACCAGCGCCTGGCAGCCGAAGTAGCGCGGGTTGATCGGGTTCAGCAGGCCGATGCCGAAGGCGGCGGTCTTGCCGCTGCCGGTCTTGGCCTGGGCGATCAGGTCTTGGCCCTTGAGGATGACGGGCAGGCTCTGGGCCTGGATCGGCGTCATCGAGGCATAGCCGAGGGCGTCCAGGTTCGCCAGCATGGCGGCGGACAACGGCAAAGTGGCAAAGGCGGTGGATTCGGTGGTCACGAGGCGGGCCTGCGTTGCGAAGCGAAAAAATGCCGCACAGTCTACCAGCCTCGTGGCCATTCGCCCTACGGTTCCATGTGTTGTTCCGGACGACGGGCACGCCTTCCGTCCGTCGGCGCCAGTTGCAGGAAGATCGCTGCCGCCAGCATGGCCATCACGCCGATGGTGACAAACGTCAACTGGAAGGCGCCAAGGGTGCTTTCCACACCCTCGGCGCTACCGGCGGCGGTAAAGCCTCCAAGCAAGGCGCCGGCACAGGCCACGCCCAGGCTCAGCGCCAATTGTGCGACCACCGACAGCAGGCTGTTGCCGCTGCTGGCGCTGGCGTCATCGAGGTCGATCAGGGTTACCGTGTTCATGGCCGTGAACTGCATGGAGTTGACCGCGCCCAGCAGGCCCAGCTGGATCAGCAGCACTGCGTACGGTGTCTGCTCATCGACCAGGCCGAGGCTGGCCAGCAGCAGGCCCAGCAACAAGGTGTTGCCGGTTAGGATGATGCGGTAGCCGAAGCGCTCGATCAGCGGCCTTGCGACAGACTTGGCCAGCATGGCCGCTGCCGCCAGCGGGATCATGCTCATACCGGCCTGGGCGGGTGAGTAGCCCAGTGCCACCTGCAGCAGCAAAGGCACCAGGAACGGCAGGGCGCCGCTGCCCAGGCGGGCGAACAAGTTGCCGAGGATGCCGATGGCGAAGGTGCGCACGCGGAACAGGCTGGGCGAGAACAGCGGCTCCGGGTCGCGCCCGGCGCGCAGCCAGTAGGCGGCCAGGCAGGCCATGCCGGCGAACAGCAGCAACATCACCCGCAGGTGCGGCAGGTGCAACTCGCCCAGGCCTTCCATGGCGATGGTGATCAATACCATCGCTGCGCCAAACAACAGGAACCCCGGGCCGTCGAACGAGGTTCGTTCGGCACCGCGCAGGTCCGGGATGAACTTCCAGACGGCAATGCAGCCAATCAGGCCGACTGGCAGGTTGAGCAGGAAGATCCAGTGCCAGCTGAGGATTTCCACCAGCCAGCCGCCGACGGTTGGCCCCAGCAGTGGTCCGAGCAGGCCAGGGATGGTGATGAAACTCATGATCCGCACCAGCTCGCTGCGCGGGTAGGCGCGCAGCACTACCAGCCGCCCGACCGGCAGCATCAGTGCACCGCCCAGGCCCTGGACGACGCGGGCGAAGATCAGGAAGCCGAGGCTGTTGGCTGCGGCGCACAGCAGCGAGCCGAAGCTGAACAGCAGGATGGCGCTGAAGAAGATGCGCTTGGTGCCAAAGCGGTCGGCGATCCAGCCCGAGGCCGGAATCAGCAGGGCCACGGTGAGCATGTAGGCGATGATCACGCCTTGCATGCGCAGCGGGTCTTCGGAAAGCGAGCGGGCCATGGCCGGCAGCGCGGTGTTGAGGATGGTGCCGTCCAGGGACTGCATGAAGAAAGCGATGGCCACCACCCAGGGGATCCAGCGGGCGGTGACGGGGTCCAGCGGGGTGCGCTCAGGCATGACTTCCTCGTTTGTCAGTGCCGCCCCTTTCGCGGCTAAAGCCGCTCCCACAGGGATATCACTACATTTGAGGGCAGTGGAAATCCTGTGGGAGCGGCTTAAGCCGCGAAAGGGCCGGCAAGTCCAGTCACAATGTCAGGGTCAGGCCTTTGACCAGTGCCCCGGGCAAATGGCTCGACCCGGTACTGCGCTGGCCATAGGTACTGGTCGACAAGATCATCTCGCGCTCCCGGGTCAGGTCCTCCAGCTGGCTACCCAGCAAGCTGTAAAGGCTGTCATCGAAGCGCATGGTGCTCACCGGCCCCTGGATCTGCCCGTTTTCCACCCAGAAGGTCGCGAAGCGGGTCAGCCCGGTCATGCGCGCTGCCGGCAGGTCAGAGTAGTTCAGGTACCACAGGTTGCTGATGTACAGCCCGGTGCCAAGCCGCTCAAGGACCTGCTCATTGGCCAGGTTGCCTGGCGCCAGGCTGAGCGCGCAGGGCGACTCGTAGCTGTCGGCGCCATTGGCCAGCAGCTCGAACTCGACCGCGCTGCGTGCGCAGATCAAGCGTTGCTGCGCCGCGCCTTGCTGGATCAACGGTACATCCAGGCGTGGCGCCCCTTCATCGGAAAACGCCGGGCTTAGCGAGCCGCTGACCTGCTCGGTGAAGCTCACCAGCGGGCTTAACCGTGCATCGCCGTTGTACAGGCGCTGCAAGGCGCTGTTGCCGGTGGCGAGGGCTTGTGCGGAAAAACCGCCCCAGCACAGCATGCCGGCGATTTCGTCCATGGCCGCAGGCGCCAGGTAGGCTCGGTAGCTGCCAGGATTGAGGGTAACTGCCGGGCGGCCGAGGAAGCCCAGTTGTTCCCGTGCCTGGCGCAGGCGCTCGGTGAAGTCGTCGGCGCTCCACTGCTGGCCGGCATAGTTGGCCTTCACCGCCTGGCCGTTTTCGTGGAACAGGCTCCAGTCAACGTTGAAGCTGTTGGCCTGGTGCCAGCCAAAGGCCCCGAACGAACTGGCGAAGCCCCGGCAGATCGGGCCGGCGGCGTAAATGCCGACCAGGTCCAGGTCGCCAGCTTCACGGTCGAGCAGGGCCAGTACTTCGTCCAGTGCGGGCAGGGGATGATCCTGCAGGCTATGGCTGTGCCAGGCGCTTTCGTCCAGGCGCAGGTACGGGTCGAGGGCCAGCAACGGCAAGGTGTGGCGCAGTTGCTCAAGGGCATCGCTCAGGCGCTGGCGGTCCAGTTGCACGTCGCCACTCAAGGTCACCTGCTGTTCCGCCTGGCGGCCATCGCGCACCAGCCGCAGTTGCGCGCTGGCCTGGCTCACTTCACCGGCCTGGCGCACCTTGGCGTGGTTGAAACGCACGAATTGCGACTGTTCGGCGCTGTAGCCGAGGGTGAACTGCTCGCCTGTTTGCAGGGCAGCGCGCACATCCCCGACAAGCGTTTCGAAAGCGTGCTTCATCAGGCGTCTCCTCCGAATACATCGATCTGGCGGAACACGCAGGCCGGCGAGGCGTGCCCGACCCGCACCACCTGGTTGGGTTCGCCCTTGCCGCAGTTGGGCGTGCCCAGCACCTGGAAGGTACTGCGGTCGCCGACCGCCGACAGGTTGCGCCAGAACTGTGCGGAGATACCACGGTAGTTGGGGTTCTTGACGATGCCCTTGAGCTCGCCGTTTTCAATCAACTGGCCCCATTCGCAGCCGAACTGGAACTTGTTGCGCGCATCGTCGATGGACCAGGAACGGTTGGTACGCATCAGGATGCCGTGCTCGATGCCCTGGATCAGCTGGTGCAGGCTTTGGTCACCCGGCTCGATGTTGAGGTTGGCCATACGGTCGATCGGCGCACGGTTCCAGCCACAGGCGCGGCTGTTGGCCACGCCGTCCAGGCCGGAGCGGAACTGTGACAGCGCGCCGCCCAGTGGGCGCAGCAGCAGGCCGTCGCGGATCAGGAACTGCTTGCTGGCCGGGCTGCCGTCATCATCGAAGCTGTAGCTGGCCAGCTCTTCGCCGATGGTCGGGTCGAAGGTCACGTTCAACAGGCTGGAGCCGTACTGCAGGTGGCCGAAGTCGCTGGCTTTGACGAAGCTGGTGCCCGCGTAGTTGCGCTCGTCGCCGAGAATACGGTCCATCTCCAGCGGGTGGCCGATCGATTCGTGGATCTGCAGCATCATCTGGTCGGGCATCAGCAGCAGGTCGCGCGGGCCGCTGGGAGTGTTGGGGGCCAGCAGCAGTTGCAGTGCCTCGTCGGCCACCTGCCGGGCGGCGCCGACCAGCCCGCAGCGCTCGATGATCTCGAAACCGCCCTGCTGGCCGAAGTTGTCGCGGCCCAGGCTGCGGCTCTGGCTGTCCTGGCCGTCGCTGGCGGTTACGCCCAGGCCCGGGAACAGAAAACGCTGTGCATGGCGCAGTTCTGCGCCAGCGGAGTTCAGGTAGGTTTGCTCGACCAGGCTCATACCCAGACTGGCCTGCCAGTCCACCAGGCGGCTGTCTTTGGGCACGCTGGCCGATTCGGCGGCGAGCAGGCCAAGGCAGTCGGCGAGGCTGGGTACGGGCTGGTCGAAGTTGGGCGAGATATGGTCGTGGCGTGCGCTGGTCACCGGCTGGTTGCGCAGGTCCAGCAGGCTGTGTCGGGCAATCTGCCCGGCCAGCGCCTCGGCTTGTTCCAATGCGCGTTGCAGGCCGGCCTGGGAGAGGTCGGCGGTGGCCGTATAGGCCTCCACGCCATTGACCCGCACGGTGAGCATGGCGCCTTCGTCCTGGCTGAAGAAGGGTGGCTCGGCGACATTGCGGCGAACCGACAGCGCCTGGTGCGACTGTTTCACATGGCGCAGGGAAAACAACTCGGCCGTACTGCGCAGCGCGGCAAAGCGCTGGCGTAGCAGGGCGCTGGAATCGAACATGCAAAAGCCTCCGTGTACACGGTGGCTCCCCCTTAGAACCACTCGTCCTGCATGGTGAGGCAAGTGTCGTCGCGCGCCTCTAGCAATGCCAGCTCATTATGGCAGCCCGGTACTTCCCAGGTCAGGAAATAACACCGGTTGCTGACAGCCCATCTTTCTGAATGGCAGCTTTCAACATTTCGTTCAGTTGCAACGCGACATGGTGGGAGGTATCCGTCAGCAGGTAAAGGTGATGCTCGGGGAGCGCGGGCAGGCCCTTCCCTTCCATGAGCGCGAGCGATGTATCGCCGCTGTCCAGCCCTTCGACGATGCCGACGGCCAGGCCACTGCGCATGCATGCCAGCACCGCATGCCAGTTGGCGCTTTCAAGCAGGATACGGTAGGCAATGCCGTGAGCCTTCAACGCCTGCAGGGCCGCTTCTCGGTAGGGGCAGCCCTTCAGCTGCAGTGCCAGTGGCAAGGGGCAACTGGCATCGTACTCGAACCCAGGCGCAGCGGCCCAGCGCGGCTGGGTGGTGCGAAGCCATTCACCTTGCTGCCAGTGTTCACTGCTGACCGCAACTGCCAGGTCCAGTCGTTGTCGCGCAAACAGGTCGATGAGTTCTGCACTGGAGCATGCCACCGCTTCCAGTTCCAGTTTCGGGTTGCTGGCGACGAACACCGGTAAAAAATCGCTCATGAGGTTGGCGGCATAGCCGTCCGGTACACCCAGGCGAACCTTGCCCGTGATCTGCTGCGACGACAGCGTAGCCAGCAGCCGGTCATGGGCCATCAGGAAGCGGGTTGCCTCACCCAGCAAGTGCCGGCCTGCCGGGGTCAGTTCCACCGACTGGTTGCTGCGGGCAAACAATTGTTGGCCGACCTTCTCCTCCAGCTTCTGGATCTGCGTCGTCACTGCCGATGGGCTGCGGTGTACGTAGTCGGCTGCATTCTTGAAGCGACCAAGCCGGGCGACTGCCTGGAAGGTTCTCAATACGTCTATGTCGAGGGCTTTACCCATGTAACCACCTGATTTGGTCGGATCGAACCAGCACTTCGATTTAATCAACTGTACAGGCTTTATACCCCCTCCTACTGTGTGGCTACAGCATGGTTGCCCCTCAAAAATGCAATGGAATGATACGGATGAGTAACAGGCCACGCTGGAGTCGGCATCGATTCGGCTACAGATGTCTGCTGAGTTTTGGACTTTTCATTGAGGTTTGAGTGATGTGTTGTCTGAACGGGCCTTTTCGCGGGTAAACCCGCTTCTACAACGCTCATCCCATGCCATGGCTTGCGGTGGACTTTGGAGCGGGTTTACCGGCGAAAGGGCCGCACAGGCAGTCGATAAATTCCAGGGGATTTGAGCAATGACAACAGAAGACACGCAGTTGACCGTCGGCAAGACTACCTTCTACCAAGGCGAAAACGGCGCCCACCCACTGTTCCGCATCGAGCCCGGCATCCCGTGTAGGGACGCCCGCGAGCAGTCTTCTGAATTGATGGGCTATGTGCGCGAACTGACGATCACTGGGTTGATGGATGAAAAGCCGATGATGATCTGGGCTGCCCACTATCTGAGCGCGATGGCCAAGGCGCTGATGGACGATGCTGAGTTGGGGATGAAGCAGTGAGGCCTATGTTCAAGGTGCATCAGGGCCGCCATGTGTTCGCCGCAAAAATTTCAGCGCCTATCACATCGACCTCACAGTGGCCCAAGAGACTTTGCTTCACCATCAGGAGCTGAGCCTCATCACTTTGTTCGGTTTCGAGACGTGCAATGAGCTGCCAGTGAGTACGAACAGGCTGATCGGTAACTGGCAGGGGATTACACCTCCATCTTTTCAGAGGCGCCCGGCACTGCAACTGCCGTGTGGTGGACGAGTTCGCCAGTGGCGATGGCTCGGTGCGCTACCAGATCGCGAAGTACCTCCAGTAGCAACTCACGGGGACACACAGATCATGAACTCAGACAGCTTACCCCTGTTCGAACGCGGCTTTGGCCGCGTGAAGCTGGCACTCAAGTCGACGCTGAAACGCGCACCAAGGTCTTCACCGGCCTGGTTGGGCGAGCAGCCAGCCTGGCGCGACGAACTGCTATGCCAAGGTTGCAACGTCAGCGGCACCAGAACACTCGATCAGCTGGGGAATGCCCGCAGCCTGGGGTTGCACTGGGCCTTGCAGCGGCCGGCCGCCCGGCAATATGCACGTATCGGTATCGAGCCGATCACGTTCGAGGAACTGCACAACACAGGGGCGTGATCATGCCAAGCAGTGCGCCATACCTGATTCTGCTGCAAATCATCTTTGTTCTTTCATGGAGTTCAGGCTTCATTGGTGCCCGCCTGGGCACCGAGGAAGCTGGCGCAATAAACCTGCTGTTCTGGCGGTTTCTGTTGGTCAGCATCTGCCTGCTGCCTTTCGTGGTTCATCGCTTGCGTACGCTGTCGTGGGCGCAGGTGCGCTACAACACGGTGATAGGTTTTTTAGCCCAGTTCGCATATCTGGTCAGCGTATATATCGCCATCCGGGGCGGGCTGCCGGCAGGAATAGCCGCCATCATCTGCGCGCTCCAGCCATTGATCACGGCATCCATGAGCAACAGGGACCAGCATGAGCGCAGCGGCCGCCAGGAGTGGGTGGGGCTAGGAGTTGGCTTTGCTGGCGTGAGCGTGGTCATTTTCGGTGAGTACAACCTCTCCACCACCCGGCTGGACCTCTGGCTTTACGCGCTGCCGCTGATCGCCGCTATCACGCTGTCCATCGCCACTCTCTATCAGCGGCGGCAATCGGTCATGGCAACAGACCACAGCAAGGATGGCTTGCTGATGCCACTGTTTCTGCAGTCCACTGCGACGCTGGTATTGCTTACTGCCACAGGCTTGCCGCTGGGCTTGATCGAAGTGCCTGCCAGTACGCAGGTGTGGGCGGCAGTTGCCTGGCTGACGCTGTTCTCGACTTTCATCGCCTACTTGAGCCTTTGGATATTGCTGACAAAGCTGTCGGCGACCCGCGTGTCGGCGCTGGTTTATCTGGAGCCTCCGGTCACGCTGCTGTGGGCTGCTCTGATGTTCGGCGACGCAATCCACTGGACGACCTATGTGGGCATCGCAGTGGTCGCGACAGGCCTCGCTATTACTCGTAACCCACGCAGGTCGGGGCGGGCAGCGAGCGTCGAACATGGAGGCACCCCTTAGAACCACTCTTCTTGCATGCTCAGGCAGGCGTTGTCGCGAGCCTCGAGCAGAGCCAGTTCGTGATGGCAGCCCGGTACTTCCCAGGTCAGGAAATAACGCGCGGCCTGCAGCTTGCCCTGATAGAAGTCGCGATCGGCAGGGTGACCTTTCTGCAGGCCAAGCTCGGCGTGAATGGCCTGTTCCAGCCAGCGCCAGCCGATCACGCAGTGGCCGAAGGCCTTGAGGTACAAGGCCGAGTTGGCCAGGGCACCAGCGACTTCGCCATGCGCCATGTCGCCGAGCAGGGCCAGTGTCACGGCCTGCAGGCGGTTGACCAGTTGCTCCAGTGGCTGGCGCAGTGGGTGGAGTTTGGGGTGGTGGCTTGCACGTTCGCCGGTGGTGGCGATCAGGCGGATCAGTTGCTTGAGCCCGGCACCATGGTTCTGTGCCAGCTTGCGGCCGAGCAAATCGAGTGACTGGATGCCTTCGGTGCCCTCGTGGATCGGGTTCAGGCGATTGTCGCGGTAGTACTGTTCCACCGGGTATTCGCGGGTATAGCCGTGGCCACCGAGAATCTGGATCGCCAGTTCGTTGGCCTTGAGGCAGAACGTCGAGGGCCACGACTTGACGATCGGGGTCAGCAGGTCGAGCAGCGCCTGCGCTTGTGTACGCGACGTTTCATCATCGGCGGTGTGGGTATCGTCGAACAGGCGCGCGGCGTAAAGGCCCAGGTCGAAGGCGCCTTCCACGTACGCCTTCTGTGCCAGCAGCATACGTTTCACATCGGTGTGCCCGATGATCGGCACCGCCGGGCTGAGCGGGTCTTTGTTGTCCGGCAGCCGGCCTTGCGGCCGTTGGCGGGCATATTCCAGCGAATACAGGTAGCCGGCGTATCCGAGCATCACCGCGCCCATGCCAACGCCGATGCGCGCCTCGTTCATCATCTGGAACATGCAGGCCAGGCCCTGGTGCGGCTGGCCCACCAGGTAGCCGACGCACTGGCCGTTGTCGCCGAAGTTCAGCGCGGTGGAGGTGGTGCCGCGCCAGCCCATCTTGTGGAAAAGCCCAGCCAGCAGCAGGTCGTTGCGCGGGCCACGTCTGCCGTCGGGGTTGACGTGGTACTTGGGCACGATGAACAGCGAGATGCCTTTCACCCCGGGCGGCGCGTCCGGCAGCTTGGCCAGCACCATGTGCACGATGTTTTCCGACAGTTCGTGGTCGCCACCGGAGATGAAGATCTTGTTGCCCTTGAGCCGGTAGCTGCCGTCGCCCGCAGGTTCGGCGCGGGTGCGGATGTCGGCCAGCGACGAGCCTGCGTGGGGTTCGGTCAGGGCCATGGTGCCGAAGTAGCGGCCCTCGATCATTGGCTGCAGGAACAGACGCTTCTGTTCCTCTGTGCCGAAACTTTCGATCAGGTTGGCTGCGCCCATGGTCAGGAACGGGTAGGCCGTGGTGCCGGCGTTGGCAGCCTGGAAGTGAGCGAAGCAGGCCTGCGAAACCAGGCTGGGCAGCTGCATGCCGCCGACCTCGAAGTCCCGGTTGGCGTTGAGGAAGCCGGCTTCGAGGAAGGCGTCGACGGCAGGCTTGACCTCGGGGATCAGTTCAGCGCGGCCGTCCACGTAGCGCGGCTCGTTTTCGTCGGCCTTGCGGTTATGCGGGGCGAAGAACTTCTCGGCGATGGTGCGCGCGGTGGTCAGCGCCGCGTCGAAGGTTTCGCGGCTGTGCTCGGCAAAGCGCGGGCGCTGGGTGAGGGCTTGGGCGTCGAGCACTTCGTAGAGTTCGAAGGCCAGGTTGCGGGGGCTGAGCAGGGTCTCGGGCATGGTGGCGATCCTGGGGCGGGATGCTGCGAGTGTAGGGAATCGGGTGGGGTGGGGGGAGGTTAATAGGTTTGGGTGATATGGGTTTAGAACGGGTGGGGCATACAGGTGCTTGCCTTGATGTTTTCTGCGCCTGTGAGACCGAGCGCCGCCCGCGCGGCGCATCGCGACGCAAGGCCGCTCCCACATTTGTTTCGGGCCAGTCCATCCTGTGAGGCCACCGCTGTCCGCCTTGTTTGTTCCATGCGGTATTGAAGGGGGTGCAGTCGCTCTTTATCGCTCTCCAGCCATGCACCCAGGGTGCGCGCGCCATAGGCACAGGAGAGACTGGCCCGAAACAGATGTGGGAGCGGCCTTGCGTCGCGATGCGCCGCGCGGGCGGCGCTCGATTTCACAGGCGCTGCAAAGGGTGAGGCGAACACCTTCCAGCCTTCTGCCGGTCTGTCAACCCATGCACAGCTGCCACCCTCTTGTTTGACAGCAGATGGCGGTGGTCCTTACCGAGAAAAAACCCAATGCTGAAGATAGTCCCTGATCCACCCTCTAACACCCCATCCCTCGAAGGCACCCTTAGCCAGTCTACGGACTACGCGTTATGCGCAGCCACCGTGGTGCATCAGGCGTTGCTGCTTCAGCCTAAATCACCGGCTTCGATCCTGATGATGACCCCCATGCACGAGCTTGAGGCGCTGCGGACTTTGCTTGAGGCGGCATTGGTTCAGGTGCAGATGCCCGTAGAGCCTAGGCCTTGGCATTGAGGCTTGTGTGATGCGTCGCTTGGACGGGCCTCTTCGCGGGTAAACCCGCTCCCACAGGATCACCACAGGCTTCAAAACTGCACAGTACTTGTGGGAGCGGGTTCACCCGCGAAAGGGCCGGTCCAGGCAGTCGAGAATTTTCAGGGGATACAATAATGACGACCGAAGACACCCAGTTCACCGTCGGCAAGACAACTTTCTACCAAGGTGTCTTCGGATCGCATGGAGGCTGACAGGTGTTCGCCACGACAATTTTTGCGCCAGTGAGACCGAGCGCCGCCCGCGCGGCGCTCGATCTCACAGGCGCCAAACATCTCAAGATATGCGCCCATAAAAAAGGAGAGCCGAAGCTCCCCTTTTTTATCAACAGCAATCAGCCAATGGTCATCAAGCTGGCATTACCCCCCGCCGCCGCAGTGTTCACACTCACCGCCCGCTCAATCACCAACCGCTCCAGCGCAATCTGGTGATCCCCGCTGGACAGCCCGTGCACACCGACGATCGCACCAGCACGCTTGGCCACCTGCTGGCACACGCCGCGCAGCTGGTCCGAGTCGCCATGGTGAATCACGGCGTCGAACGCCACGTCATCCTTGTTCCAGTCCGCCACCAGCTTGACCTTGGCCTGCAGCTCACGCGGCAGGCGGGCACGCAGGGCCTTGCCCGGTTCGCCGTCTGCCCACACCGCCGAGCTACCAACGGCCAGTACTGCAGCCAGTTGCGCCAGCAGGTCAGCCTCGTTGTCCGCCAAGCACAGCACGTGCTCGCGCGGCAGGATGGTGTAGCTGTTGCGCTCGCCGGTCGGGCCTGGCAGCAGGCGGGCGATGCCGCTCTGCGACTGGCTGGCGAACTGGTCGCACAGCGCAGCCAGGTCGGCCAGCTGGTTGCTCTGGGCCCAGGCCTTCAGGCCGTGCAGCGGCTTGACCAGCTGTTCGTGCAGGGTACGGTCCGGCTTGCCTTCGCCATCCTGATGCTGGAAGTGGCGGCCAATCGCGTCGGCGGGGCGGGTCGACAGCAGGCGGTACAGGTACAGCGGGCCGCCGGCTTTCGGGCCGGTGCCAGACAAGCCTTCACCACCGAATGGCTGCACGCCCACCACTGCACCAACGATGTTGCGGTTGACGTACATGTTGCCGGCGTTGGCGTTTTCCACCACCTTGGCGATGGTCTCGTCGATGCGGGTGTGCACGCCCAGGGTCAGGCCGTAACCGGAGGCGTTGATCTGCTCGATCAGCTGGTCCAGGTTGCGGCGGTTGTAACGCACCACGTGCAGCACCGGCCCGAAGATTTCACGCTTCAGTTCGTCGAAGCTGTCCAGCTCGATCAGGGTCGGCATCACGAAGGTGCCGCGCTTGACCTCGGCAGCATCGGCAATGGCGACCTGATAGACCGAACGGCCTTTCTCACGCATGCCCTGGATGTGCTTCTCGATACCGGCCTTGGCTTCGGCGTCGATCACAGGGCCAATGTCCACGGCCAGGCGGTCCGGGCAGCCCAGGCGGCTTTCGGCCATGGCGCCCTTGAGCATTTCGATCACGCGGTCGGCGGAGTCTTCCTGCAGGCACAGCACGCGCAGGGCGGAGCAACGCTGGCCGGCACTGTCGAAGGCCGAGGACACCACGTCGATCACCACCTGCTCGGTCAGTGCCGAGGAGTCGACGATCATCGCGTTCTGGCCGCCGGTTTCGGCAATCAGCGGGATCGGACGGCCCTGGTTGTCCAGGCGACCGGCGACGTTGCGCTGCAGCAGGCGGGCAACCTCGGTGGAGCCGGTGAACATCACGCCTTTGACGCGCTCGTCACCGACCAGTCCGGCACCGACGGTTTCGCCGCGGCCTGGCAGCAGTTGCAGCACGCCCTCTGGGATGCCGGCTTCCAGCAGCAGGCGCACGGCCTGGGCAGCGATCAGCGGGGTTTGCTCGGCTGGCTTGGCCAGCACCGGGTTGCCGGCAGCCAGGGCCGCAGCTACCTGGCCGGTGAAGATCGCCAGCGGGAAGTTCCACGGGCTGATGCACACCACCGGGCCCAGCGGGCGGTGGGCGTCGTTGCTGAAATCGTTGCGTGCCTGCACGGCGTAGTAGCGCAGGAAGTCCACGGCTTCACGCACTTCGGCGATGGCGTTGGCGAAGGTCTTGCCGGCCTCGCGGATGAGCAGGCCCATCAACGGCTGGATTTCGGCCTCCATCAGGTCGGCAGTGCGTTCCAGAATGGCAGCACGCTCGGCGGGTGGGGTGGCCTGCCAGATCGGCGCGGCGTTCAGTGCGCACTGGATGGCGTTGTCGACGTCGGCAACGGTGGCTTCCTGCACATGGCCAACCACGTCGCGATGATCCGCCGGGTTCAGTACCGGCGCGGCAGCGCTTTCGCTGGCGGCGCAGGCCAGCAGCGGGGCGGCCTTCCAGTCGTTGTGAGCGGTGGCCAGCATGGCGCAGGACAGCGACGCCAGGCGGTGTTCGTTGGCCATGTCGATGCCGGCCGAGTTGGCCCGTTCGGTGCCATACAGGTCACGCGGCAGCGGAATGCGCGGGTGTGGCAGGCCGATGTTGCCTTCCTGGGTGCCCATGCGCTCGATGCTGGCGACCGGGTCGGCGACCAGTTCCTGGATGGAAATCGAGTGGTCGGCGATGCGGTTGACGAACGAGGTGTTGGCGCCGTTTTCCAGCAGGCGACGCACCAGGTAGGCCAGCAGCGTTTCGTGGGTGCCGACCGGTGCATAGACGCGGCACGGACGGTTCAGCTTGCCATCGGCAATCTTGCCGACCACTTGCTCGTACAGCGGCTCGCCCATGCCGTGCAGGCACTGGAACTCGTACTGGCCCGGGTAGTAGTTCTGCCCGGCAATGTGGTAGATGGCCGAGAGAGTGTGGGCGTTGTGGGTGGCGAACTGCGGGTAGATGGCTTCTGGCACGGCCAGCAGCTTGCGGGCGCAGGCCACGTAGGACACGTCGGTGTACACCTTGCGGGTGTAGACCGGGTAGCCTTCCAGGCCCTCGACCTGGGCGCGCTTGATCTCGCTGTCCCAGTAGGCGCCTTTCACCAGGCGGATCATCAGGCGGTGGCGGCTGCGCTTGGCCAGGTCGATGACGTAGTCGATCACGTACGGGCAGCGCTTCTGGTAGGCCTGGATGACAAAGCCGATCCCGTTCCAGCCTGCCAGCGACGGCTCGAAGCACAGGCGCTCGAGCAAATCGAGCGACAGCTCAAGGCGGTCGGCTTCTTCGGCGTCGATGTTCAGGCCGATGTCGTACTGCTTGGCCAGCAGGGTCAGCGACAGCAGGCGCGGGTACAGCTCTTCCATCACGCGCTCGTACTGGGCGCGGCTGTAGCGCGGGTGCAGTGCCGACAGCTTGATCGAGATGCCCGGGCCTTCATAGATGCCGCGGCCATGGGAGGCCTTGCCAATCGAGTGGATGGCCTGCTCGTAGGACGCCAGGTACTTCTGCGCATCGTGCTCGGTAAGCGCAGCTTCGCCGAGCATGTCGTAGGAATAGCGGAAACCCTTGGCCTCAAAGCGGCTGGCATTGGCCAGTGCTTCGGCGATGGTCTCGCCAGTGACGAACTGCTCGCCCATCAGGCGCATGGCCATGTCGACGCCCTTGCGGATCATCGGCTCGCCGCTCTTGCCGATGATGCGCGTGAGTGAGGAGGTAAGGCCGGATTCGTTGTGGGTGCTGACCAGCTTGCCGGTCAGCAGCAGGCCCCAGGTGGCGGCGTTGACGAACAGCGACGGGCTGTTGCCCAGGTGCGGCTGCCAGTTGCCGGTGCTGATCTTGTCGCGGATCAGCGCATCGCGAGTGCCCTTGTCGGGGATGCGCAGCAGGGCTTCGGCCAGGCACATCAGCGCCACGCCTTCCTGGGACGACAGTGAGAACTCCTGCAGCAGGCCCTGGACGATGCCGGCACGGCCGCCAGCGCTCTTCTGGTTGCGCAGTTTTTCGGCGATGCCAGCGGCCAGCTTGTTGGTGGCCTCGGCCAGCGGTGCGCTCAGGCGCGCCTGCTCCAACAGCATTGGTACCACTTCCTGCTCGGGGCGGCGGTAGGCGGCGGTGATCGCCGAACGTAGTACCGACTGTGGCAGGATGCTTTCGGCAAATTCGAGGAAGCACTGGTGGCTGTGGTCGGCCTGAACATCACCGGCATCATCAGCCAGGCTGGTGGCGTGGCCGTTGAGTTCGGTCAGGGTGGCACCACCCTCGAGCTTCTCCAGGTAATTGAAGATCGCTTGCTTGATCAACCAGTGCGGCGTGCGGTCAATCGACTGCGCAGCTGCCTTGAGTCGCTCACGGGTCGGGTCATCGAGTTTGACCCCAAGGGTGGTCGTCGCCATTTCTTATCCTCGTTATTGCCACGGCTGTGGCCTAAGCTGGCGCCAAGAGTAGCTGTAGGACAATTCGGGTGCAACCAGGTGCAACCCGAATTTTTTGTGTAAAAGGTGCAACTCGTCTGACAGACATTTCCACACCCTGAAAAGGGGCGTTTCCGGTTCGTTTTGATCTGAAAAATCGGCTTGATGCGCCAAAAAGGAGCAAAAAAGTGGCTTTTACAAAAAATGCTCAAGCGGGTGCAACTTGTAAAAGAAAAATGGTTGCACCTGCTTTGCGTTGTTGCATAGGATTCGCCGCCTGGGTGCAACCGCCATGGCTGCGGTTGTGCATGAGATAAAAACAAACGCCAGGGCACACGCATGGGCAATCCACTAACGATCACTTTCGTGGTCTACATCGCGGCAATGGTGCTGATCGGCTTCGCCGCCTATCGCGCCACCAACAACCTTTCCGATTACATTCTGGGCGGTCGCAGCCTGGGTAGCGTGGTCACCGCGCTGTCTGCCGGCGCATCCGACATGAGCGGCTGGCTGCTGATGGGCCTACCGGGCGCCATCTACTTCTCGGGCCTGTCCGAGGCCTGGATCGCCATCGGCCTGACCGTTGGTGCTTACCTCAACTGGCTGTTCGTGGCCGGCCGGCTGCGCGTGCAGACCGAGCACAACGGTGATGCGCTGACCCTGCCGGACTACTTCGCCAGCCGTTTCGAAGACAATAGCGGCCTGCTGCGTATCATTTCGGCGATCGTCATCCTGGTGTTCTTCACCATTTACTGCGCCTCTGGCATCGTTGCCGGTGCCCGTCTGTTCGAGAGCACCTTTGGCATGCCGTACGAGACTGCCCTGTGGGCTGGCGCCGCAGCTACCATCGCCTACACCTTCGTGGGTGGCTTCCTGGCGGTGAGCTGGACCGATACGGTGCAGGCTTCGCTGATGATCTTCGCACTGATCCTGACCCCGGTGATCGTGCTGATTTCCACTGGCGGCTTCGACACCACCTTTGCTGCCATCGAGGCGGTGAACCCGGCCAACTTCGACATGTTCAAGGGTGCCACCTTCATCGGCATCATCTCGCTGATGGGTTGGGGCCTGGGCTACTTCGGCCAGCCGCACATCCTGGCGCGCTTCATGGCCGCCGATTCGGTGAAATCCATCGCCAAGGCTCGCCGCATCTCCATGACCTGGATGATCCTGTGCCTGGCTGGTACCTGCGCCGTGGGCTTCTTCGGCATCGCCTACTTCTCGGCCAACCCTGACCTGGCAGGCCCGGTCACCGAGAACCATGAGCGTGTCTTCATCGAGCTGGCCAAGATCCTGTTCAACCCATGGATCGCCGGCGTGCTGCTGTCGGCTATTCTGGCGGCGGTGATGAGCACCCTGAGCTGTCAGCTGCTGGTGTGCTCAAGCGCCCTGACCGAAGACTTCTACAAGGCCTTCCTGCGCAAGAACGCTTCGCAGGTCGAGCTGGTGTGGGTCGGTCGGCTGATGGTACTGGCCGTGGCACTGATTGCCATCGCCATGGCTGCCAACCCGGAAAACCGCGTGCTAGGCCTGGTGGCTTATGCCTGGGCTGGCTTCGGTGCGGCCTTCGGCCCGGTGGTGCTGATTTCGGTGCTGTGGAAAGGCATGACCCGTAACGGCGCGCTGGCCGGTATCGTGGTTGGTGCACTGACCGTGATCCTGTGGAAGCAGATCGATACCTGGGGCCTGTACGAAATCATCCCGGGCTTCCTGCTGGCGAGCATCGCCATTGTTCTGGTTAGCAAGCTGGGCAGCCCGTCGAAAGCGATGGTGCAGCGCTTCGAGACAGCAGACGCGGCGTATCACGCTGACAAGTAATACCCGTTGAATCGGCGTTGCCTTCTTCGCGGGCTTGCCCGCTCCCAAAGGTACTGCGCAGGGTCTGAGAACTGTGCAGGCCCTGTGGGGGCGGGTTTACCCGCCAAGCAGGCGCCGCCGATCAGCAGCCAGGCCTGACTCCGCCTGCAAGGCAAGGTAAACTTGCCACCCCCGCAGGAGTTGCCATGAACTATCGTCACGCCTTCCACGCCGGCAACCACGCCGACGTCCTCAAACACATCGTGCTGACCCGCCTCATCGCCTTGATGTCGCGCAAGGAGCAGCCGTTCGCCTACATCGATACCCACGCAGGGCTCGGTCTGTACGACCTGCAAGGCGACCAGGCAACCCGCACCGGCGAGTACCTGGAAGGCGTCGCCCGCCTGTGGGGCCGCGATGATGTGCCGGCCATGGCTACCGATTACCTGCGTGTCATCAAGCGCCTGAACGCCGACGGTGAGCTGCGTTACTACCCGGGTTCGCCCGAGCTGGCGCGCCGCCTGATGCGTCAGCAAGATCGCGCGCTGCTCAACGAAAAGCACCCTGAAGACGGGCCGCTGCTCAAAGAGAACATGAAAAAAGACCCGCGTGTGGTCGTGCACCTGGGCGAAGGCTGGCATGTGCCCAGGGCCCTGCTGCCGGTGCAGGAAAAGCGCGCGATCATGCTGATCGACCCGCCGTTCGAGCAGGCCGATGAGCTCAAGCGCTGCACCAATTCCATGAAAGAGGCGATCAGCCGCATGCGCCAGACTGTCGCGGCCATCTGGTACCCGATCAAGGACCAGCGCTCGCTGACGCGTTACTACCAGGACCTGACCAGCACCGGCGCGCCGAAGCTGCTGCGGGTCGAGCTGTATGTGCACCATCAGGATAGCCCGCAGGGCCTCAATGGTTCGGGCCTGGCCATCGCCAACCCGCCGTGGGGCCTGGAAGAAGAGCTCAAGGAGCTGCTGCCGTGGCTCGCCAAAGAGCTGGCCCAGACGGACGGTAGCTACCGCATGGACTGGCTCATCGCCGAATAGTATTGCTTGCCTGTACTGGCCTCATCGCCGGCAAGCCAGCT
>Ga0308157_10004385_pt1 | contig 18793 bp, 19 predicted proteins | sample PhyBR1_FD_201035 | JGI IMG/M metagenome (GOLD analysis project Ga0308157, IMG submission 201035) | Phyllosphere microbial communities from UC Gill Tract Community Farm, Albany, California, United States - DLSLB.R1 | ecosystem: Host-associated > Plants > Phyllosphere > Unclassified | place: USA...
ATAGGGTGCTGGCGGCCCATGTAGCGTGCGACTGCGCGACATGGGTAGCGAGATCCAAATCAGACCGCTAAACATGTAGATCTGCCTGACGAAGGCTTGCGGACGCGGGTTCAATTCCCGCCAGCTCCACCACCATAACGTCCAAGGGCGTTCACTGAAGTCCAGTGAACGCCCTTTTTCTTTGGAAAATCAACAAGTTACGATGCGGTGAGGTCTAAGGATGTCTAACCACATCCAAGGCCAAGCGGGGGAACACAAGGGGGAACAAAGCGAAAAAATCGTAGACTTGAGGTGATTGTTCCCCCATTCTTCTATGGGAGAACGCTTTAATCACCTCTGAATGTTCCCCCATGTTGACCGATGCACATTGCAAAAACGCTCGTTGTTCCCCCACTCTGAAGCGTGAGCGGCTCTCAGATTCAGGCGGGCTCTACTTGGAAGTTAGCCCCACGGGTTCCAAGCGCTGGTTCTGGAAGTACCGTATCAACGGCAAAGAGGGGCGAATGGCACTGGGCAGTTACCCAACTGTCGGATTGACTGCCGCCCGCAAGGCGCGTGACGCTGCGAAGTTGCAGAAGGCTGAGGGTGTAGATCCGGTCAAAGCACGCAAGGTGGAGCGACTGAAGGCGAGTAACCCTGCTGGGGATACCTTCAAAGTGGTCGCGTTGGAGTGGTATGAAAGGCAGAAAGGCCAGTGGAGTGATGGGCACGCAGAGCGCTCACTTCGCCAGTTTGAGCGTGATCTGTTTCCGTGGCTTGGCGAGCGCCGGTTGGCCGATATCGAGCCCGTAGAGTTGCTCGCGACTCTAAGAAAAGTTGAAGAACGCGGTGCTGTCGAGACTGCAGACCGGGGATTGATGCTGGCACGCCAAGTGTGGCGCTATGGAGTAGCCACAGGTAGGGTAGGGCGCGACATAACGGTTGACCTCAAAGGAGCGCTCTCTCCATACCGAGGGCGTCACTTTGCTGCCATAACTGATCCTGAGAAATTGGGGGAGTTGCTTCGGGCCATTCAAGCCTATCGAGGAGGGCCCATCGTTCGTGCCGCACTCCAACTTGCTCCTTTGCTATTTCAGCGGCCTGGAGAATTACGCGGTGCAGCATGGGCTGAGATAGACCTTGAAGCTGCTATGTGGACGATTCCTGCGGCGCGTATGAAGCGTGGGAAGGAGGGGAAGGAGCATGGGGCGCCGCATCTGGTGCCATTGTCTAGACAAGCTGTGACCGTTTTGCGCGGCTTACAGCCTCTGACAGGGCGCGGAGTGTTGGTATTTCCGGGAGAGCGCAACCATGCGCGTCCTATTTCTGAGAACTCAGTACGGACTGCCTTAATCTCGATGGGCTACACGGCAGAGATTCAGACTTGGCATGGTTTCCGTGCAACTGCACGCACGATGTTGGCTGAGCGCTTGGATTGCGACCCTTTGGTCATAGAGGCGCAACTTGCTCATGCAGTCAAAGATGCGAATGGGAGGGCGTACAACAGAACGCAATATCTTCCTCACCGAGTGAAAATGATGCAGCGCTGGGCTGACTACCTTGATCAGTTGTGTGTCGGCTAGGGAAACTCTTCACGAATCGGTTCTGGCTACATCACAGTGATGCCTGAACTAAAACAGCACTTGCTTTGAGTAATGAGGCGTGCGCAGTGCACCCAACAGGCGTTTGGCAACGGCTATTGCCCATATATCGGAGGCCCTACGCCCCCTGCACGCGCACCTACCCCATGCAGCCCAGCAACTTGTGCCTTGCCATCCACAGATTGCCCAGCGCAAAAAGCGTGACGATCTGCGCCGTGTTTTTCTTGAGCCCACGATAGCGCACCTTCACGTACCCAAACTGCTGCTTGAGCACCCTGAAGGGATGCTCCACCTTGGCCCGGATGCTGGCCTTGGTGCGCTCAAGTTGATCGATCAGCACATCGACAGGCTTGTCCTTGTCCAAAGCCCGGCGCAATCCTGGACGCATGGCCACATGCCAGCGCACCGCAGCTTTGGCATCGGGCCGCTTGTCTACACCTTGATAGCCCGCATCGCCAAATGCATCAGTTTCTTGCCCGTGCAGCAAGCTGTTGGCTTCTATCACGTCGTTCACATTGCCACTGGTGCCGCGCACGCTGTGCACCAGGCCTGAATCCGCATCCACGCCAATGTGAGCCTTCATGCCAAAGTACCACTCGTTGCTCTTCTTGCTTTGATGCATCTCGGGGTCTCGTGCCTTGCCTTCGTTCTTGGTGAACGTCGGTGCCGCAATGAGCGTGGCGTCCACCACAGTGCCTGCTTTGAGTTGTAGCTCTTTGGCCTGCAGCAAGGCATTGACCGTGGCTAGGATCTGATCAGCCAGCTTGTGGCGCTCCAGCAGATGCCGAAAACGCAGGATGCTCGATTCACTGGGAATGTGTTCGTCCCAGTGAGACAGGCCGGCAAAGTCCCGAAGGGCTGGCACGTCGTGCAGCGCCTCTTCCATGGCTGGGTCGCTTAGCTTGAACCACTACAGCATGAAATGTATACGCAGCAGGGTCTGCACTGCAAAGGGCTGCTGGCCCCGGCGTCCGATCTCTGGGGCGTAGGACTCAATGAGCGAGACCAACTCGGCCCAGGGCACCACCAACTCCATCGCATCAAGGAACTCGCGCTTTCGGGTGCGCTTGGTGGTATTGCTCATGCCCAGACTGCTTTGCTTCATGGCCTTATTGTCTCGGCTTCAAGCCTTTGTAAGCACATCTCGCAGGGATTCGTGCAGAGGGTTTCTAGGGGATTATCAATATATTTTAAATCTGATCCTTTATACGGCTCTTACGGTCTATTCTCTCTGAAATATAGCGGCCATGTTTTGCCTCGGAGTCAATGAGTATTTCAATAACTTCAGTGCGCGATAGATTGTACTTCTCAGCTAGCTTTTTGAGTTTGGATATTTTTTCTTCATCTAATAAAAAATTAGATTGCTTTAGATTTTTATTCTTTTCTCGCAGTTGCTTTTGATTCCAGATTCGCCTTGCATTTGTGATTATATAATTTATTTCATCCTCGGTGTAGCCGCTCTCAAAGTGTATTAGCAAGCTGTCGGCATCATGAAATTGGGCTTTGTTTAGCGTGTATTTTGGGTCTTTTGATTTTAGCCACTTCCATAAAAAATCTATTTTTTTTGAATCTCCGTCAGTAATCCAATTAAATTTTTTCGTTTTTTCCTTGTGTTCATTCCATGAATTGCGTAGTTGCCGGACATGAATAATATTTTGCTCAAAAGTTTTTGTATTTTTGGAATATATGTAATCTATTATTGCAATGCTTCTTTTTCTACCTCTAATTCCTGATGGAATAATCATGCCCGTAGATTTTTTCCCTGTTATTGCTCCGGCTGGTAAGGGATTCCCATATGTTATTGGTTGTGGTGGATTTTGTTCTGGAGAATATAAATTATCTATTTTTAGTTGATTTTCAATCCAAAATGCTTGGTGCTCACTTTCGTTTATCCAGTCTAATTCATTTTCTCCGATCAATCTATGCTTGATAGCATTTTCAATTAATATTTTCAAATTTAAATTTTCTGGTGAATTTAAATAATCTATAAAATGAGATTTTTCGTACTTAATATAATCCGGATTAATTTCGGCAAATTTCGGGTCGTATTGTGTTATGAATATCAATAGAAACAAATTGTGTCTATTATTCATGAAGCTTGAATAAACGGGATTTTCTTCGGAGTAATCATCTTTGATGGTCATATTGTTTTCAGAAATTCGTAGTTTGGTTTGCGAAATAAAATAGATGCTTTCTAGATGCTTTCTAGATGGATTCTAGATGGATTCTAGATGGATTCTAGATGGATTCTAGATGGATTCTAGATGGATTCTAGATGGATTCTAGAAGCTATCTAGAGACGGTGCAACAGGATCTCGCTACGCATGTTCAATCTGAGATGCTGAAGCAAATTTTTCGCGGCATGGACTGAGCGCGCGTCCTCTTCATGGTTAGGCCCGATCCGGGCAGAGCGCAACAGCATTTATGCAATTTCACCGATGCATCCCTTTCAGGATCGCAGGCAGTCAGATAGAAAATTGGCATGTGACATCAGCGCCCGTCTTATTCCCTGGATCTATTGCCCTGTCGCGTTCATGGCGACTTTAGCCATTAGGAGGTGCCCGGATAACCGAATGGAATTAGGTTGATCATGGGGTGCGAACGAACGGATGCTTGGTTGCAATAGTTGATTATGTGCTATTGCCAGACCTAGGTGCAACTACAGAAGACGATTACTTGTCAACAAGACTTGATGAGTGCATTCACACTGCGTAGATAGCCATCCTGGTAGGTGGCGCTCATGTCTTCTGGCTGTATGAAAAAAATACCGTAGCCAGGGATGCTTTGTACTAACTGCGCCGGAGTGCAAAGCATGCAGATTTTAAGATTGCCTGAAGTGTCAAAGCTGACTGGATTGCCTAGGTCAACTCTTTATCTCTACATCAAAAACAATCAATTCCCCAAGCCGATAAAACTGGGTGTGCGCTCGGTTGGATGGGTGAGTGATGAGGTGGAGGGCTGGCTGCATGGGCGAGCAACTCTAAGGAGAGCTTAAGCCTTAGCCTATTTTTCCAGAGTAATCAGATAGTATAAAGTGCGGATCTGACAGGGGGGAATGGGCATTAATTGGTGGATTTGCCTATCGTTTCTCTTGTCTGATAGTTAGGTATTGGTAGTATATATCTATATTTATCTATGAAGCTTCATGCAATGTTGAGGCTGGATATTTACTGTTTATACTTTGGTCTTGTTGATGGTTGATTTTGTTGTACGGGGTATAAATATGCAGGGTAATAATGGGGTGAATAAGAATCATCGACTTCACATATCTGGCGGTTATAATTCCATGCCGTTGGTTTCTCAACGCTATCCATTCGTGTGCGACTATCTCGCCGCATTAAACGGAGTGATCGCCAGGGCGCTTGAGCAATACTCAAAGGTATTTGCATTTAGGTGCGACCTCCGCATACCTGAATGGATTGATGCTAAACCTGATGACTTCAAGAATGAAGTAATGTCTAGATTTATTGAATCACTTAAGGCTAAAATTAAGCATAACAGACAAGTAATCAGCAAGGAAGGGGGGTACGCGCACGATTCAAAGGTCAGGTACTTCTGGGTACGGGAAGTGGGCGATCGAGGGCGCGTGCATTTCCATGTGGTCATCCTGTTGAATGGTCATGCTTTCAACTGGCTTGGCACTTATGGTTCGCCTAGCGACAACATGGCCAATCGAGTGTGCGAGGCGTGGTCTAGTGCATTGCGCCTACCCATTGAAGAAGGGAGGCCGTCGGTTCATTTTCCAGAGAGCCCGTCATACATGCTCTATCGCGGGGACTCGCAATCCGTAGACGCATTTTTCCAGCGTGCAAGCTACTTGTGCAAAGTAACGACCAAGCAACATGGCTTCGGACACCATGGCTACGGTAACAGTCGGGGTTGAGTTGCTGATGACTGAGACTGTTGCGGGAGACTCCCTAAGATGCCAGTTCTTGCTGGCTTTATGATCTCCACCGACCTTATCTGTTTTTAGAAGCGCGCGTGATGTCTTGTGCCAGTACATGCGCATAAGCGCTACGTAGTTCTCATTGCTTTGTACTGGTTTTATTGATCAGCGAATGGTCATGTATTCCTTGGCAAGCCGGTTGTGGTGTATCAATGCTGCAGTGCACTTTTAGGCACCAACTCCACGCCCGTGCGCTTCACGAGCTCCTGATAGCTGATCGGCCGACCCACTGTCTCCCCCTCGCGGTTCTGTTGCCAATGCGCCCAGGCCTTGTTGGTCGTGGCGTCATAAACGAGCTTGTACAGGTAAGTCGGCACCCTCACCCCATTGGCTCCAATTCGTGGCCCCGCATCCGTGAACACTGGCCCGGTGATCACAAACACATCCCCCTTGGCCCGCTTCACATAGTGCCGTGTGTCCTGCTCGATCTTGCTCCAGGCGCCGCTGTTGTGTTGGGCAATCTGGGGAACCATGTTCGCCAGACTGAAGCTCTGGGCCATGGCCGTAGGCGTCGGCATATCTCCTGCAGGCGCCATGTGACCCCGGCTGTAGCCAGAGTTCTTGTAGTCCTCCAGCTCCGCCCGTTCGCCACTGGGCAAGCGCGCATCCGCAAAGAACCGCTTGGCACGCTTCTCATCGGCATCCTCGATGAGCTTGCGGTTCAAGCGTTGGGCTACGAACACCGGTGTCTTGGTGGTCCCGGAATGCAGCACCGCAAACGCTTCATAGCAAAGCTCCCGCAACTGCGGCCGGGGCGTGATGACCGGTGGTGTGCCGTTCGCAAAGAACTGTGGGCACTGCGCAAAGGAGGTGGGCTCGGGTGTGAGCAGCGCCGCACTGTCGAACTGCTGAGTACGTGCCCAGGAAAGATTCGGGAGAGCAACGCTGGCGAGAGACAGGGCCAGCAACGCCGCCAGGCGCACGCGGACTGGCCAAGAGAGGAAGCGATTCACAGAAGAGGCATTCGAATCGAATTTGACGGAGCCCGATTGGAGCACCGTTCACCTCTCGCTTCTGGCCCGAATGCTCGGATCCCGCAGGGTTTTACAGCTGCTTGCAGAGTGGGGGGGGCACAAACAGAAAGGGCTCCCCAAAGGGAGCCCGATCTGCCTGCCCGCCTCTGAGGTTCAGTTAACACTCCCCATAGCAGCAGCACCCGCACCGCGCGAAGTGCCACCGCCATGGGAAGTCTTGCAACTGCTTCAATTCAACCCAAGCAGTTGGTATGCCAAGTTCCATGGCGCTGAATTCGCCAAAGGGCGAGGGCTTCTTCATGCGTCACACTGATTCGACAGGTAACTCTACCTGCTGTGCCGGATCTTTCGCCCGGTGCACAAACAGCTGCAGTGGCGGCACCTTGATCAGCGCCTCCGCCTGCTCGATGGTGCCGCGCAGCCAGGCATCCCAATCCCCCTTTCCCAACGGCACCACCGTGCGCTTGTCCTGTTTGTCGGGCGCGCGCTTGGGGTCAGCCCTGTGCATCAAGTTCAGCACCGGCACGTCGTCGCAGTTCTGCGTGATCATGGTGTAGCTGGGCAGCACCTCACCCGTGGCCGGGTCGGTCCATTCGCTCCACAGGCCCGCTAGGCCCCAGGGCTCACCATCTGCGCGCTCGAACTGCCAGGGAATGTGTTTGCCGGTCCCCCAGTAGGGTTCAACGTACAACTGCGCCGGGATGATGCAGCGCTGCCCTTTGCGCCAGGGGCCGCTGTAGGTCCATGACTTGGCCATCCCTTCGCGCCGAGCGTTGACGGTGCTCAGGCGTTTGCCGTCCTTGCCGGTGGGGATGTGCGTCTTGGAGTGTGGCGGGATCATGCCCCACTGTCCCACCACGAGTTCTCGCCCAGCTTCGCCCTTGGCCCGCAGGAACGGTCCCCGGTACAGCGGGCTCATCTTGTCCCGCCACTCTTCCTCGGGCACGTCGCCGAAGTGCAGCACCAGCTGCTCACGGCCTGGGACCTCGTAGTAGGTACACATGGCAACATTCTGGCAGCAGGGAGCTATACTGTAAATATGTACAGTCTTTGGAATTCCCCGCTCCCTGTGCCGTACGACACGGCGGCGCAGTCGCTGGCCTTGCCCCTGTGCGGGGTGAGCGTGCGTGCGGGGTTTCCATCGCCTGCCGATGACTTTGTGGTGGAGCGGCTGGACATCATGAAGCTCTTGGTGAAGCACCCCCAGGCTACCTTCTTCTGGCGCGTGCGGGGCGACTCGATGCGCGACGCCGGCATTGAAGACGGCAGCATCATCGCGGTGGACCGGGCGATCAAGCCCAAGCACAACAGCATCGTCGTGGCCATTGTGGACGGCGAATGCACCGTGAAGTATCTGCACCAGCGTGCCGGCCGGATCAAGCTGCGCGCGGCCAACCCAACCTATCCCGACATCATCCCCCGCGACAGCCAGACCATTGAGGTGTGGGGCGTGGTGAGTGGTTGCGTGAAGCTGTTTCTCACCTGATCTGATGGACGGAGGCCAGCATGTATGCGCTGGTGGATGGCAACAATTTTTACGTGAGCTGCGAGCGGGTGTTCCGCCCCAGCCTGAACGGCCGCCCGGTGGTGGTGCTGAGCAACAACGATCTTACGGATCAGGTTTGTTAGTAGGATGCATCATGTCTTCCGGACCCCTGGTATTTGGATTCATCGTCTCTTTGAGACGAGTAGCAGGTGGGGGTTTGGGGGAGGAAATGGAGCGCAATGAGATCTGTGGATAACTCGGAGCTGGGACGATGGCGGGAGCTGGATTCAATCCATGTGCTTCGCCTGCTGGCGGAACACGTCAAAGAAGATCTCTCGTTCCACCCAAGATCAAGTCATCTGACCACTCGATGGCACGTCCATGTTGCCGGACATGATTGGGAGTTCTTGTGCACTGGGCCAAAGTTTTGGGATGTGCGTATGGACTGTGGCGGCGGCGGTGCCGTTGATTTGGTCATGCACATCTATGGCCTCAACTTCAAGGCGGCCGCAAAGCTTCTGAAAGACATGGGTCTATGAGGCTTGTCTTGGCCACGGCTGATCTCATGGTTGAAGGCCGATCGTTTGAGGGCTTCCCATTGCTGCTGGCCGATGACGGCTGGCCTTTGGAACCAGCACAATCGTTCCTGTGGCACGCCTTGGTCACCCAAGGAAGCATTGAAAGCAAGCTCACATGGGAAGCATATGGCCGCAGGCTTTATGACTACTTTGCGTTCTTGTCTGCCAACGGCCTGGCCTGGGATGAAGACCCAAAGCCGCACGGACTCAGCGTTGTGGCAAGGTATCGCGACTGGTCGCTCGGAGAGCTGGGCTTGAATCCCAACACTGTGAACAAGCGGTTGAATCTGGTGGTCCGGTTTTACGATTGGTGCAAACGCCAGGGGCACATCACTTACCTACCGTTTGGCGTGCGCGATGTTCGCACGCCATCGCATCAGGGCTTTCTTGCCCATGTGGATCGCGCGGGCGGCGTCGTTTCAAAACCGACGGTGATGGCGCGCGAGCGCAAGGCAACGATCAAATTCCTGACCAAAGAGCAGGTTAGGCAATGCCTTGGCGCGAGGCTTGACCCAAGCCATGCGCTGTTGTTCAACCTGATGGTTCGCACCGGGATGCGATCCTGCGAAGCGCGCACGTTTCCTCTAGCCTACGTCTTCAATCCGAGAGCCCGAAAAGGGCTGACACCTGGGCAGATGATCCGCGTCACTCTGGAGCCCGCTGACATGCACATCAAGTATGGCAAGCCCAGAAGCGTGGACGTGCCTTGGTCTCTCATGGAAGACATGTGGGCCTATTCGCTGCACCAGCGAGAAGTCCGGCAGCAAAGAGCCGGGAACGCCCCTGCAGCACTTGTTCTGACAGAGCTTGGAACAGAGTTCTCGAAAGGGGCCATTGTGGATGCGATGAAAGCCATCGAAAAGGAAGTTGGCTTTCCGGTGCGGGCGCACATGCTGCGGCACACCTATGGAACCTACACGCTGTCGGCACTGCGCAAGAGCGCTGACTTCCAGGGTGAGCCGCTGCTGTATGTTCGCGACCGCATGGGGCACTCTGACGTGCAAACCACAGCGATCTACCTGCATCTAATCAATCAGTTGGACGCACAGATCGTTTTGGCCCATGAAGACGAAATGGACATGCTGTTCGCCAACGGTGGCGAGGATTCCATAGCGATGGGGAGTCATTGATGGCCCGCGCCAAGGACTACAAGGCCAAGACACCTGCAATCACAATCGACCTTGCGGCGGATTCTGATGCATCCGGCGCGATCGTCGCGCTGCCTCCCAATCCGCGAAACCACAACATCATTGACTTGCGTCCATGGTTGGGACATGGCTTTGACGACTGGGTTTGGGCGGCAGCGACTGTCTTGAAGGCGCGACTCCACAGCGGCAACTATTCGGTGGCCAGCATTGTGAGCTTCGCGGCCAACGGGATGAAAGTCTTTCTGCCCTACCTCACAGGCAATCAAGGGGGCATCGTGCCGTCGCGTCCATCAGATATGACAGCGACAGATGTCGTTCGCTATATCGCTTGGCTCAGGCTCAAATACCCGAACGGCTCCACTGCCAAGAACTATTACTCTGCCTTCAAGTCGGTGTTGGTTGGACTCATGGACTACGGCTTCATTGACCAATCCCATGATGTTTTGCTACCTGCCAATCCGTTCCCAATGAATGGGGCGACGACGCGAGGTGAAACTCCACTAAGTCAATCTGAAATGGAGCGTTTGGCCGCGGCGCTCAAGCTAGATCTTATTGCCATTCACCACGGGGGGTTCAGCGGTTTGGACTCAGAGGCGCTTGTGGTTCTGATGCTCATTGTTGGCATGCGTTCGGGCATCAACACCACTCCGCTCCTTGAAATGAAGCGGGATTGCTTGGGTCCACACCCCTTTATGCCCAACTTGATGCTGGTCAGAACTTTCAAGCGCAGAGGAAAAGGTGCGCAATTAACGTCACTGCGGCAAACTCATATCCACGACCTTGCAGCGTCGATCCCCATGGATGGCGTCGCGGTGCTAAAAATGGTGCTGGGAATGACGCAGAACCTCGTCGCCGAGGCACCAGACGGCATCAAAGATCGTGTTTGGCTCTACCGCTCATCACAACGCGGTGACCTCAAGGGGCAAACACTTTGTCTGAATATGGGCCGCGTTCACGAAAATACCAAAGCAATAGTTCACCGCCACGGGTTGTTCGCCGATGACGGCTCAGTGTTGCGAGTCACACTTGGACGCCTACGAAAGACCATGGAAAACCGTCTATGGAAGCTCAGCGATGGCGACCTGCTTGCCGTGTCCGCAGTGATGGGCCATTCCCCCCAGGTCGCAGACAACCACTACTTGCACCTTGATGAGCGCACCAAGGCCGAGGGTGCCAAATTCATTGGCGAGGCGTTGCCAGGCAAACTCAGGGGGCACGACCTCGTGCCCACCCCCACGGGTAGTTGCAAGGACAGCTTGCAAGGCGCGCTCGCTCCGAAGGACGGCTCAACACATTGCGCGGAGTTCACGCATTGCCTAGGGTGTCCGAGCTATGCCATTGTGGGGACGGTCAAGGATCTGCACCGGCTCTTCAGTTTTCAGCGCTTCCTGATGTCGGAGGTAGGCTACTACGCCACGGACGAGTGGAGTGAGTGGCGCCTTCACCATCAGGACCTCATTGCAAGAATCGACCAAATTGCATACGACAACTTCATCCCGGAAATGGTGGCGCAAGCCAAGGCGCTTGCCGAGAAAAATCCCCATTCCTTCTGGGCGATACGCATGCGCCAGTCGCAACTGAGTCGAGAGGCACGCTATGGCCGGTAACGCGATTGCATTGCAGCCGCCAAAGGCCTACGACCTCTTGGCTGCCCAGCCCGCTTCATCCAAAGGGCTGTCGGAATCCGAGAAATCCAATATCGTGGTCAGTGCGGTGGCTGACATGGACGGCAGCAACCACGTTCTGTCCCGATTTGGTGATCCGGTGTGGGACTTCAGGCCCTACTTTGAGCAATCCAATGTGGCCGATGGTCAGAAATACATTCCCTGGCCTGAGGACTGCTCGCAAGAGTTGGTCGACGACTGCAAGGTTGTTCTGTATGTATGGTTCAAGCGAGGCCTGCCAGGCTCCAAGCCTCCGGTGGCAATGGGCATCTGCCAGACTGCCATCGCATCCGCGATTCCGATGATGCGTTGGCTGACTGCGTTGAACATTAAGAGATTCGACCAGGTCAGACCCATACACGTCGCGAACTACGTCCATCACACCAAAGCCCGCCTGACCCGCAATGCGCATAGCGTCTACGACAGCTTGCGCATCCTGGACTTCTTATGGGTGTTTCGCAACGAGACTTCATCTCCGCTTGCTGCATGTCCATGGGGCGAGAGCTCACTGTGGCGGGTCAGCGGATTGGCAAAGCAACCCGGAAACCAATTTGGGCGAACTGAAACCGGGAAAACGCCCATCATTCCTGCTGATGTTCAGGCCAAGGTGTTCAACTATTGTGAAGAGGTTCTTGCAGCTGCACCGGAAATTCTGAACGAGCGCGATGCCGGGAGGTTGGGGTTTAGAAATCCTGCGTTGATCCGCATTCGGGATGCTGCACTTTACGTCCTGTCGATAACCAGTGGCATGCGCAATGAGGAGGCGATTGGGGTCGAGTCTGGGTCATGGCGAAGCGAAGTGCGAGACGGCGTTCAATTCCACTGGGTCGCTACCACCGAGCATAAGACAGGAAAAGGCAAGGTCGAATTCTTGATCCCCGAACTCACAGTCAAAGTCTTGGATCTGATGAACCGCTATGCAAAGCCGCTTCAAGAAAAGATGGCTCTTGAAGTTGCGGAACTGGAGTGCAATCCAACACCTCAGGATTTGACGAATCGGATGCTGCGATTGGCAAAGGCAAAGCGAGACGTCAGAAAGCTTTTTCTATGCACCAGCATGTCTGGTCAGAGTGAATCGGCTGGATACCACGTTGATGCGCTATCCAATGGTGGATCAAAGGTCTCATTCCGACGATTGGCCATGGCTGCCGGAACGGACTGGCAGTTGGCACCGCACCAATGCCGTAGAACTTACGCGCGCAACATTGTGGAGTCGCGCATGGGGCGCTCCTCGCTAGTATTCCTCAAATGGCAGTTCAAACATTCCAGCATGAGCATGACCCAGTTGTATGCGTCCAACCCAATGCAGGATGCATCGCTGTTCGATGAAGTTCTGGAGGAGATGACCAACTTCAAGGTGGACTTGATTGAGTCTTGGCTTGGGGATCAGCCTTTGAGCGGCGGAGCCGGGCACGAAATCAAAAAGGCGCGCGCGATTGCCTTGAAAAGTCGCACGGCATTGTTGGCGGAGACGGCGCCTCAAGTTCACATCCGTGCTACCGGCCACGGGTGGTGCTTGGCCCAGGAAAAAGGATGCGGAGGCGCGGGATTGTATGAAACAACCCGATGTGTGGGATGTAAGAACGGTGTGATTGATCAGTCGTTTGCGGACGTCTGGAGAGGTATCTATGACCAACAAAACGAATTGCTGGCCATTGACGATGCGGGACCAGCGGTCAAGCAACGCGCTGAGCGTGACGTTCAATGGGCGCGCCAGGTTATGGTGGATCTCGGGGTGCTCCCACAAGCGTCGTGTGCGTCAAATTTGAGCGGAGCTTCAAATGAATGATCCCAAGGCTCGTAGTCGAAAGAAAACTGTTGATGAAATTCAACGGGCCATTGTGCAATTGCAGGCTGACCAAGGCAAGCTGTCCATCTCTGCGGTTGCCAAGTTGGCTGAAGTCACCCCTGGACTGATTCACAACACATACCCTGACCTCGCCGAGAAAATTCGAGGCCTGGTGGGCAAGGCGACGCGCGCCCAGCGCGACGCCAAGCATGACGCACTGGTTCATGAGCGCGAGGTAAACCGCGCTCTAAGGCAGGAACTCGCTGAGACGCGTGCGGACTTGTCAAAGCTTGCGTCGATCAATCAAGTGCTTGTCCATGAAGTGGCCTTGCTCAAGGGCATGGCCACGGGGAAGGTGGTCTCGATTCTTCAACCCAAAGGCACAGGCATTTAGTCATGTTCGCTCTGGTTGGTGGCAATAATTTTTACGTTAGTTGGTCTTGACCTATGAGATGGGAGACTGCACTCGGCCAAGAGCGACCAACTGATGTGAGAACCTGAGCGGCAGTTTGAGGCTGGGAGCAGTCTGTGGTCACAGTTCGAACACAGGCGGCTTCCGACCCATACCGGCCATCGCCCAGATCCAAAGCCGCGCGTGGCGCCTTCTACGAAGCTGTCATCGCCGGCATGTAATGCGACCTGGTTGAGCTGTGAGTCGGTTCGCAATCGCTCCGTAGTCGCAGACACCACGTGCAATCACCCACAATCCGGCCCGTACGCACCCACGCTGCTTCTACAGGCGATAGCTCGCACCCTGCTAACAGGACTCCCATGACCAACACCGCCCGATTTGAGCTCTTCTCTTTTTGGCGCACCTCCGCGACCTACCGCGTCCGCGTCGCCTTCAACCTCAAGGGCGTGACGCCGCAGGAGCACACCATCAACCTCGATGCCGGTGAGCAGCGCAGCGAGGCCTTTCTCAAGATCAACCCGATGGGCGCCATCCCGGCGCTGGTGGACCACGGTCCGGGTCAGCCGCAGACGCCCCTGACGCAGTCGCTGGCCATCCTGGAATTCATCGAGGAGAGTTTTCCGACGCCCGCGCTGCTGCCGACCGATGCGCACGGCCGCGCTCGGGTGCGCTCACTGGCTGCCATGCTGGCGGCGGACACGCACCCGTTGATCACCCCGCGGGTCAAGAAGTACCTCACCACCCAAAGCGGTTTCGATGATGCGGCCTGGCGTGCCTGGCAGATCCACTGGTTCACGACGGGCTTGCAAGCCTTGGAGCAACGGCTGATCAACGAGCCCGGGACCGGCACCTTCTGCCATGGCGACACGCCGACGATCGCCGACATTTGTCTGGCCAGCATCATCGCAGTGATGCGCGTGTTCAAGATCGACGTGCAGGGCATTCCGACCGTGATGCGGGTGATGGCGGCCTGCGAGCAGCTGGAGGCCTTCGCCGCGGCGGATCCAAGCCGGCAGGTGGGCGCGCCGAAGGTCTGACGGACGCCTTGGGCGGCGTCTCGGAGCGCCGCCGACCCTGCAAAGGCGCCGGTGAGCCCACACCCCAGTGCTGAATTCCTGCCATTTCCAGACATCGCCTCGCCAGATCCAGACACGCGATCCTAGGTGCTCGCCATAAATTTGTCTCCAGCCGATGCCACGCCATCGCGGCGCACCGGTCACCACCAGTAACCAAGGAGACACACCGTGACGAGTTCAAAGACAAAGGCCACGCTGGACAGCGTGCTCACCCAAACCACCCAGCGCCATGGCGGCGCACCGGGCGTGGTGGCCATGGCGACGGACCGCAATGGCAACTTCTACGAGGGCGCCTCCGGGACGCGAGAGCTCGGACAGGATCGACCCATGACGACCGACAGCGTCTTTGCGATCTTCTCCACCACGAAGGCGCTGACCGGCACCTGCATCATGCAGCTGGTCGAGGAAGGCCGCATCTCGCTCACCGACGATGCCGGCAAGTACGTGCCCGAGATTGACCAGCTCCAGGTGCTCGACGGCTTTGGCGCTGACGGCCAGCCGCGCACGCGTGCGCCCAGGCGCAAGATCACCGTCAACGACCTGATGCTCCACACCTCGGGGCTGTGCTACGAGTTCTTCAGCGCCGATGACCTGAAGTACCGCACGGCCAAAAACATCCCGACGGTGGTGTCGGGCAGCTTCGATTCGATCCGCACGGTGCTGCTCCACGAGCCGGGCGCTGCCTGGACCTACGGCGTCAACATCGACTGGCTGGGGCGCATCGTCGAGCAGCAGCGCGGCAAGCGCCTGGGCGAGGTGATGAAGGAGCGCATCTTCGGGCCGCTGGGCATGAACGAGATCGGTTTCCAGATGACCGAGGCGATGAAGGCCCGGCGCGTGACGATCCACGATCGCGCGGCCGACGGCAAGCTGACCCCGCTGCCCGACCTGGTGCTGCCCGATCCGCCGCCGATGGACATGGGCGGCCATGGCCTGTATGCCACGGTGGGGGAGTACATGAAGTTCATCCGCATGATCCTGAATGACGGCGCCGGCCCGAACGGCCGTGTGCTCAAGGCCGAGACCGTGCAGCAGATGTCGCAGGACGGCCTTGCCGCCCTCGGGCTGTCGGTCGGCGGGTGGACCACGTCGATCCCGTCGCTCAGCAACACCGGCGAGTTCTTCCCGGGCACCGCCAAGGGATGGGCCTACACCTTCATGACCAACCGCGAGCGCACGCCCTCGGGCCGCCCCGCCAACTCGCTGATGTGGGCCGGCCTGGCCAACTGCTTCTACTGGATCGACCGCAGCAGCGGCATCGGCGGCTACTGGGCGACCCAGATCCTGCCGTTCCAGGACGCGGCCTCGTACCCGGGCTTTGTGGAGTTCGAGACGGCCGTCTACCATCACCGGTGAGCCGCCGACTTTCGCGGCGCACGCCGTGAGGAGTACACCGGCATGGAAGCGATCCGCAACGTCCTGGTCACCGACGTCACCGGTGCCCCCAGCACCCGCCACCGTCTGGTGGCGTCGACGGACTGGGACGAAGTCCAGCACTGGAGCAAGCAGGTCTACATGCCGTACGACGCGGCACCGGTCGGGCTCGTGCGGCAGCCCGACTCGGTGCTCGACGCCATCCGCATCGGGCACTTCACGCTCAGCCGCTTCAGCTACGGCGTGCCGGTGCACCTGACCGGGTTTGCCGCGGAGGCCGGCACTGGCATGGTCCTCACGACCGTGCGCGGCGCCATTCGGCATTGGTCGAGCGGGCGCGAGTATGCGGACACGGGGGTCGGCGAAGCCTTCCTCGTGGACAACTCGCGCACCCACTACTGGCTCGATGCCGATCCGCATCATCTGCAGGTCAACCTGACCTTCCAGCATGATGCGATGGCCGCGCTCCACGAACGCTGGTTCGGCGCGCCGGCTGATGAGCGGATGTGGGCCCGCAAGTTCCGCTTCGGCGGTGCGCAGTCCAGCTGGATCAGCCTGTTGTCCTACGTGTGCCGCTGCATCACCGAGATGCCGGACGCGGTGGAGCAGGGTCCGCTGGGGCGACACCTGGAGGAGATGATCGGGCTGCACCTGTTGACGTTGTGGCGACAGCAGCTGGAGAGCCCTCAGGAGCCGACTGTGCACCGACTGGTGCCTCGCCATGTGCTGCTGGCCGAACAGCACATGCGAGACCATGCTCAGCACGCGCCCACCTTGAGCGAACTGGCGCGGAGTGCCGGCGTCAGCGTGCGCACCCTCAATGCCGCGTTTCGGGAGTTCAGGGGCTGCACGCCGATGCAGTGCCTGCGCGACATCCGCCTGAACGGCGTGCGCGCAGAGCTGCTGGTGGCCTCTCCACAGACCAAGGTTCGAGACGTGGCCGAAGCCTGGGGCTACGCCAACCTCGGCATGTTTGCCGCCAGCTACCGCAACCGGTTCGGCGAATCGCCCTCGACGACGCTTTCTCGGCGCTGAACGCATTCGGGGCGATGTCTGTGAGACGGAGCAGTTCGGCGGTAGAAGGTCGACGAGCCGACGGCAGGTCCCCGGGCAGGTAACTGCCGAGTGGCCGTTGTTCGGCAACCAGCCGGCCGTCCGCTCGTGGCCGAGCGCGGTCTTGCGGCGTGAGTGACTGACCGGCCGCTCCCGCTGCACTGCCGGCGCTGGGCCAGAAATTCTGAGCGGCTCTTGAGGGTCGTCCTGCGTCGATCAGGGTGGCGCTGGGCCTCCTACTTCAACGACTCAGAGCGTGCTCGAATTGAGCCTTATTACGTACAAAACTGTTAGTCTTGATTCTTGTTGAAGAATCAACGACTAAATACCTACTAACAGTTAGGGTCATTCAGAAACAATGACGGCTGCGCCATCGCCCGCAGCAATGAGGCCAAAGCCCTGGGAATCAAGATGGGGGCGCCGTGGTTCCAGATACGGCATATGGAAGAGACCCACGGCCTGGTGGCCTTGAGTGCCAACTTCACGCTGTACGGCGACATGAGCAACCGGATGATGAGCCTGGCGGCGGGCCTGGGCCCATCGCAGGAGATCTACAGCATCGATGAGTCGTTCATCGGCCTGCAGGGCATGCGGGGCGACCTGACCAACCGCAGCCACGCCATCCGTGCGCGCATACACCAATGGGCTGGCATACCTTGCGGGATCGGAATCGGTCACACCAAGACGCTGGCAAAGCTGGCCAACCACATCGCCAAGACGGCCGAGCGCAAACCGGGGAGCTATCCCGCAGAGCTGGCCCAGGTGTGCAACCTGACCGCCCTTCCCGCCCAGGACTTGGACGATGTGTTGGCCAGCACGCTGGTGGAAGAAGTCTGGGGCGTGGGCCGCAAGATCGGCGCGCAGCTGCATCAGTGCGGGGTGCAGACGGTGCTGGACCTGGCTCGGCTGGACCCGGCTATGGTGCGCAGGCGCTGGGGCGTGGTGCTGGAGCGCACCGTGCGGGAGTTGCAGGGCATGCAGTGCATAGAGCTGGATGATGCGCCCGAGCCCAAGAGGGAAATCGCCTGCACCCGGTCATTCGGCCAGGCGGTGACCGAGCTGCCGCCGCTGGTGGAGGCCGTGAGCGAGTTCGCCAGCCGCGCGGCGGAGAAGCTGCGCAAGCAGGGCAGCTTGGCCAGCCAGCTGCTGGTGTTCAGCCACACATCCCCCTTCCGCCCAGGCCCGCGCTTTAACAAGTCTGTGGTGGTGCCCCTGCGCCGGCCTACGGCGGACACCGGCAAGCTGGTGTGGGCGGCTGTTGCTGGCATGCGCCGCATGTACGAGCCTGGCTACAAGATGGCCAAGGCCGGGGTGATGCTGCTGGACCTGGTGCCGGGCAATGTGCTGCAGGGCGAGCTGGATCTGGAGGATGAAGACCACCGGGACCGAACCCAGCTGATGGCGGCGCTGGATGCGCTCAACCAGCGCTATGGCAAAGGCACCGTGCACTCAGGTGCCACGGGCGGCACCAACAAGGGCAAGGGCTGGGGGATGAAGCAGGAGAGGCGCACGCCGCAGTACACGACGCGGTGGGAGGATGTGCCTGTGGCACGGGCCTAAGCGTGAGGGAGCTCCCGCGCTCGAGTCGGCTCTGCAGCGTTATGCACAGCACGCAGTTATGCACAGTTGGTCCGGCAGCGCGGCGTCGCCGCCCTCGCAAGAGGGCTGCGGTCGCGTCTTTGAACTTCACGTAATCACAAGGTCTTGAGGAAC
>Ga0308157_10004387_pt1 | contig 18788 bp, 10 predicted proteins | sample PhyBR1_FD_201035 | JGI IMG/M metagenome (GOLD analysis project Ga0308157, IMG submission 201035) | Phyllosphere microbial communities from UC Gill Tract Community Farm, Albany, California, United States - DLSLB.R1 | ecosystem: Host-associated > Plants > Phyllosphere > Unclassified | place: USA...
TCTTCGCCGTCATCCGCGCTGTGCCCGAAGTCATCATCGCGCTGATCCTGCTCACCGTGACGGGACTGACGCCGTTCACGGGTGCGCTCGCGCTCGGAATCGCCGGCATCGGCACGCAGGGCAAGTGGGTCTACGAGACCATCGAGTCACTGAACGACGATGCGTCCGAGGCGATCGCGGCAGCGGGCGGCGGCAAGGCCGCGATCCTGAGGTGGGCGCTGTGGCCGGCCGCGATGCCGACGCTCATGTCGTTCGCGCTGTACCGCTTCGAGCTCAACATCCGCATGTCGGCCGTGCTCGGCCTCGTCGGCGCCGGCGGCATCGGATCGATGCTGTCGAACTACACGAACTATCGCGAGTGGGGCACCGTCGGCATGCTGCTGATCGTCGTCATCGCCGCGACCATGCTCGTCGATGCCATCTCCGGTGCGATCCGACGCCGGATCATGGAAGGAGCCAAGGCCCGTGTCCTGGTCCGGAGCGCATGACGCCCCGCTGACCGTGCGGATCCGTGCGCTCGCCCCGTCTCTGCACGCGGGCGAGCTGCGGGTCGCCGAGTTCATCGCCGCCGACCTCGCGTCGGCGGTCGAATCGACCGCGCAGGACATCGCCGACCAAGCGGGCGCCGGTCGGGCCACTGTTGTGCGCACCGCGCAGACGCTGGGCTACGACGGGTATCCGCAGCTGCGCGTCGCCGCCGCACAGGAGCTGTCGCACCTCGCGGCGCCCGACGAGTCCGACGGCACTCTGCACGGCGCCCTCCGCGCCGCCGCCGATCGCTTCGCGGCGCGGATCGGCGACTCGGTATCGGCGATAACCGAAGATTCGCTGCGTGCGGCGATCACGGCCCTCGATGAGGCCGGACGCGTCCTGATCGTCGCCAATGGGCTGAGCTCCCCGCTCGGTCTCGACATGCAGCTGCGCCTGACGGCCGCCGGACGCCCCGCGGAGATCCTGCACGACTCCCTCGCTCAGCGCATTGCCGCACGCCAGCTGTCGCCCGACGACGTGTGCGTGATCGTCTCGGGGTCGGGCGCGAACGATGCCTCGCTCGCGGTGATGCGCTCGGCCCGCGAGGCAGGCGCACGCGTTCTCGCGCTCACGTCGTTCGCGCGCTCGGCCCTCGTCGAGGGCTCGGACGCCTCACTCGTCGTGCCCTCGACGGCCGATTCCTTCCAGGACGAGCTGCTGCATACGTCGCGCGTGGCGCTCATGCTCGTCGTCGAGTCACTCATCGATGCCCTGATCGCGCACCGCGGCGAGCGCGGCCGTGAAGCCCGCGATGCGGTGCTGCGCGTGCTCGGCACGGCGATCACGGAGGCGTGACCGGGGCGTCAGCGCAGTGCGCGAGATGAGCTTTCGCGCACCACGAGCTCGGGTGCGAGCCACTGCTGTCCCGGCACCTCATCTCCTCTGATCGCGCGGTCGATTGCGTCGACCGCGATGCGCCCCAGCTCATGCGACGGGCGGCGGATGGAGCTGAGCGACACCACGTCGTGCAAGATGTCGAGGTCGTCGAAGCCGACCACCGCATTGTCCGGTGCGCTGCCGTCGCGTTGGAGGATCTGCAGCATGCCGAGCGCGACCAGATCGTTGACCGCGAGAAAGGCGGTCTTCTCGTGCACCTGCCCTGCGCGCGCGAGCATGAACTCGCGACCGCCGCCGACGGTGCGTTCCGCAACAGACTCGATCTCGAAAGCGACGCCGCCGGCCCCGCGGCGCGCTCCGAGCACCCGGCGCCTGACGATATCCACCCGGTCGTCGGCGCCCACGAAGACGATGCGCCGGTACCCCTGTTCAGCAAGGTGACGCGCGGCGAGCTCGCCGCCGTGCTCATCGTCGACGCCGACGACGGGAAAATTCGCGCCGGGCATCTCGTGGTCGATCGCCGTGACCGCCGTGCCGCGGCGCTGGATCTCCTCGAGCTGTGCCTGCACGTCGCCGAGCGGCGACACGAGGATTCCGCTGATGCGCCTCCGCTCGAAGAAGTCGAGATATTCGGCCTCACGAACGCGGTCGCCTCGCGACGACGCCGTGATGAGCGTATAGCCGAGCTCGGCTGCCCGCATGTCCGCCCCCTCCGTGACGGCCGCGGCGAACGGGCTGTCGATCTCGAAGGTGAGGTACGCGATCGTTCGCGGATGCCCCCCGCGGAGTTGCCTCGCTGAGTCGTTCGGCACGTAGTCGAGTTCGATGATCGCCTCGCGGATACGCTCGCGATTCTCCTCCGAAACGAGCTCGGGACGATTGAAGAAGTTCGAGACCGACCCGACTGAGACCTTCGCCCGAGCGGCGACGTCCCGCGCCCTCACACCCGCCATCAGCGCCACTCCATCTCCGGCCGTCGAACGCGTGTTAGCCTATCGTCGTTACGTCGGATGCCTGCGCATCCGTTTTTTTACGACTACTACTTGAACCGATTCAAGTAATCTGCAAAGAAGCAACAGGAGACAGAGATGACTCAACCGCAATCCGCGGTACGTACGTGGTGGATCACGGCGATTGCCGGAATGGCGTCGTTCCTCGACGCCGCCGCGATCGTCGCCACCGGCACCACCCTCGTGCTGTACAAGGACCCGCTGGGCCTCACCGACGCGCGGATCGGGCAGTTCTCCGCACTCCTCACCATCATGATCGCCATCGGCGCCATCATCGGCGGGCGCCTCGGCGATAGGTTCGGTCGTCGCCGCGTATTCACCATAACGATGATCGCGTACGTCATCGGTGCGGCGGTCGTCGCCGTTTCGCCCGCCGAGGCGTTCCTCGCGGTCGGGCTCGTGCTGGTCGGCTTCGCAGCCGGCGCAGACCTCCCCGTCTCCATCGCCATGATCTCCGAGAGCGCACCCGACGCCAAGCGCGGCAAGATGGTCGCGTTCACTCACGTGCTCTGGGTCGGCGGTGTGCTCTTCGTCAACGCGCTCGGTGCGATCTTCGGCGGCATGGAGGCGACCGGCGGGCGCATCATCTTCGGCACTCTCGCCGCCATCGCGGTCGTCGTGCTGATCCTGCGCTCGAAGCTGCCCGAGTCGCGCACCTGGACGGCGGCCAATGAGAGCCGCACCGACGCGATCGCCGTCGCCCGCGAGCGGGGCGAGAAGTTCTCCGATGCAGGTTCGCTGCGGGCGCTGTTCGCCTCGCGCTACGTGGTTCCCCTCATCGCGGTCGGCCTGTTCTTCGCCATCTCGAACATCGCCGCGAACACCAACGGCCAGTTCTCGCAGTTCTTGTACGTCGAGACCGCCGGATCCACCGTGCAGGTCGCGTCGGTCATCAACATCGTGCAGGCGATCATCGGCATCGGCGTTCTCTTCCTCGCGATGCGGCTCATGGATACCCGCTACCGCATGCTCGGTTTCGCGGTCGGCGCGGTCGCGACCGTGCTCGCCTACGGCATCCCCGCCCTGTTCGGCGTGACGCTGCCGATGCTCATGCTCACCGCACTGCTGTTCGCATTCGGCGGCAATCTCGCGGGCGAGCCGATCTTCAAGGTGTGGTCGCAGGAGCTGTTCCCGACGCTGCACCGCTCAACGGCCCAGGGCATCATGATCGCGTTCACCCGCGTGCTCGCCGCGGCGGTCGCGCTCGTCACCCCGTCGCTCGCCGTCGCGGGTCCGCAGGTGCTGTTCGGCGCCATCACAGCCGCGTCCGCGATCGCCATGGCGATCGGACTGTTCTGGATCCCGCGGATCCGCAAGGCGAACGATTTCGATCCCGCCGCCGCTGCCGCAACTGCGCGAGGAGGAATCGAATGACGACCCCCGATCTCACCTTCATCGCGCCGGCAGAACAAGGCGCCCCCGACCGCGTCGTGCGACTCGGCACCACGTTTGACCTCGATAGCGGGCACGGCGATGTCGTGAGCGCAGAGCTCTCCTTCACGGCGCTCGGCGTGGTCGAGCCGTTCGTCAACGGCCGGCCCGCAACGGCTTCGCTGCTGACTCCCGGATGGTCGTCCTACGAATGGCGCCTGCGGTACGCGACGGCGGCCGTCCAGAACCTGACCGCCGCCGACAACTCGCTCGTGCTGCGGCTGGCGTCCGGATGGTACGCCGGCCGCCTCGGTTGGCAGGGAAGCTCCGCGCTCTACGGCGACCGCCCGGCAGCCGCCGCTCACCTGGAGATCGCGTTCCCGGACGGGCACGTGCAGCGCGTGTCGACCGACGAAGGCTGGACGTGGGGCGAGGATCCCACGCGCAGCGCCGACCTGTACGACGGCCAGACGATCGATGCCCGCGTCGACGGTTCGCGGCTCGACGGCAGCGTCGACGTCGTCGAGCAGACCGTGGCCCTCGAACAGTACACATCGCCGCCCGTCGTGCGTCAGGAGAGCCTCTCCGCTGTCTCGGTGTTCCGGTCGCCGTCTGGCCGCCTGCTCGTGGACTTCGGTCAGAACCTCGTCGGTTTCACGCGCCTGCGGGTATCGGGTCCCGCGGGAACCGAGATCACGATCCGTCACGCCGAGGTTCTCGAGGACGGCGAGCTCGGCACGCGGCCGCTGCGCGGCGCACGCGCGACCGACCGGTTCATCCTCTCGGGCACAGACGACGACTTCGAGCCGACCTTCACGTTCCACGGTTTCCGCTATGCCGAGGTCGACGGCTGGCCCCACTCGGACGACGATCTGTCGGCGGCTCTGACAGCGACGGTGATCGGATCCGATCTTCGCCGCACCGGCACATTCCGTTCGTCGAACGAGCTGCTCAATCGCTTCGAGGAGAACGTGGTGTGGGGCATGCGCGGCAACTTCGTCGACGTGCCGACCGACTGCCCGCAACGTGATGAGCGCCTGGGATGGACGGGCGATATCGCGGCGTTCGCGCCGACCGCGGCGTTCCTCTTCGACGCGGCGGACTTCCTCTCGGATTGGTTGCGAGATGTCGACGTCGAGACCCGCGCCGCGGGCGGCATCGTGCCGTTCGTCGTTCCAGACTCCCTGAAGCTCGAACTGACCGGCGACGTCGCACCCCCGTACGGCTCGCCCCTTCCGACCGCCGTGTGGGGCGACGCGGCCGTGTGGGTGCCGTGGGCGCTCTACCAGCACGACGGCGATCTCGCTCGACTCGAGAGCCACGCAGACCTCATGCGCGCGCACGCCGATGCGATCGCGCGCGCTCTCGAAGACGACGGCACGTGGCGGGCGGGCTTCCAGTTCGGAGACTGGTTGGATCCCGCGGCGCCCCCGGAGAATCCGGCCGCGGCGCGCACGCCCACCGCGCTCGTCGCGACCGCGTGCGCGTTCCGCACCTTCACGATCCTCGCGCAGACATCGGATCTGCTGGGCGACACCGCAGCGAGCGCCCGATATGAGCAGTTGGCAGCGCGCGCCCGGGACGGCTTCTCCTCGGCCTTCCTCTCGCACGACGGGCTCGTACCCGCCACGGCGACGGGCTGCGCTCTCGCGATCGCGTTCGGACTCGTCACCGGCACGACGCGGGACCTGATCGGCGAGCAGCTCGCCGGCATCGTGCGCGCCAGCGGCCATCGGATCGATACAGGATTCGCGGGCACACCGTTCGTGACCGACGCGCTGACGATGACGGGCCATGTCAACGAGGCCTACCGCCTGCTGCTGCAGACGGAGTGCCCGTCGTGGCTGTACCCCGTCACGATGGGCGCAACGACGGTGTGGGAGCGCTGGGACTCGATGCTGCCCGATGGCTCCATCAACCCCGGCGAGATGACGTCGTTCAACCACTACGCCCTCGGCGCCGTGGCCGACTGGATGCACCGAACGGTCGGCGGCATCGCTCCTGCCGAGCCGGGGTATCGCAAGGTGCTGATCGCTCCCGTCCCCGGACCGGGCATCGACCACGCCGAGACGTCGCTCGACAGCCCGGCCGGGCGCATCGAGGTGTCGTGGCGCGTTGCGGGAGGCACGCTCGCGCTGACCGTCGACGTGCCGACACCCGCCGTCGTGCGCATCCCCGGATCCGACGAGGTTGAGCTCGCACCCGGGCGCCACGAGCTGGCGTTCCCCTGGGCTGAGTAAGTCGGATCAGACACGACGGTGCCGCTGGGCCTCGTACGAGGCCCAGCGGCACCGTCGTTCGATCGTTACGAGCGTGCGCCTCGTCGACGCACTGTCAACGCGATCCATGCACCGAGGCCCAACAGCACGGCGCCCCCGACGCCGATCGGCACTCTCACGTCGCTGCCCGTCGGCGTAAGGCCGCCCTTTCCCGGCCCTGTCGCGGCGGGAGATTCTGACGGATGCGGCGCAGGACCAGGTGCTTCGCTCGGCCCGGCAGACGCCGTCGGCGCAGCGGTGGGTTCCGCCGTCGGCTCGGCAGTGGGTTCCGGCGACGGCTCCTCGGACGGCGCAAGCGACGGTGTCGGTTCCTCGACGACACCCGCCTCGAACGCGTGGATGATCTGCCAGATCGAGAGGTTGTTCTCGAACGACGGATAGATCCATCTGCTCGGATCCTCCGAGCTGTAGAGATATGGCGTATTGAACTCGAAGCCGTTCTCCGTCCTGTTCCACACCTGATCGATCGTCGGCCGCGCGAGCTGCAGACCCATCTCGGTCAGTTTCGGATCATCGAATCGTGCACCGGCGGAGACGTAGTTCGCTGCTGCCGAGTATGCCGCGCCGACGACGACGTTCGGCTCGTAGACCAACCCCTGCGTGCCGACAAGCGGATACTCGGTCTGGCCCTCGGGCAGGCCGACGAGCTTCGGGCCGTTCTCGCCCGCGACGAGAGGAAACATCGACTCGAGGTGGCGCTTGTAGTGTTCGGTGTCGACGACGTCGGGCAGACCGAGCCGTTCGGCGAGGTACTGCGGGAACAGCGTGCCGATGTGCACCTCATCGGCCCCGTCCTGCGCGAGCGTGTACCGGTAGTAGCCCTCCGCATCGTTCCAGAAGACGTCCTCATACGCGGCCTTGCTCGCGGCCAGATCCGCTTCCCACCGCGCGATCGTGGCGGGATCCTCACCGACCTCCGTACCGGAGGCGATCATCGCTTCGAGTGCGAGCAGGTACAGGCCGGATGTATAGGAGTCGAAGCGGTCCGTCGGCATCGCGTTGTACAGGTTCGCCATCTGCTGCACGTTTTCGCCCTGGGGGTTGGACGCACTGGTCGGCTCGGGGAGCGCGACATCGTCAGGAATCGTCTTCTGCAGCAACTCCAGCACGCGGTTCATCGCGGGATATGCGAACTCTAGGAAGGCTGGCTCGTCACGCCTCTCTGCGTAGTCGTACATGCGGATGATGTTGTTCGCGACGCGATCGAGAAACGACATCGTCCCCGGCGCCGGATCGAGGCCGGCCCCGGGGCGCGGGTCGTTGGAGCTCTGGTTGTGCGGATTCCACGTGATGAACGGATTCCCGCCGAGCGCGTAGTCATCGGGATCCGTTGATCCGATCACATCGAAATCCATCGGATCACCATCGTCAGAGACGAGGATCTGCTCTACCTTCGCGCGCATGCGATCGCGCTCGATGAACGGGAAGAGCTCCGAATACACGTCATAGCTGTAGATGCCGATTTCGCCGCCTTGCCCCTGGGTGGAGACGCCGCCCGCGTTCGAGTCGCTGCCGAAGTAGCCATGTGTATCGGGCACCGCCGTGCCGATACGGTCGCCGCCCTTCGTGACGGGAACCGTGTTGCTGACGAGTCCGTTCTCCCACAGTCCGGTGTGGAAAGTGACGTTCGCCAGATGGTTCATCGCCGCAGCCGCGATGTCGGTCGGCACGACGTCGGAGTCGACGATCGGTTCCCACCAGCTCAGCACGTCGTTCAGGTTCTGCTCGCGCTCAGTGAGCGCGTCCTTGGCGATCTGATAGCTCTGGTGGAACGGATAGCTTCCGGGCACGTAGTCGTTCGAGTCAGTGGTCTTCGCCCCGTAGAACTCGGTATAGCGGCGCATCCAGACCGTGTTGTTGTCTGCGAACGCCACCTCCGGGAAGTCCCACGTGAGCGCGAACGGGATCGTCCGGGTCTCCCCCGGCGACAGCGTCGCAGACACCGCGATCGCACCCGCGGAGGCGCTCTCATCGAGCGCGTCATCCGGCAGCACGCCGTCGTCGATGAACTGGTCGTAGACGTCTGATCCGTCACCTGTCGCGTCCCACGACGTCACGTAGCTGACCGTCTCCTCACCCGTCGTCGCGGCCGCGATCGTCCACTCCGACTTGTACGCGTCCGGGGTGTTCTCTTCGGATTCGGACGAAAGAGTCACAGCGCTGATGCCGTCTTCCGCGCGGAAGGAGCTGGCCAGCCCCTCCCGCACCGTCTCAGGCTGGCGGCCCTCGTGACCGGCGACGTTCGGCATCGTGAACATCGTCGATACATCTGCCGTCTCACCGGAGGTGTTCGTTATCTGCACGTCGAAGTACGCAACAGGCATCGAGCTGCGCCGCTCGTCCTCTGCCACGATCGGCGAGTAGAACCGCATTGCCACGTCCGTCTCGAACACGTCGTCGGCGTACTCCATCCAGCCGAACGGGTACAGCGCCGAATAGTCGGCGTCTCCCGCGCTCAACGAGTTCCACCCCGGCAACGGATCCGCCCAGTCGCGCACGTTGGGGAGCGTCTCGTCGTGCGGGCCGTCGGTCACGAGCGTCCGTGTATTCGCCTCACCATCGCCGATCTGCTCGCGCACGTGGAGTGCAGCCTGCGGCGTCGAACGGACCTCATAAGAGGTGCTCTGCGACCCGCCGAAGAACCATGGGCCGAAACTGCCCGACTGATTGATCATGAACGATCCCGCGCCGATGCCGCCGAGCGGAATTCCGAGGCCCGGCGTGTTGTACGGCATGAACGCCGCGGTACCCTCGTCGCACGAAGACACGATCACGCCGACACAGCTGGCCGGAACGATGTCGCCGAGCGGCCGTACGAGCGCCGAATCAGGAATACGAAACGGCTGGTCGGCGTCCGCGACGGCCGGCGCCGTCGTCGTGGAAACGGCGAGCGGGGCGATGATCGCTGTCGCCGCAAGCGCTGAAGCTGCTCTGCGAAGTCGCCCGCGGCTCGAGCGGCGGGGCTCCTCACAACGCGAATGTGCAGGGATTGCCATGTGTTCACGACTCCTTCGTCATGGTCTGGCGGCAGAACGCAGGTCAGCGTCCGCCTCGAATGCGGCTCCACATCGACTTACGCGATCGGCGCCGCACCTCGCCCGGCGGTCTTCGCCAGGAGAAGATCTGGGTCGCGGACTGTGCGATCCCACTGCACAGCCCGCGACGAATCGGTCAGGCCCGCATCAGGCGGATCAGCGTGTGCGGGCGCGCGGGCAGCGGGACGCGCACGAGCCCCGTATGCCTGCCGGGAATTCGTTCGATCGTCATGTTCCACGCATCGATGACGTCGATCGTCGCGGTCATGCCTTCCGGGACAGGTACCTCGCGGAACAGCGGGCGGGACCCACCGAATGAAATGAGGATGTACTTCCCCGGGACGCCCGCCCACGGAGCGTCCCAGTCGCCCGTGAGCGGGGCGATGGATCCTGTGGGCGAAGCCTCGACGATGTCCCGCAGGAACTCCAGCCGCGGCAGGCTCTCGCCGCGCAGCTCGCCCCCCTTCGCCCAGAAGATGATCTCGTCCTCCGAATAGAACGTCTCGCCGTGCGTCAGATAGCCGCCCGCGATCGTGCCCTCCCAGAAGCGGCGCACGACCTCTTCGGCGGTGAGATTGCCCCAGCCCTGATCGAGATCGCCCTCGTAGCCGAACTCATCGACGACCACCGGCTTGTTCCACTTGCCGCGCCACTGCGCGACGAGCTCGCCCATGCGGTTGCCGCCGCCCTGGATGCTGGTGTGCGTCGCCCACGAGGCCTCGTAATCGAAGATGTCGACCCAGTTGTGGATCGACAGTGGGTGACCGACGTGGTCCTCGCGCGCTACGAGCTCGCCGATACGGTGCCAGTCGTCGTCGCCCTTCGTCGTGAGCAGGTCGTACTCGTTAGCGAGCGACCACCACACGTTGCGGAAGGCGGCGAGACGGCGCACGACGTAGGAGACGTAGCGGTCGTCGACGACGTGACCCATCTTCGCGAAACCCCAGCGGTCGTAGGGGTGGAAGAGGATGACATCGGCCTCGATGCCGAGCTCCGCGAGTTGCGCGATGCGCCCCTCGAGGTGGCGGAAGTAGGCGACGTCGAAGTGCTCGGCGTCCCACCCGTCGTCGGTGCGCTCGAACGGGTAGCGCTCGGGCTCGTTCGAGTTGTAGAGGAAGTCCTTCGGGAACAGCCCCATGCGCACCTTGTTGAACGGCGACCGCGCCAACGATGCGAGCGTGCGTTCCTGCAGCTCCTCCTCCTGCAGCGTCCACACATACGCTGTCGTGCCGATGGGTGTGAACGGCGTGTCGTCCGAGTAGACGAACCGCTGGCCCTCCACCCGCACCGGCCCACGGTCCGCACCTGCCTCGGCCGTGACGGATCCGGTGACTCCGTCTAGCGATCGCGCGTTCGAGCGCGTCGCGAACGTCCACTTTCCCGCGGAGCCGGGGAGAAAGCGCACCCGGTACGCGCCGTCGCCGTCATAGAAGCCGCCGACGGTCGCGGTCTCGCCGCCGCGTGTGAAGACCGCGACGAGATCTACGTCGAGAAACGGGTTGCCGTGCGATGGGCCATCGAATACGAGCTCCACGGCACCGGGCGCCGAAGAGGCGATTTGGGAGACGGCGGCGCTGCCGCGCGCGATGTCGACCGCTTCGTAGTCATCACTCAGCACCGCACGCGTGCCGGGGTCAGGGCGCTCCGTGACGTCCTCGAACGAAGCCAGCTCGCTCATGATCTGCAGAGTCCGCGGATCCTCAGCGCCGAGGACGATACCGAGCAGCGGTCCGGTCGGGAAATCACTCAGGTTCTGGAGCACTGGTGCGCCGAAGACGCTCGGCGCGATCTTCTCGATGACGGCGCGCGCCTCGGGAACCGCAATGGTGCTGGAGAACGGGGTTCTTCGGGTAATGGTTCGCATGGTCAGCTTTCGTCGATGGTCAGGTGAACGGGGTCGAGGCCGTCGGCTGTCACGCTCACGCGTGCGCCGGGGTCGATGATCCGAACGATGGCTTGGGCACGTCCCTGGAACGTGGTGCAGGTATCAGCCCTGTAAGACTCCTCGGTTGCAGGCCGGGCCGTGCCGAGCGCGACGAGCTCGCCTTCGCGCGAGACGGACACCGAGACCCGGCGGTCGTCGAACGGTGTGACGAGACCAGTGGCGTCGACCAGGTCAATCGCGAGGAAGCGGTGCTGGCCCGGGCTCTGTTCCTCACGGATGCGGACTGCGACGGTCTCGCCCGCCGAGCGCAGTTTGAACTCCTCCCCCACGGCGCCGTCGCGGAGCGCGACAGCTCGTAGCTCGCCGCGTTCGAACGGCACAGCGAACGACGTGCTGCGTGCGCGCGCCGTTCCGATCCGCTGTACGCCGAGCGAGCGGTCGTTAAGGAACAGCTCCACCTCGTCCGCATCGCTGTAGACGTCGACCGCAAGCTGCGTGCCAGCGTCGACCCGCCATGACCAGCTGGCGATCGCATCCTCCCACGCCCATTCGAGTCCGATCGGCGTCTCGCCAGCGGCGAGCGGATGCCGCACCGCAATATAGGGGGCGCGGCGTCGTCCGAACACGATCTCGCGGTAGTACGACTGAGGGCGCCGCGTGCCGGTCAGATCGATATCGGCGCAGTACGCGGTGAGCGCCGGATAAGCGTCCGCAGACCAGGGGCGCCCGTCAACGGATCGGGAAACGACACCGAGGCCCGATTCTCCGAGATAATCCCACCCCGTCCAGGTGAAATCGCCGATGACATGTGCGTTCTTTTCGACGAGTGGCCAGTTCGTATCGATGTCTTCGGCGTGCGTCTCGGTACCGACCACGACACGGTTCGGATACTTCTCCTGTTCTGCTTCGTATCGCCACGCAGCATAATTGTGTCCGACGATGTCGACGATCGAATGTGATTCGGCGACCATGTCCGTGACCTCGCCGGAGAAGGCCAGTCGGTCCAGGATCCGTTTCCCCTCGCCGTTGATGTCGTTGATGCCGCCGGGGATTCCGTCGAGTTCGCGCTGCAGCTCGGGAAGCAGCTCTGACAGTGTCGCGACGAGCGCGCTCACGCCGTTCGTCGTGAATCGAGTGGGGTCCAGAGCTCGTACCTTCTCAGCGATCGCCCTGCCGATGGCCGCTCCAAGAGGCTTGCCGGCGTCGAGGATCTCGTTGCCGATCGAGTACATGATGACGCTCGGATGGTTGGCGCACTTGTCGACCATTGCTTCGACGTCACGCTCCCACCATTCGGAGAAGGATGTCGAGTAGTCGAAAGGCTGCTTGCCCTCGGTCCACATATCGAACGCTTCATCGATCACGAGCATGCCGAGGCGATCGCACGCGTCGAGCATCGCGGGGCTTGCCGGGTTGTGCGACGAGCGGATCGCATTGAATCCCGCTTCCTTGAGGATCCGCACGCGGCGTTCCTCCGCCTCTGGAAGCGAGACGGTCCCGAGGATTCCGTTGTCGTGGTGGATGCACGCGCCGCGCAGCTTCACCTGTTCACCGTTGATGCGCAGCCCGTTCTGCGGGTCGAGTTGCAGGCGGCGGATGCCGAGCGGAGCGACCGCCGTGTCGGAGACGCCATCGTGGACGAGCTCGATCTCGACGTTGTAGAGCACAGGAGAATCGACGCTCCATAGGCGCGGGTCCGCGACGTACACGCGCTGACGCGCTGTCGCTTCGTGCCCCTTGCGCGCGGTGACGAGCGTCTCAGCAGATGCGGCGACCGCGCCAGAGCCGTCGAGGATCCTCGTGCGCAGTGTCGGAGACGCCGTACCGAGCGACTCGTTGCCGATGCGCGCCTCGATCTCGACGACCGCGCGCTCGGCGTCGATGTCGGGCGTCGTGGCGCGCAAGCTGTTCGGCACGAGATGCACGAGCGGCATCTCGATGAGGTCGATGCCGCGGTGGATCCCGAGACCCGAGTACCAGCGCGAATCACGGTGCGCACGAGCGTCGACGCGAATCCGATTCTCCCCGCCATACCTCATGGCCGAGTCCAGGCGTACGCGGAATGCCGAGTACCCATATGGGCGCTGGCCGATGAGTACTCCGTTGAGATAAACCATCGCATCGCGGTACACGCCGTGGAACTCGAGTTCCACGATGCGCTCCCGCCAGCTCTCCGGCGCGGTGAACGTCTTCCGGTAGGACACAGCGCCGCCGTCGAAATAGCCCGTTGACGACCCGTTCGGCGAATCCGCCGAACGCGGCATGTCGAGCATGGCGTCGTGAGGAATCGAGATGGGCTTCACAGTCGTGGCGCCGCCGGTGATCTCGGCGAACACGCTGACATTCGGCCCGACAGTCCAGCCGTCGTGGAATGCAGTGCGCGACATCATTCGGCCTCCTCTACGTTCACGTCGCTGAAGAAAACACGGTCTGCGCTCGCGATGATTCGCGCGTCGCCCGTCATCGGGATCGTTGTCTCGACCCGGCGATCATCGGCGAAGAAGCCGACGTATACATCGACGGGTGCCGGCTCGACCGCGAAGTCTCGACGCAAGTTCGTGTACGCGAGCTGTGTCGCGTCGACGGTGAAGGTAACGCGTGCCGACTGGGCCGGGTCGAGTTCTATGCGTGCATAGCCGCCGAGCTGCTGCGCGGGCCGCGACGCGCCGGTCGTGTTGTGTCGCAGATAGAGCTGCGGAATCGCGGCGCCTGGCCGCGTGCCCGTATTCGTGACCGTCACGCCGATCCGCGCCGAGCCGGCAGTGTCGAGAGTCTCGTCGGTGTCGAGGCCATCGACCTCGAACTCGGTGAACGTCAGCCCATGCCCGAACGTGTACGCGGGAGTCGCCGGCATGTCGAGATAGAGTTCGGACGCCGCTGGAGGGAGCGGGTTGCGGTATCCGGTGCCTGCCTTCTGGTGGTGGTACACCGGAATCTGCCCCGCGTGACGCGGGATCGTGTACGGCAGTTTGCCGCTCGGCGCGACCTCCCCTGCAATGATCTCTGCGACGGCCGCCGGGCCGAACGGCCCGCCGTACGGCGCGATAAGCATCGCGCGTGAGCGTTCCAGCACGTCGGGCAGCGCATAGGCTCGCCCCTGGACCAGCAGTGTCACGATGTCGGTTCCGGTGGCGGCGACCGCCTCCGCGAGGTGTTCCTGCGCCGCGGGGAGCGCGATGTCGGCAGAATCGGACCCCTCTGCCTCCGTGCGCTCACCGTTGAACCACAGGCTCGCACCACCCAATGCGAGGACCACGAGATCCGCGCCCATGGCGGCCGCCACGGCTGCGTCGATTCCGCCATCGAGAGGGCGTGTGAGCGTCGAACCGCGCACGACGGTAACCTGCGCTGCACGACTGCCGAGCTCGTCCGCGAGCGACGTCGCGCCGAGGGTCTCGCGCACGTAGTGTTCGACCGATGTCTGCTCGATGAGGAGATTGTTCCAGTCAGCCATCCCGGGGTCGATGCCGACCATGTTTCCCATCGCGCCAGAGGACATCTCTACGGTCATCTCCCGGAAGGCGGGGTAACTGTATGTCGGGAACTGATAGGAGACCGCTTCGGCGTGCGATCCGATGATCGCGATCTTCTTCGTACGCAGGTCGGTGATCGGAAGCACACCGTCGTTCTCGAGGAGCACGACCGCTCGACGCGCGAGAGTGCGCGACAGCTCGTGGCCCTCCGCGGCGATCCCCGCGACCTCGATCCGTTCGGACGGGTACGGGTTCTCGAACAGGCCGAGTCGGAACTTCGCCTCGAGAACGCGTGTGACCGATGCGTCGAGGTAGGCCGCGTCCAGCCGCCCGCTCTCGATCTCCTCGATCAGCGGTTCGCCGTATGCATATGGTGTCGGGAACTCGGTGTCGAAGCCGGCCTCGAGTGTGAGGCGCGCGGCCTCCCCCGGCGTTGCAGCGGCGCGTTGGCGATCGATGATGTGACCGTGCGTGCCGTAATCCGATGAGACGAACCCTGTGAATCCGAGGGTGTCTCGGAGCAGATCGGTGAGCACTTCCGCCGACGCCGCAGCCGGTACGCCGTCGACATCGGAGTACGAGTTCATGACCGAACCGAGTCCCGCGAGGTGGATCGCCGCTTCGAACGGGAATGCGTACAGGTCTCGTGTGCGCCGCGCACCGCCGTCGTATGCAGACAGGTTGATGCCGCCCTCGGGCTGCCCGTAGCCGACGAAGTGCTTCGCCGTGGCCACGACGCCGTCTCGCAGCTCGGCCCCCTGCAGGCCCCGTGTGTAGGCGACTCCCATCGACGCCACGAGGTAGGGATCCTCACCGTAGGTTTCGTGAACGCGTCCCCATCGCGGGTCGAGGGCGATGTCGAAGTTGGGCGACAGCGCCTGGCGCACGCCCACGCGCGTCATCTGGACGCGGATGCGGTCGGCCATCTGCTCGATCAGATCCTCGCTCCACGTAGCGGCGAGCCCCGTGGGTGTGGGAAACACCATGTGCCCACCGGCGAGAAAGCCGTTGAGCGCCTCGGCGTGGATGAGCAGGGGGATGCCGAGGCGGGATCCCCCGATGATGGTGCGCTGCATGGTCGCGACGAGCTTCGCGGTTGTCGCGGGGTCGTCAATTCCGAAGTTCGAGATGTGTCCTGGCGGGTTGGCCAGCGTGCGCTCGAGGTCTCGCGGCGTACCGCCGCCTGGTGCCGCGAGTGCCCACGCGGCGGCACCCGTCAGTTGGTACGCCTTCTCCCTGACCGTCATCTTCGTGAGCAGCAGCCGAGCGCGTTCTTCCGCGGCGAGCGCAGGGTTCAAGTGGTCGGTCACGAGCGTGACCCTCCATTGTCTAAAGGTGAGTACACGACGGAACGGACCCGTCCGGGTGCCGCGCCGGGAACGATGCCCAGCATGCGGCCGGTGAAGCCGGACGCGACCTCGGTCGAGATGTAGCGTCCGTCGAGTCGGGCGAGTTCGGTGCGCGTGTCGCCGGCGACGACGGTGAGAACGATCTGATCCGGCCCGATGCTCGCGCCCGGCGTGGCCGCGGGCGGCGCCGCGACAGCGTCGATCTCGAGCGTCACGGTCCCGCCTGCGAACCGGATCTCGCCCATATCCTGCGTCACATCGCCGATGCGCGCCGAGGCGCGCACCCTCGCGCCGTCGCTCTGCAGTCCGTACCAGTGACGGTCGTCGATTCGTACGAAGAAGCCTGCGGATCCGTCGATCTCCACTCGCGCGGACCATCGGAGGTCGCGGACGCGGGCGCACAGAACCTGCGCGGCGCCGCCATCGACCGGTCGCAGGCGCAGCCCGCCGCGCGCATCCACGTCAACGACGTCCGACGCGTCGCCCCCCGGCACCACCCAGCGCGGGTCGAGCACGCCGCCCGCGAAATGGTCGCGGAATGAGGTCGCCGGAACCGGCACCTCGAACGCCGCCGTGTCGACCTGCGGCCAGCCGTCCGACCAGGTGACGCCCGCGAGGAACGTCTCACGGCCGAGCACGTGGAACTTCGGAGTCGAACCGGTGGCGCGCACGCCGAGATACACGGCTACCCAGCCGCCGTCGGGTGTGTCTACGAGATCCGCGTGTCCGGTGTTCTGCACGAGGTGGCCAGAGCTGCGGCGCGTGAGCACCGGGTTGCGCGGGCATGCCTCGTAGGGGCCCTGCGGACGCGGGGCGCGCGCGATCGTCACAGCGTGCCCCCGTTCCGTGCCGCCCTCGGCGAGCATGAGATACCACCATTCCCCGATCCGGTACAGGTGCGGCCCCTCGGCCGCCACCATCCCCGTCCCCTGCCATACGGGGTATGGCACGGAGAGCAGCTCGCCCGTCGTCAGGTCGATCGGCGCCTGCAGGATTCCGGCGCCGCCGCGTACGAAATCGAGGTCGTGCCAGGTGAGGTAGCAGGTTCCGTCGTCGTCCCATGCGAGGTCGGGGTCGATACCGATCGCCTCGCGCACGAGAACTGGCTCGCTCCACGGCCCTGCCGGGTTCTCAGCGTGCACGATGAGCTGTCCGTCTTCGAACGCGCTGGCGTTCGTCGCGATGAACCAGAACCGGCCTTCGTGGTGCCGAAGAGTCGGCGCGTAGATCCCCGACGACGGTCCGGGTGTTCCCCGCCGGAACTGGCTGCGGCGATCCAGGATATTGCCGATCTGCCGCCACGACACGAGATCCGTGCTGTGAAAGATGGGGGCGCCCGGAAAGTATTCGAAGCTCGAGGTCGCGAGATAGTAGTCGTTCCCGACCCGGCAGATGGTCGGATCCGGGTGGAACCCCGGGAGGATCGGCTGGATCTCACCGGAGGCGGTGCGCGTCGCGACAGCGTCAGGGTGCGTTCGGTCGTCGATCATTGCGGTGTTCTCCTGTCTGGCGGCACGATGCGCGACCGCGGAAGTGATCTCAGCTGTCGGTGGTGTCGGCGAGTGCCGCATTGCGCGCCGCGCGACGCGCGCGTTGCTTGACCGGATCCGCCACGGGCGCCGACTTCTGCAATCGCCGCGTGTACGGGTGCTGTGGGTTCGTCGCCACCTGGTGAGCATCGCCGAGCTCGACGATCTCGCCGTGGCGGAGCACGGCGATTCGGTCGCTGATGGCGTGCACGACACCGAGGTCGTGGCTGATGAAGAGGTATGCGACACCGGTGTCCCGCTGGAGGTCCTTCAGCAGGTCGAGCACGAGCGCCTGCGTCGTCACGTCGAGCGCGCTCGTGGGCTCGTCGCAGATGATCACAGCGGGCCTCAGCGCGACCGCGCGAGCGATAGCGATCCGCTGGCGCTGGCCGCCCGAGAACTCACGGGGATAGCGCTCGGCGGACCCCTTCGGGAGCCCGACGGCGTCGAGCAGCTCGTCCACGCGCGTCCGCCCGTTCTCGACGCCGGCTGCACGCAGCGGCTCGACAAGCGTCGACGCGATCGTCATGGACGGGTTCAGCGATGAGTACGGATCCTGGAAGATGACCTGGATGTCGCGAGCAATCTCCCGGCGCTGGCGACGGCTGATGTGCGCGATGTCGCGGTCGCGGAACGTCATACTCCCGGCGGAAACGGGCGCGAGGCCGAGCACAGCGCGACCGATCGTCGTCTTCCCGGAGCCGGACTCCCCCACGAGGCTGACCGTCTCGCCGGAGGCGAGGTCGAAGCTCACGCCGTCGATGACGGTCTTCGCGTGGCGTCCGCGCCCGAAGGTCACGGCCAGCTCCCGCACGCTGAGCAGCGATTCACTCATCGGTGGCCTCCACAAGCTCGACCCGGCGCGACGACGCCAGCAGTTCCTGGGTGTACATCTCGCGCGGTGCGGCGAAGATCGACTCGACGTCAGCGTGCTCGACGATGTGTCCGTCCTTCATGACGCTCACGTCATCGCAGATATCGGCGACGACGCCGAGATTGTGCGTCACGATGACCATCGACAGCCTGCGCTCGGCGACGAGCTCGCGCAGGAGCTCGAGCACCTCGGCCTGGACCGTCACGTCGAGCGCCGTCGTCGGCTCGTCCGCGATGATCACGTCCGGCTCAGAGGCCACCGCGCCGCAGATGAGCACGCGCTGGGCCATGCCGCCGGAGATCTCGTGAGGGTACAGCCCCATGACGCGCTCAGGATCCACGATTCCGACCCTGTCGAGGAGTCCGATCAGCCGCGTCCGCGCGTCGCGTTTGGACAGATCGCTCGACGCCCGCAACCCGTATATGAGCTGCGCGCCGATCGTGAAGGAGGGGTCCAGATTCGTCATCGGTTCTTGGGGGATGTAACCGATGCGGCGTCCGCGCACCCGACGCAGGCGCGCTTGGTCCCCCAACAAGTCATCTCCCTCGAAGCCGATGCTGCCCCCGAGGATGACGGCCTCCTTCGGGAGGATACCGAGGATGGACGAGACGATCT
>Ga0308157_10004390_pt1 | contig 18779 bp, 23 predicted proteins | sample PhyBR1_FD_201035 | JGI IMG/M metagenome (GOLD analysis project Ga0308157, IMG submission 201035) | Phyllosphere microbial communities from UC Gill Tract Community Farm, Albany, California, United States - DLSLB.R1 | ecosystem: Host-associated > Plants > Phyllosphere > Unclassified | place: USA...
TCGAGGATTTTATCGTTATTAAAGCCCCGGCCTCCAAACCGGCTCTTCGGCTCCGCCGCGGGATGCGTGGACATAGCCTAGCGCATTTCCACTTTTTTGATTGAACCATTGGAAACGCGTCTCACTTTTTGTTTTTACGCGCATCCCGAAAACCGTTTCACACTTGTCGGGATGCGCTCTGGATGGCGGTTTTCTTTGCCCACCAATGACTTTTATCTATCTGATTTGGGCAGGTTATTCCCATTTCCCCCGCGAGATCAACTAATGCGGGTTATGGGATTCTAAATCGGGTCTGAAACGAGCTTCAATGGTTTCATTGGGATGCGAAATGCTGTCCGGTCTTGTAGCTTGAATGATGGGTTCGGCCAGGCCCACAAAAATCAGAGCAAAGTTGTTTAGATAAGGCCTTTCGGATTCCGCATCCGGTAGGACGCACTTTCAAAGGTCAGAATTATCATGCCAACAAGCGGAAGACGCTTTAATATCGAGTATCTGATTGAGTGAAAAGCGTAACTTTTTCACCAGAAAATCGATCGAGTGCGGAATACACCGAGCTGAATGTTGAAGAACATTTGGCAGGAGTGATAATCGCGCTGCTCAATGAAAAAATAATGCTCACTCCGGGGATCGAAGCGATGCCCGCCTGCACTTTCCATCTATGGGACTAGTGTATCAATTTTTGTGGCAGTGGGGTTCAGCGACTTCGTAGCAGATGCCATTTGAGGATGATGAATTTCACACGATCAAAATTAATTTGAGCCGCCGATTTATCCCCAACTCACTATCCAATGTAGTGTGCTGTTCGTACATTTAAAATGCCATTCCGGACAGCATAGAAACACTGATCGCAAAGTAAGCCATTAACAGGTGACTGGAGTTCACTTGCATCGTCAGACAAAGGCAAAGCCGGCCATCAACTCAGACATGAGACAGAAATGGCCAAATCCATCCATCAAAGAACGTCGGCCATCCCGGCACGTTCTGATGACTAAAGAACGGAGTGAATCATGGCCAAAGTAAGCGCCTTGCATGGGTTGATACATAATGCAGACGATGCAGCAGCCTTCCTTGTCGCAATGGCTCAAAGTCGCCGTTTGCTTGCTCTGTGTAAGCTTGCGAAACAGGAAATTAACGTTGGTACTCTGGCTGAGGAGCTGGGTATTTCCCAGTCAGGTGTATCGGTGCATCTCAATACACTGAAAGCCCAAAAACTCATCACCGGAAGGCGTGAAGGGACGGAGATTTTCTACAGTGTCACGTCGCCTCGTGTAGAACGTATACTAATTGCGCTCGCAGGCATCTATCTCCGATAGACGTCATTAATGGATATGCTCTCACAAAAGTATATTGGAAAAAACCAACCAATCGTTCCATACGAGGAGAAGAAGTCGACGCGTAAACCCGGTAAGGCGGACACCAAACAAGGCATCGTGTGTGAATGCCCCCGTTTATGCAAGAAGTTTTTTTGAAGCTATATGTATGTGATCGGTTGCGGTCGTGTGTCGGGCCTCTCAATTGCAGCCTTCACACGCCACGGGCCAGTAGGGTACGTTCGCGTATCAGGTTCACATCGTTTGTCTGAGCTGAGAGCAACCAACCCCATATACAGGATTGCGCATAATACTGCCCCCAAGTATTCGAGAGGCAGCATTATGCGAGAAGGCATTCTAATAGGGAATGGTTTGCGTTTGATAATTGTCTTGATAGTCCCTGAAGCGCATAACAAACGCCCGGAAGCTTGAGGCGTTGGCGTTTTTTTCGCCCACCTTTTTCTTCCTTTGCCCGTCATGCCCCCCATAATCATAAACAGTTTTACGATATCCGCCGGTTGCTGCAGCTAACCAACCCGGCCCTTTGATGTAGCTAACGCCGCCCCAATCGAAGCGGGGGAAGAGATCGGCGCGAACACTGGCCTGTTCGTTGAACGGCTCATGTGCGCCAAACCTCATCCTGAACAGGGTTTTCGGGCAGCCATGGGCGTTCTGTCTCTGGCGCGGCGCTATGAGTGCGAGGGGAAGGGTTCAGGGTTCCCCTCGCATGGTTTCTACTCCGGATCAGGCTGCCTGAACTGCTTTCACATCAAATTCGAAATGAATGCTATCATAGGGAAACTCAACGCCAGCATCACCGCGATCGATGACGCCGGCATTAATGAGAGTGGTGATATCACGATGCACGGCCTGCACATCACGATTAACGCGGCGGGCTACTTCACGGATCGACAGGGCACCTTGCCCGCCCAGTGTCTTGACTAATTCAAGACGATGGGGAGCAAGTATCCGGTGCATTACCTCATAGGTGGAAAACTCGATGGATGGTACAGCCTTCACCGGCTCTCCAGCCATGGCTCGATTGCTAGCCGCGACGAACCGAGCCTTCAGATCCTTGACCGAACTCAAACGAACTGTCAGTGTATTCATTTCAATATCCTTTCCATATCGGCCTGAAACGCATCAAAGAGCGTTGCCAGATCAATAAAGTTTCCCTGTTCCTCGCGACCATCAATATGTTTGTGGTCGCCTTTGCTGCGCTCATTGTCGTATCTCAGCACACATTCACCGTTCACAATCAAGGCAAGACGATACTTGAAATGATGTCGACTTCCCGGAACGGGCTCGGGCAGATGCCACAAGACGACCTCATAAAAGACCGTCTCGCTGACCACGGCTCGACTTTTTTCTATTAAAACGGCTTGCATGTTGTTATTAATAACAACACCGTGGTGTGTTGTCAACTAAAACAACATCACGATGCACGGCCTGCACATCGCGATTAACGCGGCGCGCAACATCTCGGATCGACAGGGCACCTCGACCTGCCAGTGTCTTGACTATTTCGAGCACTCCTTGCCGATCTGGCCGGCGTATTGCAGGAGTTGCAAGGCAGCAAGGCGGCGACAGCCTGGGCAACGTGAAACTGGCATTTTTTGTCAGCCTAATGCACGATAAGATTGCCGCTCCAATATTATATCCAAAAGGGTATTGTCGATTTATACCTATATGGGTATACGCGCTAAATGGAAGACGACATCAAATCTCTCAAGTGGATCGGGTCATCATATAAGGACCTGAAGGCTATGCCGATAACCATTCAACAAAGAAGGGGTTATTCGCTGCATCTGGCCCAGATTGGTGATAGAGGCGACAATACAATGGTGCTCAAGGGATTTGGATCTGCGGGAGCCCTTGAAGTCGTTGAGAACGACAGTGGTGGAACATATCGTGCGGTCTACACAGTTCGCTTGACGAACGCAGTTTATGTTCTTCATTGCTTCCAGAAGAAATCGGTTAAGGGAATTGCCACCCCGAAAGCTGAGATGGAGCTTGTCAAGGAACGGTTGAAGATTGCAGAGCGATTGGAAAGGAACGTGCAATGACTAACGTTATTCATGGAAGCAAGAATGTCTATGCAGATATGGAGTTTTCAGACACTGAGGAAATGCTCGTCAAGGCCAAACTGGTAACGAAAATTCGCCAGATCATAAAAGACCGCGGCTGGACACAAAAGCAGGCCGGCAAGGTACTGGGAATGCCACAACCAAAGCTGTCCAGGATGTTTGCTGGCGAATTCTGCGGAATCAGCGAAGCCAAGATGCTCGATTGCCTTGCACGTCTTGGTCGGGATGTCCAAATTGTTATCGGCCCGGAAACAAACAGGCCTGATGCTGGTCACGTTGATGTGGTGTTCGCCGCGTAGCTGCGCTGTAGTCATTCCGGAGGACGGTGTTAAAGCTTTTGGATCACCGTGTCCCCCGAGCGGGAGAATTTAACCAGTTCCCTCCGTCCGTCTGGATATTCCTTGATCTGCAAGCCCTGCGGAGTATCCTCTTCGCGATAATAGACAGGCACGCCTGCGGCAAGATTTTCACGCACTGCCTGTCGATCCCCTTTCAAATGTCCCATTTCTTTCCACAGCGCCTCAAGAACCTCATGCTCCTGACGTGTATCTGCAGCGGCAATTCCTTCAGGAACGAAAACCGCTGCCGGTTCTGCACGTCCTTCAGCTATGGCAAGGGCTTCGTTTGCACTCTCTATAAGCTCTTTCCCAAATGTCATGCCTTCGCCTTTCCTTGAGTGGTACCGCCCATTCCGAATTAGTTACAAAATAACCGCTATCCAAGAGCAAATCGGACGGTTGTTCAAGCACGACATCCAACGGAGGCTTTTTTCAAAAGCCCATACTTGCTCTCCGCTTTTACAAGTTTTGTCTGGTTTCGTCTTCAGCCGTCAACCAGAAGCTGGTTCGCGACTAGCGAACGGCTGAAAGCCGCCCGTAAGGCCGTGCTTCTGGTTGTGATAAGGCCGTCCACTTTTGATTATTTTACCGGAGGTTCCTGTGGACTGCGCTTTTTTGAAGGCTATCGGATAATAATGAAATCCCAGATTAGGCCGGAATCTGGATATCCATTTCTGCTGAACCTTATGGGCCACGGTAATGATGTTTGTCGGAGTCTTGTCGCGGTATTGGCGGCGCTCACAAACCGATAGCAAACCGACATCCGGGCACCGCGCTTTCCGTATCACGTTGCGAACTGTCGTTGTGCCAACACCAGCCCTGTCGCCGATCTTTCGCCTTCCGTGAACAGGTCACGAAACTGGGGAGCAAGGGACGCCATGTCGCCAAGTCGACGTTTCCTGTTCCATCTCTCCGGGTTTCTTGAACCCGTAGCAGCTAGCCAACGCGATATTCCGCTCACCGTCGTTTCCGGATAATAGGAAGAGGGCGGGGCCAGTCCTTCAGATCTTGCTATTCGCAACTGCCCTGATCTGCACGACGCCTTTTCAAGGAGCCGGTTTGCTTCATCGTCAGTCAGCTTCTCAACGCTGTGAAGTTCAATAACCCGACGGGAAAAATCATCAACATCGGGAACAGCACGAATATTCGTGAGCCAAAGGCTCAAAGTTGAATACAAATCCATAGAAAATCCTGTAACCAAGGCGCAAAAAGCCGTGGTGTGAGGGCGCTTTTCTCTTGCAAAGATTGTCGGATGGCTCGCGCCGGTTTTTTTACGTCATTTATATTTCCTTAAAGAGTATTTGAATTATTGTGCATGGTGTGTTTCATGGCCCATTTGTGGTCAGCATTGAACGACATGGGTTTGATAAAACTCCCGAACATCCACATTTCATATTATCGAGTCATGGCAATATCTATTGTTTCGTATACCGCGACGCTCGATTCGACCAGAATTTTTTGAAATTCCTCTCATTAAATATCATTATTGCCATCCGGATGCCGCAAACATAATTATATTGCGCTCCTCAATTAGGCAGTTGCAAAAACTTTTAATAAAACAAATATATTACCGCACTCCATTTTGTCGAAATCTCTCGAATCCCACAAATAAGCTATTGAAAGCATATGAATGCCGCAGAAAATGATGGAACCCGCAGATATTGAGCTTCCTATTGAAGTTAAGTATTTTGCAAAAAACCTGCGTGCAGCACGAATCTCGGCAGGTCTCACGCAGAGAGATCTCAGCAAGCTAACGGGTATCACCCAAGGCGTCCTCAGTGAATATGAACGAGGATTGCGTGCGTTGGGGATCATCGGCATGGCTAAAATTGCTACCGCAGTAAATATACCCCTGTGGCAATTATTACGTCCTAATTAATATCGGCACGGTGAAATAGCACTATAATGAGCTTGCAATCCATATCTATGATATCTATCATATCGTATCATCGACACAATTCATTTGACGATACTCAGGATAGATAATGCAAGACATTGAACCACTACGCATAGTTAATGTGATTGATGAAACGAGACGGCGTAATCACGAAAAGCTACGACGCGAACTCGGCACCACGATATGCGCATGGCTGGATGACGTTGATATCGTCGAGATCATGCTGAACGAAGATGGCTCACTCTGGATCGACCGTCTGGGCGAGGGGATGAGCAGGGGAGGCCACCTTAGTTCGAGTGCGGCCTTATCAGCAATTGGTACTGTTGCATCCTTCATGAATGTCACGGTAACTCGGCAAGATCCGATACTTGAATGCGAACTGCCACTGGATGGCTCCCGGTTTGAGGCGTTGATCCCGCCAATTGTAAGCGCTCCTGTTTTCACGATCCGGAAGAAGGCCGTGAAAATTTTTACGCTCGATGATTACGTTCGAAACTCAATTATGAGCGTTCAGCATTGCGACCTGATTAAACAAGCCGTGCTTGAACGGCAGAATATACTTGTCGTGGGCGGGACGGGAACGGGCAAGACAACACTTACGAATGCGATCATCAATCATATGGCGGAGACAACACCCGATCACCGTCTTGTCATCATTGAAGACACCGGCGAACTACAATGTTCTTCTCCCAACAGGGTGCCGCTCCGCGTCGTTGAACACGTCAACATGACACGCTTGCTGAAGGTCACGATGCGACTGCGCCCAGATCGTATTCTGGTTGGTGAAGTTCGCGACGGCGCTGCCCTGGCACTGTTGAAAGCGTGGAACACAGGACACCCGGGGGGTGCAGCCACTGTTCACGCAAACTCGGCAGAAGCCGGTCTCATTCGGCTCGAACAATTGGTGGCAGAGGCCACAGAAGCGCCGATGCAAGTTCTAATAGCAGAAGCCGTCGATCTGGTCGTCTTTATCGAACGTATTGAGGATGAACCAGGCGTCAGCCGACGCGTTAGTAAGGTCATTCGTGTCCACGGATACGATGATGGCAAATACCATACAATATCACTTTCTTAATCAAGGAAATTTCAATGACGACCTCGAACGTGTTGGCGACAGCCAGGTCACGCACTCTCGCGATTCTTCGTAATCCTCATTTCTGGATGGCGGTTTTGTTTATTCTTCTGATGAGCGGCGTTATTCACCCCGCGCATGCGGCGGACGCGTCCGACGGAGGAGGTGCCGGGCTTCCATGGGAAGGACCACTGGAAAAACTGAAAAAGTCCATCAGTGGCCCGGTTGCTTTTATCATCGCGCTTCTCGGTATCATTGCTACTGGCGCAGCGCTTATCTGGGGCGGCGAAATCGGTGAGTTCACCAAAAAGATGATCTATGTCGTCCTGGTCGTTTGCATCATCGTGTTTGCGAATACACTTTTGACTGGTGCCCTTTTCTCCGGAGCAATTGTTCCCCACGGCGTTACCATCACCGCTTCCGATCTTATGAACCACATCACAAGTTCTACAAGCTTAAGCGGGGCACTCTGATGGTTCAGCCCGAAGTGTTACGCCAAACCGTAATTCATCGGGCATTGCACCGCCCTCAAATCATCATGGGTGGTGAGCGGGAGCTGACCCTGTTTTCGATGCTTATTGCTGGCGGATTGATCGTGTCCGCCCTCAACTTAATCGCATCAGTTCTCGGCGTGATTATCTGGCTTTTCTGCATTTACGGTCTACGGCGTATGGCGAAAATAGATCCGCAAATGTCAAAGGTCTATCAGAGGCAAATTCCCTATGCTCACTACTATGCGCCTTTCTCGCGGCCGTTTCGCGCCGCGAAATCCACGCGATTCAAATGAGGGGTAAGTGAATGCTCGCACTCAAACAATTCCGGACTAAGGCAGCTGGTTTGCCGGATCTTCTGAACTACGCGGCCCTGATTGACGAGGGAATCGTGCTTGGTAAAGACGGTTCGCTCATTGCAGGCTTTGTCTACCGCGGTGATGACGTCGCATCGTCGACAAATACCGAGCGCAATCATCTGACTTCAATGGTCAACCAATATCTTTCTCGCTTCGGGGCAGGATGGGCAATGTGGGTCGATGCGATCCGCCAGGCCTCACCAGAATATCCCGCTGCCGAACAATCCTTCTTTCCAGACCCCATCAGCGCTCTTATTGATGCCGAACGTCGCAAGAAATTTGAGGAAGACGACAAACATTTCGAAACAACATACGCACTGATCCTACAGTATCTTCCACCAAAGCTTGCCGAGTCCAGGCTTGGAGATCTCATGTATGACGACGATCACAAGGACGACACAAACGTCGCTGATCGCATACTATTGGAGTTCAAGAGAAGACTTCAGGATCTGAAAGATGGTCTGGGTAGCCAACTTCACATGCGCCGAATGGGAACGATTACGATAGGGGAGGGGGAAAAGGCCTATCAGAGTGACGAGCTGGTTAACCACCTGCATAACGCCATGAACGGTGACTGCCTCAAGCTTCGGGTTCCTGATTGCCCGATGTATCTCGACAGCTGGCTTGGCTACAAAGAACTCTGGCCAGGCGACACACCTAAACTTGGCGACAAATTCATAAGCTGCGTAACGATCGACGGATTTCCGGGCCATTCTTATCCCGGAATTCTCGACATACTGGATGGCCTGCCGATCAATTATCGTTGGTCAACACGCTTTATCTACATGGAACAGCACGAAGCGGAATACGCTCTCAATCGCTATCGGCTGAAGTGGCAACAGAAAATTCACGGTTTCGTTTCTCAGGTCTTCAAGACTGGAAAGGGAATGGTCAATACAGACGCGCTGAACATGACGAAAGATGCCGAACTGGCGATCAACAATGCAAAGTCTGGCCTGGTGAAGTTTGGTTATTATACCACGGTCGTAGTCCTGCTGGACAAAGACAGAGGACACCTTGAAGAAACTGCCCGATTTGTGAAGAAAGAGATTGAAAGGCGCGGTTTTTTCGGTCGAATCGAGACCGTCAACGCACTTGAAGCATGGCTCGGTACACTGCCAGGCCTGACCTATCCGAATATTCGACGCCCATTGCTACACACAATGAACCTTGCCGATATGCTTCCGCTTTCCAGTGTGTGGCCCGGATTGTCCGAGAACCCCTGCAATCTTTACCCGGCTGGCTCCCCATCACTGATGTACACCGTCACGAGTGGTGCAACGCCTTTCCAGCTGAATTTTCATGTTGGTGACGTAGGCCACACATTGGTTCTTGGCCCGACAGGCGCGGGTAAATCAACATTCCTCGCGACGATACATGCCCAATTTAGGCGCTATCGCAGCCGCATTCGGCATGATGGTTCCATAGCGGCGGCTACGATCACAGCTTTCGATAAAGGTCGATCACTTCTGGCGTTGTGCAATGCAGTAGGGGGCACGCATTACGATTTAGGGAGTGATGACAGAACAACACCAGCGCTGACACCGCTGATCGATATTGATACAGATGCTGAGGTTCTCTGGGCGGAAGAATGGATTGCGACCTGCTTCGAACTTCAGGCCGGTAAATCTCCCACGCCAAACCAACGCTCCCTGATCCATGAAGCAATCGTATTGCTGCGAGAGGCACCAAGAAACCAACGATCGCTGACTCATTTCGGATCAACCGTGCAGGACGATGAAATACGTAACGCACTTAAGCATTACACGATCAGCGGGGCAATGGGCCATTTATTAGACGGTAGTGAAGACGGTCTTTCGGACAATAACTATACGGTGTATGAAACTGATGAATTGATGAATATGGGCATGAAGAATGCCCTGCCAGTTCTTCTCTATCTGTTCCGGCGTTTTGAAAAGTCCCTGACCGGCCAGCCCGCAATGCTTTCACTGGATGAAGCATGGGTCATGCTTGGTCATCCGGTGTTTCGAGAGAAAATCCGGGAGTGGTTGAAGGAGCTGCGGAAAAAGAACTGTCTGGTGATCATCGCAACGCAAAGCCTTTCAGATGCCGTCCAATCTGGCATTCTCGATGTACTTCAAGAGCAATGCCCGACAAAAATATTTTTGCCAAACAAAGAAGCGGATTTACACGGCACTCCGGAAAACCCCGGACCGGCTGATCTCTACGCAATTTTTGGTTTAAACGCCAAAGAGATAAGCCTGCTGAAGAACGGGCAATACAAGCGGCAATATTATTACAAGTCGCCACTTGGCCGACGAATGTTTGAACTCGGATTGGGACCACTCACCCTTGCATTTGTCGCGGTATCCGACAAGGAAGACATCGCAACTATCAATCATCTGATGGATATTCACGACAAGGATTGGCCGTTTCACTGGCTGCAACAACGCGGCGTCAATTTTGAACAGTATCTATAATTTGGAGATCTAATAATGAAATTTTCAAAAGTATTAGCACTCAGCTCAGTAATAGCCCTGACAAGTCTATCAAATCTTCCGACCGCTCAGGCAATGTGGTGTGCGAACTGCGCGACCCGCGTCGAGCAAATGCAGCAATACGCTAAGGAACTCGAAACGTCGCTGAATACAGCCAAGCAGCTGCAAACCCAGATGCAGCAATACGAAGACATGCTGAAACAGGGAATAAAGCTGCCCGATAACCTTTTCAAAAGCGTCACTGGTGACCTGCAGAACGTCACCAACATCTATGACGGCACCCAGTCCATTGGACGAAATCTGAACGACATGGAGCAGCAATTCCGTCAGCAGTTTCCAGGATATGACGCCTATCTGAAAAACGACCCTATGAAGGCGTCGGTTCCAGATCTCTACAAGAAATGGTCGCAAGAAGGAATGGACAACGCCCGCACGGCCATGGAAGCGGCTGGAGCAAACACCAGCACATTCAAAAATGAAGATGCGGCGCTTTCCAATCTCGTGAACCAGTCGCAGACTGCGGAGGGCCGCATGCAGGCCATTCAGGCCGGAAATCAGATCGCCGCCCAGAATGTCCAGCAGATCCAGAAGCTCCGCGATCTTGTCGCAACCCAGATCACTATGCAGAGCAACTACGTCGCCCAGCAACAGGAGCGACAATCAGAAGATGATGCATGGTTGCAGAAGTTCAATTCCGGAAAGCTCAGCGAACGTGGTCGGCACACCGCATTCTAGGCCTTTTCGCAATTTTCGGGATGCTTTCCAAGAGAAAAACCATGCAATCAAAATCCCTCATCCTAGCTGTTATTGTGGTTCTTTCGGTAACAATAGCCACCATAACGACTGTACGTGTATTAGTTTCCAGCACTCCGCATGAGATCGACCGTGGCTTGCCTCAGGGCCACCTTAGTGAGCGCGGAAGACATGCCCAGTTTTAATAGGCGGAATAACACATGAGACTATTAAAACATCAAAATATACACTTAAGTGCTTTCGGTTTTCTAACAACCTTTCTCGTTGCCAGCCCGGCGGTGGCACAAGCCGATGCTGGTGGAGGGCAGCTCACCGACTTAATGCAACTTCTCCTCGACTCGGCCCACAGCTGGGACGGTAAATTGAGGAACTATGCGCTCACGATGTTTTGGGGGCTCGCTGCCATACAGCTCGTTTGGACCTTTGTTCCTTTGGTGATGAAACAAGCTGATTTTGGCGAGATTGTCGGCGAACTCGCAAAGTATGTAATCGTGACCGGCTTTTTTCTCTTTCTTCTCGATAACTCAGTATCTTTAGCGAGTGCTGTGATCGACAGTTTCCGGCAGGCGGGGGGCGAAGCGTCCGGTTTCGGCAGAGCATTAGAACCGAGTGATATTTTCTATACGGCCCTCCAGTTGGCATTGCTCATCAGTGATGTGCACACGATAAATCCGTTTTCCAGTATTGCAGCGGCTTTGACATCGCTCGTGGTCCTCCTTGGGTTTGCGTTTATCGCCGCTTTCATGGCTATGACCATTGTGGAATCCTATATCGTCGTGAATGCGTCGGTAATCTTCATGGGATTTGGTGCATCGCAATGGACGCGCGAATATACGTTGACTGTTGTTCGCTACGCCGTAGCCGTCGGCGCAAAGCTGTTTGTGTTGACACTGATCGTCGGCGTTATCAACCAGTCGGCCACAGCCTGGGCAGCGGCGTATAATCAGGACAACGCATCCATGTGGACGATGGTGGGGCTGTCGCTTGTCTGCGCCTATCTGTGCAAGACAATTCCCGATCTCATCCAGAGCGTTATTAATGGCACTTCTATGGGTGGCGGACATCATATGGGTGAATTAGCCGCCTCGGTTGCGGCCGCAACAGCCACTACTGCTGCAATCGGTGCTATTGGTTCCACAGGTGCGACTGCTGGAAGCAACTCCGCAGCCCTTGCGGGTACCGACGCTTCGGTTGCAGGCGGCATAAATGCGGGTAACGCGGCACAACTTGACGGAAGCGGGGCATCCTCGGCTTCCACAGGCTACCCGGATTATCCTGACGCTCCAACTAAACCAAAAGACAATTCGCCAAAAACATTTGACGAAGCGTTGGTCAGACGTGCGGGCCCCAACGGGCAGAGTGGGGAGAAAAAGAGCAATTCGACCGCTAACGACAGTTCTGGAAGCGGAAGTAGCAAGAGGTTCTTGCCCACAGTAGGAGAAGCGGCCAGTGGCGCTGTCAAATTTGCTGGACTGATGTCATCCATATCCGTTCCGGGCATGGCAGGCGCAGCTGGCTTGTCGCTGGGGCCCTCGGGGCCCTCAGCTGCCGAACCAATCACCAGTGACGATACTAATGAGGTTGGCAGTATGGAAGCTGCACCGATCGAAGCTGAAAACATTATAAGGGCGGCATCCACGGAAGTGGGGGACGGGGCCTCACCCCAGAACAGCGTTCAGGCGGCTTCAGGACCAGTTTCTGATCATGCTGCGAGTGTGACACCAAGCGAAGCATTTCCAGAAACAGCAATAGGTCATCGTGAGGCTTCAAATGCTGCCTCACGAAACAAGGCGGCGGACGATGAATGATAATTTCTTCCTTTCCACCGTTGGTGTTCCTGGATTTGTAATTGCTGCTGTTTGCCTGGTCGGGTTGATTAGTGCCATCGGAGGTCTACTTCGGTGGCTTGGATATGGCTCACAGCTCAAAGCAATGGAAAAGAGATTTGGGCCTACACGAAACAGAATCAACCGGCAGGTTTCTGGTGGGGCCTTCAGCATTCTGAACGCCACTATTCGTTCATTTAATCGCAAGCGGTAAAGTACAGCGCGGTTTAATACGCCTGTCACAGCCTTTTTCATCATTTCTATAATAAATACAAAAACGGATCAAATTATGGGAAAATCTTCCAGCTCGGCCGACTTCAGTCCGTACGTTAACGCACGCAACGAATGGAATGAGCGCTACGGCAGCTACATCAAGCAGGCGCATGGCTGGCGCATTACAGCACTTCTGTCTCTTGGTGTCGCAATTATCGCGTCTGGCGGGATGGCTGTCATCTCCGCTCAGCATCGCGTCGTACCATATATTGTCGAGACGAATTCATTTGGAGAAGTCGTTCGAACGAGCCCTGCCGACCAGGCGCACGCACCGAATGAAAAAGAAATGAAAGCGGCGCTTCGCAATTGGATCATCGGTGCACGTACAGTGTACGTCGATATGCGAGCGGAACAGGCGATCGTCAATGGGACATACGCCATGACACGGCCCGACAGCGCCGCTTACCGACAACTCGCAAACTATCATCGCGATAATGATCCTTACCGCCGCTCTGTAAACGAAACCGTCGAGGTCACGGTCAGCGCTGTCGTTCCTGTCAGTGACACATCATGGCGAGTCGAATGGACGGAAGTCACGAAACAGCGGTCTGGAAAGATTGTTGACACCAAAAATTGGGAAGGCCAGTTCACCGTCATGATGGCGCCCCCGACCGATGCGGAAAGCATCATGGTCAATCCGCTTGGCATCTACGTTCAACAGTTTGCATGGACGCCCCGCATTTAAATCACTATATTTTAGAGGACATTTTAATGAAGCCTTCTATTCTTGCGACGGCTGTACTGGCTGCGTTTGCCGTTGCGCCCGCAATGGCGCAAACAGTCCCGGCAATCCAGAACGGTCAGCAGCCAGCCAAAACATTGCCGCCTGTACCGATGGTCTCAAATAGCAAAGTCTATTTGGACGCCAAAGAGAGCTATGGACTTACTCTGGCGGACCAGTGGAAAAGCCATCCCGACAAACCCCGTCGCGGGGCAGACGGTAGCGTAAAATACCTTTATGGAGCAACTCTACCCACTCTGGTTTGTACCCCGCTACAAGTCTGTTCGATTCAGCTTCAGCCCGGCGAAACGGTTAACGATATTCACGCCGGCGATACCGCACGCTGGCGGATAAGTCTCGCTCAAAGCGGGGCCGGGGCCGACCAGACAAGTCTTGTGATCGTCAAGCCTACTGACGCGGGACTAGTCACCGATCTGCTCATCACGACAGATCGTCGATCCTATACGATCAAGCTGGCGAGCACACAGAAGTCATGGATACCGGTTCTCTCCTTTGATTATCCTGAAGATGTCAACGCCGCCCTTGCTGCCTATAAGGCAAAACAGTCGAAGGACTATTATGCATCGACCCTGCCAACCGGGCAGAATATCAATAATCTCGACTTCAATTTCCGGATGAGCGGTGACCGTCCGCGGTGGCGTCCGTTGCGCGTCTATTCCGACGGTCAGAAAACCTATATCCAGTTTTCGTCAACGCATTTCAGTGGTGACGCACCGGCTCTGGTCGAGCTCGGAAACGATGGAAGCCTATTCCGCAAGCCAAGCCAGCAAATCGTCAATTACCGTGTGATCGGCGACCGCTATGTGGTCGATAGCGTGCTCGATCGTGTAGCACTCATCACAGGCGTCGGCAGCAGACAGACTAAAGTTGTCATCACCCATGGTGGCCGCTGATGTTGACATTCCGAAATGCGCTCTATGTTGGCACAGTGCTGGCACTTGCCGGATGTCAGTCAACTGATCGCTCTGCCGTTTCGTATGTTGCGGTCAACATGCCGCCACCTGTGGCCGCTCAATTGGCAAGCGATACGGTGGGCTATCTTTCCGATAATCTTCCGCCCGCCAGAACGACCGTTGTGGTTCAACCGGGAATAACGGGTCTGGCGCGTGATAATGTTAGCGATGCCATGATAGCTGCTCTGCGGCAAAAGGGATACGGTGTCATCGTATCGGACATCACAAAACCAAATACAGGGCAGGGGACGCCAATCCGCTTCCTTGTCAGCCGCATCGAGAACGGAGTGCTGTTGCGTATGCAGTATCCCGGCCGTGAAGTGACACGCTACTATGTGAGAACGTCTGCTGACGGTCTGATGCCGGCATCTTCGTTTATAGTTCGGGAGAGCCGCTGATGTCTGAAGAGTCAATCGAATCCGTAAGACCTGAAACTGACAGCGCGAACTATTCTCCTGACATGCTGTCTAACCCGAAAAAGGGTAAGGGCGTGCGTCGACTCAACAAACGCCCTCTTCTCATTGTCGGCGGTCTGGCGTTATTGGCCGTTACCGGTGTGTCTTACACTTTCTATCAGCGCTCGAATGCCGGACAGCTGAAGCTGGCGCAGGCGACCCACCCGGCATTTCAAAACACAGCCCACCCTCCTGTAAAGCCTGATGGCGATATGCTGACACCACCAGTTCCACCGGTTGAACAGGTGCTTCCGACGCCAGTTGAAGAAAAATCGGTTGAAGTGCCAGCGATCGTCGAGGCCGCTCCGGTATCGGTCGAACCTGATCCAGATTTTGAACGCCGCCGGCTGTATAATCAGCAAATCGAAGACCATCGCCTGTCAAAGTGGGCTGAAGCGTTGGAATCTGACGGCAAGGTCCAATTGAATAGCAACCAGACGCAGCACAATGCCAACACCTCCGAACCTGCCACTGCCGATGCATCAGGTGGTGGACAAAATGCAGCCTATGCGGACACAACCGAACCAGGCAGATCACGCAGCGGTGGACCTGGTGACGGCAACAGCATGGTTGCTGAAAACCGTCAGTCCGAAAAGCGTGCTTTTTTATCTGGAACGCCTGAAGCGAATACTTACCTTCAGCACCAAAGGACGAAGGCCGTCGCTCCATCACAGGAAATAAAGGCTGGGACGGTTATTCCAGGCGTGATGATCAGCGGCATCAATTCGGACTTGCCGGGCACGATCATCGCCCAGGTTCGTCAAGACGTTTATGATTCCGCAACCGGCGGTAACCTGCTGATACCGGCCGGTGCTAAACTCATTGGCACATATGACAGCTCAGTTACCCTTGGACAACAACGCGCATTAGTCGTCTGGCAGCGTGTCATCTATCCAGACAGCTCCTCTCTATCCCTGGATAATATGCCCGGAACGGATATGGGCGGGTATGCTGGTTTCAATGACAAAGTGAACAATCATTACTGGCGCACTTTCGGCAACGGGCTGCTTCTCTCGGCTTTCTCCGCTGCGATCCAGCTCTCACAACCACAAGCCAGCAACGGCGATAATTACAGTTCATCTCAGATTATCGCCGGTTCGCTTGGGCAGCAAATGGGTGAGCTCGGCATGCAGATGGCGCAACGTAATATGAACATTCAACCTACTCTTGAAATCAGGCCCGGTTATCGATTCAATGTAATGGTGACGAAGGACATTATTTTGCCCCCGTGGCAGGGTCATCCGCTTGCTGGCGGCCAAGGCTAGGCGTGGTCATTAAAGAATCGTGATTAAAGCAGCGGTGCGAAAGCACCGTTGCTTTTTAACATTCCGGCCTGAGTTGTGGTAATGAGATTCGGTTTGATATTTTTGATTCCAGTAAACAAGATTGGTTTATGATATTGCCTGTTGAAATAGCGCTCATCGATGATCAAGACGGTCTGTTTCAGAAACAACTACTCCGACTCCTTATTGCAGAGAATATCCGCAAAACTGGGGATGTCAGGGTCGATCGCTCAATCATACGCATACAAGATACTGAGAATGAAACTTCTTCGGGGGGGATTTGGACGGAAATCCTAGACGACTGGATGTACATCGAAATACTCTATGTTCCAGAAACGCTACGCGGGCGCGGATTCGGTTCCATACTCCTCAAACGAGCTGAAGAAATTGCTGTTTCAAAGGGGTGTGTAGGGATATGGCTCGAAACATTCGATTTCCAAGCTCCGGGGTTTTACCTCACACATGGCTACTCAGTGTTTGCCACACTTGATAACTACCCTGTGGGTTCAAACCGTCGATTTCTTCACAAAGTTTTTGCTTCCTGTCCGAATGTGTAGAGGAACGGCCCTTTAAGGGCCGAAATGGGCATTGTTTGGCAGAACGCTAGTGCGATTAACGCATACCTTTCACAAACCGGTCTTTATCCGTTCCCAGGCGCGATCCAGTCTTTTGAGTTCGTCTGATGATACCGCACCTTTGAAATAAGGCAGTTTAGACATATCTTTAGGAAAGGTGATGGGGTTATCAAGCACATCTTGACTCAATAGTTCCCGGCTCGAGGGAACCGCTGAGGCAATCTTGACTGCATTGGTTAGAGCCGCGCCAGCCTCTTTTGATAGAACGAAATTCACGAAATCTTCTGCATTCTTCTGATGAGGAGCATCTGTGGGAATAACAAGACCCGACATCCATATTAACCCTCCCTCCTGAGGAATTATGTACTGGATGCTATCTTTTGAACCATTTTTCTTCATCAACTCATTCGATAGATAGATCGCCTCAGACCAGCCTACTGCGGCACAGATATCACCTTGCGCCAAAGCCTGCTTGTAACCAGTATTATCAAACTTTCTTATATATGGACGCAAACTGTCAAACAGTCTTACCACGCGCTCCAGCGCTCTATCAGAAAGATCATTTGGATCGGCCCCAAGGTATAATAGTGCGAGGGGGATCACATCAGTCGCACTATAGAGAAAAGTAAGACCACACTCCCCTATTTTTTTGGCAAACTGAGGATCAAATACCATCGCTGCGCTGTTTGTGTCTGCATCGGGCGGAAGACGATCGAGCGCTATGGATGAAAGACCTATTCCCGTTGTGCCCCAATAATACAAGCCGACTGATCGTCTCTCCTCTTCCGATTGAAAATTAGAGAGAAGTTTTGGGTCTTGGAGTGACAAGTTAGGTATCCTGTCGCGATCAAGCTTCTGTAGTGCACCTGCGCTTACCAGATGGGGTACAAAGGGATGTGCGGTTATATTGATAACGTCGTATCCGCTGTGCCCAGCCAAAGCTTTAGTTTCAGATATCTCATCGCTTGGAGTATTGTCGTAGATTACGTTAATTCCGGTCTTTTCAGTAAATTCTTGAATTAATGTGGGGCTGAAACTGGTTGGCCAAGCTAGAATTGAAACTGTCTGCCCGGGATCAGGAGCGACTAAGGTCCTCCAGATAACAAAACCTGCTAGAAGGGTGAAACCAATAAAAAGCTTCATCCTATTTTTCATTAACCTAATTCACTTCCATTAAATAAATAAAATAAAAAACAAACCGTTGAATTGTTTCAGCGCGAGTCATCATGTCAGGCTACAAAACTGTGCAATTATGCTATCCGCCGGGTCAAAAAGGGTGTCATGAGAGATCGTAAATTGCATCTAAGTGACGCGACAGCTTCGTCGTCTGACGTAAAGTGGCCACGGAGAGCTTTGTGATAATTTAGCAAAGTGATTGCATGAATCATGTCCGTCATATCATCAACTGAGGTATATTCCTCCAATAGGCCTTCCTTTAATGCCTTTTTTAGGACTTCATTCACAATAGATATTACACCTGATCGAAGATTTACTGACTCCGTACAATTTCTTTCACTTCCATATTCAAGAATACAGACAGCCTCATATTCACGCCAAACGGATAAATGTTTTATTATATTACTGTAATCGACATACACCGAAAACAATTTAACAATCGATTCTATTGGATCATCAAGATTTATTCTTGATTTGAGTTTGAGTCGGTCGATACTGACACGATCATCCTCTTTCATAATAGCAAGTACCAAGGCATTCTTAGTCGGAAAATACCTATTAAGAGTTTTAGTGACGGTTCCCGACTTTGCTGCAATTTCCAGCATAGTGGTGTTTTCGACGCCATTGTCTTCAAACAGCCTCGTTGCGACCGCAAGAAAATCAAAATACTGACGCTGCTTATTCAATTCACGCTTGCCCGTCACCTGACGCATACCTCACCAAAATATTA
>Ga0308157_10004391_pt1 | contig 18779 bp, 19 predicted proteins | sample PhyBR1_FD_201035 | JGI IMG/M metagenome (GOLD analysis project Ga0308157, IMG submission 201035) | Phyllosphere microbial communities from UC Gill Tract Community Farm, Albany, California, United States - DLSLB.R1 | ecosystem: Host-associated > Plants > Phyllosphere > Unclassified | place: USA...
CGTTCCGGAAGATACCTTGCCTTTACGAAAGCCCATTCGGTTTCCGTCACGTGATAGAGCTTCTAAAAACTCTAAAATGTGAAGAGGCTTGATCTGATCCAGACGCATATGACCAAACTGTGGAAGAATTCGATTTTTGAGATGTGACTCGTAGAGAATTAGAGTTTTTTCGGCTAAGTGTCGCTCCGCATATTTAGTCCTCCATTCTTGTACAAAAGCTGCAAAAGTCATTTTCTCAGGGGCAATGTATTCACCGGCTTCTACTTCGATTTTGAATTTCAAAAGCTCATCGTTTAGAAATTCTTTAAGCCGCTTTGTCGTTCTTAAAAGGGCTGGATCATCAACCTTAACTGTCTTATAGCGCTTTATACGTTTTCCAGCTGCATCGTATCCGATCTCGACTACAAGTCTCCAAGAATTATTACCGCGCTTCTCAATGCTAGCCATAATACATACATCCTCCATTCTTTAAAATAGGCATGACTAAACAGGGACTCACAGAATTGTGAGCCCCTATAAAACTTTGACTGTTAATTTAAGTTTTTCTGTTCTTGTTCTTCAAACCAGGCATTAAGCGTATCTCGACGAAATAGAATTTTGCTACCGATACGAGCATGGGGGATACGACCTGCTCTTACTTCACTGTAAAGCTTATCTTTCGAAATTTTTTCTTGGAAATAGTATTTATGAGCTTCTGCAAGTGTGAGAACTTCGAATTCAAGGGTATTAAGAGCCAGAGAGTCCTTTTCCGATAACATGGCTTTCTGAACTATCATAGGATACCTCCTCATTTCTAAGATGAATTCCTTCATATCCATTTTGATTTGTTCCGTCTTTTCTGAATTTATGATGTTTTAAACCTTTAACTTGCTGCATATAATGGTGAAAGGATCGAGAGTTTTCTGGAAAAATTTCTCTTTCTGTACAAAAGTTTTGATAAGCCTTGTATAAAGTAGAGTTATGTTCTTTAGTGCCTCTTCCAAGAGTACAACAAGCATCAACAAAATTTCCGATTGAGTTATCTGTAATTTTATACTTTTGAAATGTCTCATCTGCATTTTTCGATTTCGTAAATTGATAATTGTTTTTGATCCATCTTCTCAATCCTTTAATAGCCCACCAAGCGATATAACTTTTTTCTGCAAGCAGTTTGTCATACAAGTGGATGTCTTGCTTTTCTTTGGGAACTTGAAATTTGAACGGAAAAATTTCTAATCTTTCTATGAATGCATTTGAGCGATCGATGCCTTTAAGTACAGGAAGAAGATTTCCTGCAAATAATAAGGCAGCTTGGTTCACGAATGTCATAGGTTGAGCATACAAGTACCTTGCTGCTAAAGGATCTCCGCCAGAAAGTTTCTTTAAAGTATCTAACCTTTTGAGTGGGATTTCAGAAATTTCTCCACAGGCATTTAATTTCTTGCCAAAAAGTTGACATAGGTAATCTGCTTGATTCATCTGCTCTAGACTCAAGCTACTGCAATATTCTTCTCCAACTAGATGAGCCAACAGTTTCAAAACAATTGATTTGCCAGAGTCTTTGGGTCCTATTAAAAACGGTATAACCTTTACGTCCCTTATTTCTGACAAAACATATCCAAAAAGCTCCTGCAGCCTGAAATATTCCATCTGTGAACCACCTGTTATCTGATTCATGAACTCCTCGAATTTTTGTCCATCGGTAGGTTCTTCCAAAGGGTAGTCCGCGTTAACTACTGAAGTGAAGCAAAATTCAGGTGAATGTTTATATAGTGAATGATGGTTGACAGATACTATTCCATTCTTAAAAGAAATATAATTTTTTCGTTCTGCTAAAGTTTCCTCCGATATGGCTAATTGTTCATTTGAAGTTAGCCACTTAATAATTTCATCGATGCTTCTTGCGGTGATTAGGTTTTTAAGATTATTTGGTATGTTTTGGCGTACAAACAAATCTGACTTCTCACCTGCGAGTCCAATAAAATGTCCAATTGTAGAATTCCAATAATGCAAACTTTTATTAATAACAGCGAAAATATGATTGTCTTCTAAAAACTTAGCTATTTCATGATTAGAAAGCTTGGTATTCTTCTCTGTTTTCACAGGTTCAGGACTTAACTCTTTACGATTGAGCACTGGTAAAGCATCAGTAGGTTGTTCAGAATTCGGAATAGAGTGAACTGTAGCTGGATATTCTTGTATAACGTTATCTCTTACTAAGTCATTATTGGGAATAGATTCATATTGAACGCTGCCTGCACTTTTGATCTCGTTTTCTTGGGGCTTTTCAGCTGAGCTTTTATAATTGCGTTGTTTCTTTATCTTTTTCAAAATTTCTTTTGATTTGTGTGAACTATCATCTTCCATCAAACATAAAATGTTCTCCTGCAAACTCTCTACTTCAATTTCGTCACAAGAAGGTAGGAAGGAAGTAACTCCCTCAATGAGGAGGGAGAGTTCTTTGAAATTATTATCCATAACAATGTCATTTCGAAAACTTGGGAATGCTTCAGAAAGGATTGTGCTTTTCCAAGTATTAAGCTCTACAAATTCATCTAGCTTCGATCGATTCATTTTTTACCTCCTTATCATTAGGAAGGTCGCTCTGCTTTTTTTCTTCTCGCCTCTTAGCAAGTTGCGAGTAAAGATTGATTTTTTGAATAATATCAGCTTTGAGAAATTTTCTTAAACCATCGCTTGGAGCAGACACTATACACCTGATCATTTCCTCGCTTGTTGCATCGTATTGACAAATGACCATACCTGCACCTAGTTCCGATTCCCAGAATAGTGAAAGAGAGTCATCGAAACGATCAGTAGATCGTGCACCAAATTTAAATATCTGATCGTTCACACTTACGTAAATTTTTTGATTACTCTGTTTACGGAGATCTACAGCTACGATAATCTGGATAGGTTCAGAAGAGGGCTGATAATATTCTTGGTCTATCCAGCCCGTAGTAAAGAACGAATCACCCAACTTGAGAGTCAGGATAGCAGTAGGAACAGTCTTAGCTTGTTGCGATAAACCAATCACTTGAGCTCCTTCTTTTTCAATTTTGATGCAAAAACAATCCTTTGTCTGGTCAACACTACGTTGAAGCACTTCTTCAAATTGCTTTAATTCTTTCATGATGCTTCGCTCCTTTTTATTTATGTGCTTAGCACTTAACTTGTACAATTCGTATCTTACAAGAGTCTATTTATGAACATCGAGGCCATTTATAAAAATAAAAAGTGCTAAGGATAAAATCAAAGTAAAAGAGTACCAATAGAATTAAAAAAACGTATTGTCGTTTAAACGACAACACGTTTTAATTTGCTTAAATCAAGTATTTTCTTTGAGAGCTTGCATGACTTCTTTAGATGCAACATCTAAAAGTGGTTCAAGATACACCTGCTGGTACTCTTCTCGAATATTTGGAGAATTCAAAGGAATAGATTCAATAGTAGATACTTTTTCGAGCTTTTCTCTGAAATGAACTGAGGAAGTGAGTTCATTTGTACATCGTATAGCACTTTTTAAATCATTAAATTGATCAAGGGTAGGATTGTCAACTATAGGTAATAGCGACAGCTCCATATTTTTTTTCAAAGCATCAGCCATATAAAATGATTGACTGGTTTCTTCTTCAAGGGAGGAGAGGTTATACAAAAAATTATATACTGACTCCATTACAGGGAAAGTGACCAATGCCAATTGCAATATCATCGAAGGTACCTCTACAAGCCATTTGGTTTCATTCACATGTTGAGAATGATTATTCTCGTGTTCTATTTGGTTTGTATTTTCCTTTTCTTTTGGGAAATGTACGCTTCCATAACCAGAGTGAAAATCAGATTTCGAAATGAGATGAAGATATTCGACTAGTATGCTTACTAAAAACTCTCTTCCAGACAAATTAGGAAGCAAGCTTAATAATGATAAGACTTTTTTAGCGTTAGCATGATCTATAAAGATTGAATCACTAACGTCTATGATTGTTTTAATCAAGTTTAAATTATATTCCCTTTCAAAAAGATATATGTTCAAGTGCTTATTATATTCAGGCATATCTGTTGAATACAAAAGTAAAGTGCCTTGATATTCGGCCATATCCTTAGTTTGTTCTATAAGAGTTTTTTTATTCAGAAAAAGTTTATGTTCCTTATTATGATACATAATGAAACTAATAAAAGGGGCAAGCATACTTGGAATACTATAAACTCTTTCTCTATTCTTGCGACCTTCTTCGTAATGAATTTTAGGCAATCCTAAATAAGGTGCAGTCCTAAGCCTGAAGTGCTTAAGTAGACTTACCACATCTTTATTTTCTTTTTTACCTTCGTCTTGATTTTCATCTTTAGTTTTTTTGGTGTCGTTAGCGTTTTTTGTGCTTTTAGTTTTTTTTGTTATTTTCTTCTTTTTTTTATTAGCATATATCGTATCTAACGCCATAATTTCGTTATTTAAATACTCAAAATGATTTTCTAAATGTGTTTTTGTTATATCGTTTGAAACCTTAGTGCTAAAGATCAGATATTCTATAATATCATTTTGAAAAATATCATATTGTTCTTGATTTGATTTCAAGAGTATTAAAAGTTTCTTGGGAAATAACTCTTCAGAACTTTCGAAAATATGTTTCGCAAGTGAATGGTTATCAAGCTTCTCTGGAAAAGGCGAGTGGCTTTGAAAAAGTAAAAATTTTTTGCATATATAAAAGTATTTTTCCTCAGTAGTTTTGTACGAGAAATATTTCAATTTAAGTTAACCTCGCTTCCGATCAGTTCTTTGTGTTCCTCGTGTTCTTCCTATTTATTATAAGTATATATTTTAAAGTATTCTATGAGTTATTTAAGGATTAAGGATAAGTAATTAGTAAGTAAGAAGGATAAAAATACGAGGAACAGGAAGAACATTAGTCTCTTACAGATGACGAGAGTCATATGCAAAAAGAGAGAGTATGGCTACTCTCTCCGCAATAACGCCTATTTTACTATTCTTTGTCTACAATATTATGCGATTTCGATAATTCTTCTAATGCATTGTTGAATTCGCGTTCTCCTTTGCGTGCTTCATCCAATTTCTCATTCGCTTCGCTCACAATATTCGTATCATGCTTTTCAGCAGCAGCTTGCATTTGTACCATAGCATTAAATTGCTTATTAGCAGTTGCTATGTACATTTCATGCAACTTTCTGACTTCAGGTGTTTCCGGTTGGATAGACTCTATCCGTTCAATAACTTCTTTATAATCTGGAATAATACTTTGCAAAGTATCATACAGCTCAGTATCCCCGTTATTGGGATCATCCAAAGTTTCGTTATATTTTTGGATTAATGTTGACTCTTCAGTTTGGACGGGAATAAGCTGTTCATTGATGTAATTCAGAAGGTCATCCTGTACAGTATCATTTCCGGTTACCTGAGCCAGAACGTTCTCAGCTGAACTATTATCCGAGCAGCCAGATAAAACCAGTACCACTAGTAAAGGCAGTAGAACATATTGCAAAACCGTCTTCAAATTCTTTTGAGCTTTGTCTTTTTTTGTCTCATTGCTTGCTCTCATCGTGCGTATCCCCTTTGTTTACATTCTTGAAGTTTCCTTTTTCCGAAATTAAGTCGGTGTTCTCGATCAGTACCTCAAGCAAGCATTGTTTGATCAGTTCCGAAAAAAGTGATGTGTTCGCATTGCTGGCGGAACCAGGTTTTAAAATCGGATCATACATAGTGAGCAGACCAACGACCGTCGTTTTAAGAGCAGCAGCAACCTTTTCCAGTGTCTTGATGGTAGGATTCTTTTCTCCACGCTCGATCTGTCCGATATAAGAGGTGTTGATACCAGAGATCAAAGCAAGCTGCTCTTGGCTTAGACCGTTTTGCTGCCTTAGAAATCGAATACTTTCTCCAATCGTCTGAATTCTATCCATTATGCCTCCTCCCACTCCAAACGATAGATTTTTTTCCAGAAAGCCTCAACGGACTATAGTGAAGTAATGTATGGTTATAGTCGCGAAGTGATACAGTTGGCATTAAGAACACGAATAAAAGCATAAAATACATGATGCACTAATTGAATTTTGAGAATTGGATTTCCATCTTGGCGAGTTAAATATGTCCGTGTTCTTTTAGGCTATAAAATTGATGGTCGCCAATGATGACATGATCAAGTACCTCTATACCGATGATTTTTCCGGCATCTACAAGTCGCTTGGTCATCTTCACATCTTCAAAAGAAGGCTCCGGATCTCCGCTAGGGTGATTGTGCGCACAGATCAACGAAGCGCTGCAGCGTTTGATTGCCGCTTGGAATACTTCGCGAGGGTGTACGATTGCTGAATTCAAGTTTCCTATGGAGACTACTTCTTTGAAAATCAGTCGATTTTTTGTATTTAGGAAAAGGCAGATGAAGTTTTCTTTAGTAGCATGTTTGTATTCAGAGGAGAGAAGATCAAATACATCTTGAGGACTTCGGATCGCGGTTAGATTCTGGGTTGGAGCTGACAGGACGGTGGCTAATTTCAACATGGCAGTAATTTGACGGGCTTTTCCTGCACCAATGCCTTTGATCGTAACCAGCTGTTGTTCCGTAGCACTCAGAAGCTCCGTCTTTGTAGGGAACTGATCGAAGAGCTGTTGAATCGTATAACTGTCCTCTTGCTCTCTAAGAGACTGAGCAATTAAGTGTCTAAGGTCATCGTTTAAGTGATATTTCATTCTGGTTTCCTCCAAGGGATAGAATAGGGCAAATAAAAACACCAAGCACGTAGTGTGCTCAGTGTTCAGAATGTAGTAGATTGTATTTAATTTGTGACTTGGATTAAAAGCGACTTCATCTCATACTCGCTTTGTTCGATACCATCAATAGTCATAGCATAAGGAATATAATCTTCGTAATCAGTATCCAGATCGACATGAAACTGCAACTTCAGTTTATGTTGAGTATCTGGGTCGTCCTCGTAAGTCATAAGCCCGGTATATTGAACGATGTTTAAGGCTCGGGAATGATCGTATGGACTAGCAATTTGGAAGTAAGTCCATTTTCCTTTTGCGAAGTATTGATTGAACGCGGCGTATAGATTAGGCGTTCGGCCCAAGTACTCACTGTATCTTACAAAGTTGATGTAACGACTGGCGCGCTGTTCCTTTTGAGTGTAGGCTTTGGCTTTGGTTTTTGCTTCAGCTCGGTCCGATAAACCGCCATAACTTCCTCCAACGGCAATGATTGCAACCAGAGCAACTTTAACAACGAAAAGAAAATTCTTCTTCAAATTTGTTCTCTCCTCACTATAGATCATACGATATTTGGATTTTTCTCTTCTTGATTATTTCCTGTTTGTATTATTTTGTCTATGGCAGATTTTATGATGGGATGTACAGTGTAGCCGTAAGAGTATTCTTTAATGCCTGGATTATGACGGTCCTTGAAAATACGGTTGGCTTGAGATTTCGATACTATGGAGTACGTTTTTTGTTTTTCGTCTAGTCGAATATTATGATTAGACTTATTTCGAAAAGAGACATTGATGCCATTTTTTTTGTTTTCTACTTTTAAGTCAGGATGCTGCAAGAGGATACTTAGCCTTTGGTAAAGCTCTTCTTGAGAAATGAAAGAAGGTAGAGGATACTGTGTGCGGTTAAGCTTCATAATTTTGAAACCAGCATTCCAGTTGAAAATGAGGTAACCGATAGCCCAACCAATTATTCCGCCAAATAAGAGAAGTCCAGGTGCAAAACCGAAGAACCCGGAAAAACCGACAGCTGCTAAACCGATGAGGAATAGATGTTGCTTTCTATATTTTCTCATTGGGTGCTGCATTTGAATTGGCTGGTTGTTTAAAACAGGAGGATTTTCAGAGGCATTCAATTTAGTAGTCCCCTTTTCTTTTATAGAAAGACATTGAGCATTTCTTCCTTTATTCAAACAATAAGCAGTATGAGTAAAGGCTTCAACGTGCGATAGACAGGATTTGCACGCTTATATCTACAAAGATGATATGGAGTTTCTCCTTTCTTTAAAGTGATACCTATACATACTGTATAGGTATCCAAATAAATAATATGTATTTGAAATCTAAGGTAAAACGAATTAGTTGTGAGTAAGCAAAAAAGAGAAACACGAGCCGCTCTTGCGAACCGTAAATATAAGAAATTTATTATGCTAAACGAAAATCGTTTCCAATCGGAATAACAAAATTCCTTACGCTGCCATCTGTAATTGCGATCGCTTCCGGTGTTTTGAATAAACCGATGCTTTCGAGTCTCGTGGTACTTGATGAGATAAGTATTAGCGGTACGATACTCAAAGTCGAAGAACTAGCGAGTGTCTTGCAAGTCTGTCAAGACAGCGGTGCGAAAAAAGTATTGTTACCTATAACATCAGCTCCCGAACTTGGTTCTGTACCATCCGATCTTATTGGCGCATTTAGTCTGATATTTTACTCGACTCTGCAAGAAGCCGTATTTAAGGCATTAGATGTGGAATGAGTTATTAGGTGAGTATTTAGCTGAAAACAGCTATAACGTGCTATGACTCTTTACCGCAATATATCCTTAACAACTTTTAACATAAAAGAATAGAAAGCAAGCTGCATTTCCAGGATCGTGTGTTTTTCGAGAACCCACGAGGAGGAGAGTGGCTTGCTTTTTTAGTTTATCAGAAGCTTCAAAAAGCATGGAATATGAGCTGAGAAATAAGAACTATTTTATTGATGGAAAAGAGGAAGAAATAATATACAAAAGAGATGTTTCATTGTAATATAACTACATGAATCATGCTATTTGAAGGATATGTTCACTTCTTATGGCACAAATTTTACTAACCTACGAATCAGAGTCTTTTGACCTGCTTATTAAAATACTGACTTGCTTTTAGGAAACACTGCTCTTAATTGTAAATTGCTTTAATTATAAATGTATAAAAGGCCTTTATCCGAGTTTTTATTTTAGAAAAAGGGGATGTTACTATGCTTAATAGTTCTTTGAAAAAGGAAGCGGTAGAGAAGTTGAGAAAGGCTGTAAATCAATACGAGGTCTCTTCAAAGGCGCTTCAAAATAACGCAATTAAGTTACATAACACACGTACTTACGGCGTAGAAGTTGTTGAAAAAGTTGAGGCATATATTAATCTACTAGCAAATACACCGAAAGAATTCGAGAAAAACTTTGAGCAAATTCATGTTAACTTAGCTAGTTTTAAAGTGCTTAGTGAAATCTCATATGACGAGAAAACTATGGCAAAGCTAGCAGGGGGAGGTACAGCGGCAGGTGTCGCCGCAGGGGTTGCAACGGCGGCTCTTGCACCAACCGCAGCAATGGCAATCGCCACTACTTTTGGCACTGCTTCAACTGGAGCGGCTATTTCTACGTTATCTGGAGCAGCAGCAACCAATGCAGCATTAGCTTGGCTAGGTGGAGGTGCACTTGCAGCTGGTGGCGGAGGAATGGCAGGAGGAGGGACCTTACTAGCTTTAGCAGGTCCAGTCGGTTGGGGAATCGGAGCAGCTAGTTTAGTAGCCGGTGGATATTTTGCTAATAAGAAGAATAAAGAAGCTGCTATAAAAGCGGATAAAGAACGAGTAGAAGTTGTAAAAGAAACCAAGATTCTTGATGCTACCGCTAGCAAAATAACACAATTAAATTCCACAACTCAATCATTGGCGACAAAATTAGAACAGAGCCTTATTTCGTTCGTTAGTAGCACCAAGCATATAAAATCTTATACTTCCTTCTTAAAAGCAGAACGTGATTCACTGAGAGCTATAATCAATAATACTCAAAGCCTTTCGGCAATGTTTATGAAAGAATTAGGCAAATAAGATGTCTACATCTGTGTGGAATGATCAAATAATCTCAGCTGGAGTAGATGGATTTAATCAATGGAAAGCACAAGAGATTGCAAAACAGTTGGATCAGATTGTTAAGGATAAGCTCAAGGCTCAACATCAACAAAATATGTATTTTGAGAATGCCTTAAAACACTTGATTAAAGTACGCCAGTTTTTATCAAGCCCACAGAATATTCTAGGTTCAGAGCAAACCAAACATGGCGAAATTGCAGAACAATTAGAAGTTGGTGTGCGCAATGCTCAGGTGACCTTAAAGGGTTTTAGAGAAGTTGCGACTTTCGATGGAGTAGCTCGTACTGCGCCAGAAGACTTCATATTAGACGGTATCAAATATCAGTCAAAATTTATTAATGGTAATAACAATACACTTGAACATGTTCTCAAACATTTTGACAAATACCAAGATAAATCTATGAACTATATTATACCTAAAGACCAATATGAGATTATTGATGCTATTAAAACTGGACATGTTCCTAGTGATTTGAATGACAAGTCTATTCGTTCCATTCTACAAAAAATAGAAGAGATCGAAAGGAAATCAGGAAGAAGTTTTGAAGATGTTGTAAAACCATCCGTTTCAAGATATGACGAAGTCCAATTAGGTACAGTTGGAGAAACGATTTCGAAACATCAAGATCAAATCGTAGATCAAAATCAAATACTACAGGATGATATAGAGAAAGAGGCAGCACAAAAAAATAAAATCATTAATGCAAAGAAGGCACCTTCAATAGGAGAAGGAGTTAAAGTTGCAGGAACTGCTGCCGTAGTGTCAGCTTCATTAAATACGATAACCACAATATACGGTAAGTTAAAAGAAGGGAAAAAAATAAAGGACTTTGACAAAGAAGATTGGGAAGAGATCGGATTAAGTTCTGCAAAGGCAGCTGCTCAAGGTGGCGTAACCGCAGGAAGCATATATGCTTTAACAAATTTAACTTCACTCTCAGCTCCATTTGCAGGTGCTGTTACAAGTGCAGTTATGGGGCTATCGTCCTTGGCTGTAGATTTAAAGAAAGATCAAATCTCTATGGATGAATTTGTTACTCTGGGGCAAGTCCTGTGTATTGAAGCCGGAATTGCAGCAACAGGCGGGGCAATCGGTCAAATATTAATACCCATACCCGTTCTTGGCTCAATTATAGGTACAGTTACTGCAAACTTCATTTGGGGATTTGCAAAAAACAATTTAGGAGTTAGAGAAAAAGAACTAAAGAAAGTATTGGATGATTATACGAATTCAGTTTTGGAGAGTGTAGAGAAGGCTTATTCAGACATCATTTTAAAAATTAACAAAACTTATGCCCATTATAATTCACTTATAGACGCTGCATTTGATATTCATTCTAATTCGGCTGTATTGGCTGCTGCTTCGGTAAATTTAGCGGTGAATTTAGGAGTTGCTGACTCTAAAATTTTAAAAACTGACGATGATTTAGATAACTATTTTTTGGGATAAGGTTTGTAATTGCAAGAATCGGGAAGCAAGAGTTGCAAGCAAATTGGCATCAATCAGAGAGGTTATCAAATCCAACCTAGGAAGCTTTAAAATGCTCTTCCCTCTTAAATAGGAAAGCAATATAATTGGCAAAGATGAACTAAAAATGGGGGATTGCAGATGAAAGACAAAGTAAAAGGATTAGTTGTAGGGATTCTAATTGGCACAATGATTACAGGATCAGCGGCTTTAGGTGCCAATACGCAAACTATTCAAGTCGCCATTACAAATATTCCACTTTACTTTAATCTCGTAAAGAAAAGTGACACGAAATCAATCACTTATAATGGAACTACATATGTGCCTGTACGTGCTGTAAGTTCTGCAATTGGGCAAGAAGTATCGTTGAAAAATGGCGGGCTTTATATTGGGAAACAGCCTAAAGACACTTCAATCACTCCAAATCAGGCGATCAAGCTAGTTAAAGCTAAATATGGATATAATAATCCATCCATTTATGTTGAGGTAGATCATATGGAAGGTAATAACTATGTAGTTCATGTATATGAGGTAGTCATGGATGATGAAGAAACAGGACATACCGCAACATATAATTGGTATTACGTGAATAAGACGACCGGCAAAATAACATCCATGTTTTAAGTCGCGGATAGCATATTTAGGTAACTGTCCATCTTAATGATGGACTTTTTTGTACTAATATTATTAAATGAACATTAGAGGAAAATAAATACTAAAGATTGAATCGTTTAGCAGAGGAAATCATAAAATGAAAGTGGCTTATGCGGTGCGCAAGATCGATGAGAGCGACAATAAGGCAATAAAATGTATAAGACCGCTGATGGAACATTTGAACGCAGTTTGAAGAATACCGAGCTGCATAAGCATCCGTTTGGTTTAGTGATCGGAGATGGTAAAGAGCGAGTTAGAATTTTTGTTGGTGAAGAAATCTAATGCAGTAGTATTATTTATAAAATTAAATATAAGTGGGAGTGCGATAAATGGCTTTTGCAAACTATTGTTTTATCTGTGGTTCTTTTAGAGACGGGCTAGAAGAAATTTGTCCAAATTGTGAATCTCCTTATGTTATTTATAATGGAAAAATACCACATATTGAAGTTTATTCGGCAAACTCTAAGCTCGGAAGAGAGGTGGAAAAAACAGCTACCTTGTATACTTGCTCGCTATGCAATGAAGTCATTAATAGTGATGGAACATGCAGATGTTCAGAGAATATCGAGTTAAATTATTTGAAAATGAAGGAAAAACGTGAACAAAAAGAAGCTGACATTATTAGAGAGTGTGATCGTAGAAGTCAGGATCTAAGGGTAACGAATTATTATGAAAATCGAGCGGCAATTTTGTCTGGAGAATATTTAGAAAAGTGTGAATCATGTAAATCAGTGATCATCCTTGGATTATGCAAATGCAATAGAATGTGAGTCTTATGTAGTCAAGCTAATTTCTCGTAAACGCATCATAAAATTGGGGACGAATTGGGGACGTAATCGAACAAATTCCATTCAAAAGAAACCAAAAAGATCAAAGCACCAATTCTAAAATTCTCATAAAACCTGGTACTACACTACAATTTCACACCGTAACCAACCCGCCTATGTTCCCGCAGACGGTGCATGTGGAGGCCGTTGCGCTGCTTATTAGAATGTAGAGTCTTATGAAACGAGATCTGAAGCCCTATCCTTTGCGATAGGGCTTTTTATGGTTGGTTATCCATTTGTAAATTCAGGAGGAGTTTAGTACAAAATAATAGAATAAGAATGGTAATAGCTTTTCTTAATCTAATGTCAGTGAAAGGAAGATGACGACAATCTCAAAAAATACTAATCAAAATAATTTTAACAAAGATGTGAATTTTAATGGGCCGACGCAATTTGCCTCAAGAGATATCGTAAATAACACGTCAAATAATTATTATCAAGAATCACTGAAGGAAGCGCCTCGTAAGGCTCAATATATACCTCAACCAAAGTGGCGAAGTCCGTTCACTCTCGCTGTTCTAACGTGGATTAGTTTTATTATTGCTATTGGAGGTCTGCTTCCTGTCGGCATTAAACTAGTGAAAAGTTTTATCGCTATTTTCAATGGTATTCAGAATGAACCAACAGGTTTTAACTTTCAAATTTATCCGATCATATTCGTGACCCTACTTATCTTATTTATTGTTTTTCTTAGTCTTAGAAAGATTACCAAAAATCAAACCAGATATCCTTTGATTTTTAATTTGGCCATCAGTGGTTATGGGAAAAGATTGATCATAGAGAAAATAAATATCGATCGATGTCCTAAATGTCAGGGAAAGATGAGATATTATAGTAAACCGTTGGAATGGAGAGAGCTGCAATACAGTAATGGCAAAAGGAAACGTGAAATTACGAAAAAGGTTCCTGCATTAGAATGTAAACGAAATCCAGAGCATTGGTATGAAGTTGATCCTGCTGAAGATATTCCGATCCTCTAACTTCATTCTTCAGAAGCTTACATGATCTCAAATCCATCAAAAATAGTCCTTATACTCTTAGCGACAAGACCCCCCGACCTTCTTAAGAAGATCGGGGGTCTTGTTTTTTTAATCCGAACGGGGTTTCTTATACCCGAAGTCCGGAATCCCGCTCCAACGCTTGCGCAGCTCGTGGGCGGCGGCTTTCGGTTTGCGAGCCCGGGTAAAAATGCCTTTTTTGTTTCCCTGCACGCGGACGATTCCTTGGCTGGTTTCGAAGTCGGCGAAGTTCCATACCTGTTCGCCGACGAACTCCGGGTACTCGTCGAAAATCTCGTGGTTAACGCGGTAGTATTCCACTTGATACTCTTCCGTGAACATGACCGGATTGACGTCGTGGAATCCCGCGACCGTGTCGGCGCCGTATTCGGTAAACATGATCGGTTTGCCGGGGCAGCGCTTTTTCCACTTGTCGAATTCTTCGCGCAGCTTGAAGCGGATCTTGTCCCATTCCCCGCTATCGGAGTACCACCCGTAATAACGGTTGAGCGCCAGCACGTCGATCAGCTCGGCGATCCGGTCCGTATCGGGATTGGCTCCGCCGTGAGTTACGATCGTGACGGGACGCTTTTGCGGATCGAGTTCGCGGGTCAGCTTGACCAGCGGCTCGAAATATTCGAACGCGCCTTCTTCTTCCGAGGCCGGTTCGTTGGCGACCGACCACATCACGACGCAGGCGTGGTTTTTATCGCGGGCGATCAGTTCTTCGATCACCTGCTTGTGCGCGTCGAACGTATCCGTTTCTTTCCACGTATCGCGGCGCGGCATGCCGAACATCGCGGCTGCGAAATTCAGGTGAAGGCCGACCGCGGGCGTCTCGTCGATCACCACGATGCCTTCCCGGTCTGCCAGCCGCATCATTTCTTCGGAGTACGGATAATGGGCGGTCCGGAACGAATTGGCGCCGATCCACTTCAGCAGGTTGAAATCGAGCACGTTCGCCGCTTCGTCGAAGCCGCGCCCATGGATGTACGTGTCTTCGTGTTTGCCGAATCCTTTGAAGTAAAAAGGTTTGCCGTTGATCAGAAACTGGCTGTTTTTCACTTCGACGGAACGGACGCCGAACGGCTGCTCGTACACGTCTATCACGCGGTCTTCTTCCAGCAGTTCGATTCGCATCGTGTACAAATAAGCGTTCAGCGGTTCCCATAACGTGACGGAAGGAATGAACGCGGTTCCTTCGCTTCCGGACTGCTCGGCGACCGTGTTTCCTTCTTCGTCGACGATCTGGACCCGGATATCGGTCGAACCGGAAGACGTGACCCGATAAGCGATTTCCCCGTTGGTGTCGGGAACGATCGCGACGTCTTGGATAAACTGCTTGGGCGTCGTATAGATTTTCACGGGACGATGAAGGCCGGCATAGTTGAAAAAGTCGAAGTTGGGCGTGTTGGTTTCGGTCGTGCCGAAGCCTTCCGTGTGTTCGATCGTATGTCGTCCGACCGGCAGCGTTTTCTCGTTCACGATGTTGTCGACGGCGACCGTAAGGCGGTTTTTCCCCGGCTTCAGCACGCTGCCGATCTCGGCTTCGAACGGCGTGAAGCCTCCGATATGTTCGGCGACCGGCGTTCCGTTCACGTACACGTGGGCGGCATGCGTGGCCGAACCGAAACGCAGCACGATCCGTTCTTCGGACAAGGCCGACGGAATCATGAAGTCGCGTTCGTACCAGACCCGGCCGATATGCTGGCGAATTTCTTGCACCACGCCGATATCGTTATAAGAAGAAGGAACCGCCATGCGGGTCTGGCTTTGCAAAGGGGACGATTCCCAATGCTGATCGAATCCGGTTCCGTGATCGAGCTTGAACGTCCAGATTCCGTTGAGGTCGAGCACGGTGCGGGTATCGGTAAGAATAGGGTACAGCATATAAACACCTCGTTATCGGTTAAATTAGGATTTGGGACGGTCGGGAATCGAGATCTCGTTTTTGTCGGCGAGCGCTTGTTTGACTTCGGCAATCTCGCTTTGGATTTGTTCCATTTTCCGATGATCCAGCTTGTAAAATTTCATGGCGACGATCGAAGCGATCCAGCCGAGGATCGGAATGCCGAACATGAAGAACAGTCCGATGGCGTACAAGCTTGTCGTCAGCGGCGTATCGACCTCGGGGAAGGCGTTTTTAAAGCCGATCGCGGCCAGGAAGATGCCGACGATCGTAATGCCGAACGACGAGATGATTTTGTCGACGAACGAAAAGAGGGTCCCGATCATGCCCGGCGCGTAGCGCCCGGTCAAATGAAGCTCGTAGTCGGTAGCGTCGGCGATCATCGGAATGACCATATTGCCGGTCACGCCCATGAAAGCGTTACCCAAAGTATACAGAACGAGAAAAGCGAGCGTCATGAAGCCCAGATTCGACAGCGAGATGTCCTGCGGCGTTCCGAATATAACAACGGCCATCAACAGCGCATAGGTGGCGAGCGCTCCCCAGGTCGCGGCCACGAACGACAATTTGAGTCCGCGTTTTCGCGCCAGCCCGATTCCGAAGAAGGTGAGCAGCAGCGTAGGCAGCACGATAACGAGGGAGATCGTTCCGCTCAGCGCGTAGTCCCCGATGATCAGGCCGAAGAAGATGACCGGCACGACCGGTTGGCGGATGACCGATGCGGCCAATTTATCCGTGGAAGCTGCCACGATCAGCATTTGCAGCGGACGGTTGCGGCGAATGACGGGCCAGTAGTCCTTGATCGACACTTTGGCGTTCTTTTCCGCGAATCCGTAATATTCCAAACGGTCTTTGTTCCAGATGCCGATAACGGCCAAAATCGTAAAGATCGCGGAAGTTATGATCACGATCGTATTGAGTTCCGCGAAGAAGCCCAGATTGAATCCGCCGTGTTTCGGTACGAGAATCGAGGCGATAAAATACTGCCCGCCCACGAACAACAGCGTATTGTACGAAGCGTCGAAAGCGACGAAAACAGGCCGCTGCTTCGGATCGTTCGTCAGCACCGTTTGCGCGGCTTTCGTGCAGGCCGTTTGGAACGTATAGCCGATGATATAGACGGCGTTGATGGCGATAAAGAACGGCAGTCGCCATTCCGTCGGCAGTATATGCGTAATATTGAACATGAGCAGAACCGTAATCGCCAAGATCAGGTTGCCCAACAGCATGAACGGCCTGAACTTTCCGATCCTGGACTTCGTTTTGTCGATGACGTAGCCGATAACCGGGTCGGTGAATCCGTCGAAAATGCGCGTAGCCGTTCCCAGCGTGCTGACGACCACCACCAGCAGCCCGGCGATTCCGGTCGCGTAGTACGCGGAAAAGCCCATGGCGAACGCATACAAATTCGTTGCCGTATTGTTCAAAGCGAAAAAACAAATCTGCCATAATTTCGAGCGGTTCACGAAGTTTCGATTATTGCTTGTCGCGGCATTGGGTAAAGCTCCCGGCGCTGCTTTCATCCATATCTCCTCTTTTCTCGAAAGTGGCCCATGCTTGTTTCCGTAATCAAAAGCGGGTAGAGAGTCGAAACCTCCTTTGCGAGTTAATTTTGAAAGCGATTTCTTTTCTTGCTTCGCATTATAATTTTAATTTTTCGATAAATATGGTACTTTCTTTAGAAAAAGAGTAAAAAGCGGAGATGAAATAGGAGGACTACACATGTCGAGCGACCTGGAATACGCGACCGGTTTGTTTTTCGAAATCTACAAAGTCCCGGTTCGGATTTTCGGTCGCGACGGCCTTTTGAACCGGGAGATGCCTGCCAAGGCGGCGGCGAATCCGGCGAATCCGCTGTCCCATTCGGAGTTGGGCGAGCTGTTCGCGGATACGCGTTCGTATCGTTTTCCGGTTCTCAAACAGACCGCGTATCTCGAAAAATACTTTTCCGTCAATCTGTTCGACGGCGACGAGTACGACGGACAAGTGATCGTCGGTCCCGTATTGAACTTCAAAATGACCGCCGAAACGATCGGCAGCCTGTACAGGGATCTTGACATCCGGGCAAGCAAAGACGACATGGAGCGCTATTACGACCAGCTGCGCAGTTTGAACAATTTCGATTATATCCATATGTCGGTGCTTCTTTATTACATGCTGTACCGGGAACCGATTACTTTGGTCGATATTTTGGAAAAAAACGAACGGTTGGAGCGCAGCAGCATCGAATCGGAGCATGTGACGAATCAAATCGCGCAGCGCCGCCAAAACAATCAATTCCATACCGACATGGCGGTGGAAAAAAAGATTTTCGATTATATCCGTTTGGGGCAGAGCGAAGCGGTCAGGGAAACCTACCATTCTGTCTTCAAGCAAGGCAAGCTGGGCGTGCTGTCGAAAAACAGTTTTTTGCGCAGTCAAAAAAATTTGGGGATCGCCGTGATTTCTCTCGCGACGCGGGCGGCCGTCGAAGGCGGGTTGTTTCAGGAGATCTCCTATACGCTGAGCGACTTGTACATTCAGGAGCTGGAAGAATTGCACGAATGGGAAGCGGTAGGACGATTGATCGAACATGTGTTGGTCGATTTCGCGAAACGGGTCGAGAACGCCAAAAAATATCGTTTTTCAAAACCGATCAATCAATGCTTGAATTATATTTTTTCCAATTCTTATGAAGATATTCCGTTGCGCGTTCTGGCCGATTTAACCTCTTTGAATCCAGAATATCTCTCCACCCTGTTCAAAAAAGAAGTCGGTGTTTCCCTTCGCCAGTACATTCTTCAATCCAAGATCGAAGAAGCGAAAAACCTGTTGAACTATACCGATTATACGATGAAAGAAATCTCAAGCCTGCTTAATTTTCATGACCAAAGCCATTTCATCAAAGTGTTCAAAAAAATGGAAGGCATAACGCCGAAGCAATTTAAAATGGGTTTTCAAAAAAGCGAAGAGTAGCATAGAAGAGTAGCATAGGGCTTCGGAGCTGACCTCCGTTGAATCGGATACAAAAAAGAAGTCGGTGTTTCCCTTCGCCAGTACATTCTTCAATCCAAGATCGAAGAAGCGAAAAACCTGTTGAACTATACCGATTATACGATGAA
>Ga0308157_10004392_pt1 | contig 18774 bp, 16 predicted proteins | sample PhyBR1_FD_201035 | JGI IMG/M metagenome (GOLD analysis project Ga0308157, IMG submission 201035) | Phyllosphere microbial communities from UC Gill Tract Community Farm, Albany, California, United States - DLSLB.R1 | ecosystem: Host-associated > Plants > Phyllosphere > Unclassified | place: USA...
CTCATCGTGCGGATTTGATTTGTAAACAATACGCAAGGCGAATTTATCATAAACTTCGTCAAATGTCACATTTTGCGCCAACATTTTTCTGTTAATAGAATAGATGGATTTTGGTCGGCCTTTGATAATGTAATCTATGTTTTCTTCGTCTAATGCTTTTTGGAGCACTTCGGAAATGTCTTTGATATATAGATCTTGTTCTTCTTTGGTTTCTCTTATTTTGCTAACAATGTTGTTGTATCTCTCAGGTTCGGTATATTTTAGACCTAAATCTTCAAGTTTGTTTTTGATTTTATAAAGACCTAAACGATGTGCTAGTGGTGCGTAAATGTATAATGTTTCGGATGCAATTTTGACTTGTTTATGGTCTTCCATCGAGTCCATAGTAAGCATATTGTGTAATCTGTCGGCAATTTTTATGAGGATTACTCTAACGTCATCATTAAGCGTTAGCAGCATTCTTCGAAAATTTTCGGCTTGCATTGATACGTTCAGGTCTTTTTGTACCAATGATATTTTTGTAAGACCTTCTACTAGTTGAGCGATTTTAGGACCAAACATTTTTTCGATGTCTTTGACGGTAATTGGAGTGTCTTCGACAACATCGTGCATTAAGGCCGCAGCGATCGAAGTCGCTCCCAAACCGATATCTGAGGCAACAATTTTGGCAACGGCAATAGGATGAAAAATATAGGCTTCACCAGATTTTCTACGTTGGTCTTTGTGTGCATCAACAGCAACATCAAAAGCTTTGCGTATCACTTTTTTATCCTCGGCAGTCAGGGTTTGATAACTGATACGAAGTAACTCTTTGTATTCCTGAGCAATTGCTTTGTTTTCTTTTTCTATGTCTATTTCTATCATAACGGCATGGTTCAATTCCTAAATATAATGTTTTTTTAGAAAAAATGCAAGGAGGTTTTTTTAAAAGTTTCTAAGTTCTGAGCTACTAAGTTGCTAAGTTTTTAGTTTAAAGTTGTAATGCTTTAAGATTTAATAGTTTGACTTTAAACAAATTTAAACGTTAAACAATTTTTAAGCTAATTCTAAAACCCTCTTTGTCTTTTGGCTTCAAATATTAAAATAGCTGCAGCGACAGAAACGTTCATGCTGTCAATTTCGCCTTGCATTGGGATAATAATATTTTGAGTTGTAGCATCCCGCCACTCTTGAGTTAATCCTGTCGCTTCAGTTCCAACAACCAAAGCTGTTGGTGAAGTATAATCCTGAGTGTGATATGAAGTTGAATTTTGTAATGTAGCGCAGTAAAAATTGATTTTTCTTTCTTTCAAAAAAGCAATAATCTCGGTAGTTGTACCAGTTGCAATTTGATTGGTAAATAAACAGCCTACACTTGAACGAACAACGTTAGGATTGTACAAATCACTTTTTGGATTGGCAATAATCACAGCATCAAGATTCGCAGCATCAGCAGTTCTCAATAATGCACCGATGTTTCCAGGTTTTTCGGGAGATTCAGCAATGAGAATCAATGGATTTTCGGATAATTTTAAATCTGATAATTGCATCGATTTGGCTTTGGCTACAGCCAAAATTCCTTCGGTAGTATCTCTGTAAGCTAATTTTTGATAAATGTCTTTCGAAATTTCTATTAGTTCTGAATTTCGTGATAATTTTTGAGCTTCATTTTCAGAACAAATTTCAGCTACAAACAAAATTGTTTCGATTTCATAACCGCCTTTCATGGCAATCTCGATTTCTCTTTTTCCTTCTATTAAAAAAGTGCCCGATTGTTTTCTTGCCTTTGCTTTTTCCTGTAAAAGGACCAAAGATTTGATAAATGGGTTTTGGATGGAAGTGATTTGTTTCAAGACAATAAGAGTATAAGTTTCAATGGTGCTAAGGTACTACCATTTTTTAAAATCAAAAATCAATTTCCAAAATCAATCTCCAATTAGCATTAAAGTCGGTTCTTTTGGGTAGCTTATGGTTTTAGCCGTTAGATTTTTGTTTAATTTTGCAAACTCCCGGCTTAAATTCTGCAATCAAATTTAAATTTATAACATGTTTCAACTACTCGACATCATCGGAACTATGGCATTTGCAATGTCCGGCGCACTAACTGCGATGAGCAAAAAACTAGATCCGTTCGGCGTTTTTATTATTGCTTTTGTAACAGCGCTTGGTGGCGGAACATTGCGTGATGTAATGATTGGTCGTACGCCGGTATTCTGGATGAAAGATTTGAACTATGTTTATTTTATTATTTTAGGTTTTATCTTGGCAATTGTTTTTAGAAAAAGATTAGATAAATTCCGTACTTCGTTAGCTCTTTTTGATACTATTGGCTTAGGAGTTTATACGTTAATCGGAATTCAAAAAGGCTTAGATTACCAACTTCATCCTGTTATCTGTATTGCTTTAGGAACTATGACGGCTTGTTTTGGAGGTGTCACCAGAGATATTTTATGTAACGAAATTCCTGTGATTTTTCGCCGAGAAGTTTATGCGACCATTTGTATTTTGGGAGGAATTGTATTTTTTGGATTGAAAAAATTAAATTTAGAAGATGACATTTTGTATTTGGTTGCTTCTTCTGTAATTATTGCAATACGTTTAATGGCAGTAAAATACAAATGGCATTTGGCTCCTTTAGAGCATAAGGAATAATTTTTCTAAATGAATGTAATTTTTTTACGACTCCAACTTTAGATTATTAGCTTAATTGTTTACTTTTCCGCTTTAATACAAAATAGTGAAAAATTATACTATAAGACGATATCAACAAAGTGATTTTGAGGTTTGGAATACTTTTGTAACTCAAGCCAAAAATGCAACCTTTTTGTTTGATCGCAATTTTATGGACTATCATAAACACCGTTTCGAGGATTATTCTTTGATGGTTTTTGAAGGCAAGAAATTGGTTGCTATTTTGCCTGCTAACAGAGTAGGAGAGTGCGTTTATTCGCATCAGGGGTTGACTTATGGAGGGTTGGTTTATGGAGAAAATCTAAAGTTGGCGTCGATCATTGTTATTTTTAAAGCTATTTTGTCTTTTTTGAATGATAATGAAATTCAAAAATTACAAATCAAGTTAATCCCTTCTATTTACCATCAAAAACCTGCAGAGGAATTGAATTATGCGTTGTTTTTGGCTAATGCTAAATTGATAAGAAGAGATACATTGGCCGTGATTGATTTGTGTAACAAAATCAAGATTGCATCTGGTAGAAAAGAAGGGATTGTGAAAGGGAAAAAGAATAATTTACAAATAAGAGAGGTGGATGATTTTACCGATTTTTGGAACAAAATATTGATTCCAAATTTAGCGAAGAAACACCAAGCGAAGCCTGTACATAGTTTGGAAGAAATTACCAAATTTAAAACTTTTTTCTCAAAAAAAATACGCCAATTCAATGTTTATGAGAATGGAACGATTGTTGCCGGAACCACCTTTTTTGAAAATGAGAATGTTGCGCATTGCCAATATATTTCTGGTAAAGAGGATAAAAATGGATTAGGAGGACTTGATTTATTGTTCCATCATTTAATTAAAGAAATTTTTAAAAATAAACGTTTCTTTGATTTTGGAACTTCCAATGAAAATCAAGGAAGAAAGTTAAATAATGGCTTGTCTTTTTGGAAGGAAAGTTTTGGTGCAAGTACTATTGTCCAGGATTTTTATGAGGTGGAAACTTTAAATTATAATATATTAGATACAGTTCTAAAATGATAAAATTTCTTGATTTAAAAAAAATAAATGAACCATATGAAACTGCGTTTCAGGAAAAACTGAAATTGGTTTTGGAAAACGGTTGGTATATTTTAGGAAAAGAAGTAGAATCGTTTGAAGCTAATTTTGCCAATTATTGTGGTGCGAAACATTGTATTGGTGTTGGAAATGGTTTGGATGCTTTAGTTTTAATTTTTAGAGGTTATATACAGTTAGGGATGTTGCAAAAAGGCAATGAAGTGATTGTTCCTGCGAACACATATATCGCTAGTATCTTGGCCATTTTACAAGCTGATTTGATTCCAGTTTTGGTCGAGCCAAAATTGGAAACTTACAATATTAATCCTGATTTAATTCAAGAAAAAATTACTTCTAAAACAAAAGCTATTTTAGCGGTTCACCTTTATGGTCAATTGGCAGAAATGGATAAAATTAATGTAATTGCAAAGCAGAATAATCTTTTAGTTATAGAAGATGCAGCCCAAGCTCATGGTGCAGTCAGCAGGATGCAGATTGGAAATTGTAGTCAGCAATCAGCAGTCGCTTATAGTTTTTATCCTGGTAAAAATTTAGGTTGTTTGGGTGATGGAGGAGCTGTAATTACGAATAATGCTGATTTGGCTAAAGTTATTTCGGCTTTGCGAAATTATGGCTCGGAAGTGAAATATGAGAATGAATATATTGGCATAAATTCACGATTAGATGAATTACAAGCGGCTTTTTTAAGCTTAAAATTGCCTAATTTAGATATAGATAATGAACGCCGCATAACAATTGCTAAACGTTATTTGACAGAAATTAAAAATAATAAAATAATATTACCATTTTGGGATTTTTCTAAGAACAATGTGTTTCATTTGTTCGTTATCCGAACTGAAAACAGAGATGAACTGCAACAGTATTTATTAAAAAATGAAATTCAAACTATGATTCATTACCCGATCGCACCTCATAAACAAAAAGCTTTTTCAAGTTGGCATGAGTTATTGTTACCTGTTACTGAGAAAATACATAATGAGGTTTTGAGTTTGCCGATGAATTCAGTTATAACAGATAGTGAAGTGAGTTTTGTGATTTCAATTTTAAATCAATATTAATTTGAAGTTTATAAAAAACATAATGCAAACCCAATTGTTTAAAATTTCTTTTTTTAACAGTTTGAGTGTTATTTTGAAAATTGGTATTGGACTTGTAACGTCAAAATTACTAGCGATTTTTGTGGGACCAAACGGTATGGCATTAGTTGGGAACTTGCGAAATTTTATGACTTCATTGGAAAGTATTTCGACATTGGGTTTTCAGAACGGAATTGTAAAATATGTTGCTGAAGAGAAAGAAGATAAAAACAGACTTCAAAAAATGATTTCAACTGTTTTTATTAGTTTGTTGGTTGTTGCTATTGTTTCTAGTTTTGGATTATATTTTTTGGCTGATTTTTGGAACAAACAAATTTTCGGAAATCATTTTGAATATAAAATAGTTTTTAAAGCAACAGCATTGGCATTGCCTTGGTATGCTATTTCCATCTTTTTACTTTCGTTATTAAACGGTCTAGGAAAGTTTAATAAAGTCATTTGGGTGAATATTCTAGGAAATCTGATGGGATTGTTAGTTTCTCTTTTTATGATTTTGCATTTCAAAACCTTGGGGGGCCTGCTTGCGATTGTGATTTCCCCAGCTTTGTTGTTTTTTGTAACTTTTTATTTTATTACCAAGGAATTTTGTTTTTTTAAAACTATTCGAAGTGATTATTTTGATTTTCAGATTTTAAAAAATTTATCTTCGTATTCGCTGATGGCTTTGGTTTCCTCTATTTTTGGACCATTAGTTTATTTAGCAATACGAAAAAATGTTATTGAAGCTGTTGGTATTGGACAAGCTGGTTTTTGGGAGACCATTACCCGAATTTCGGCATATTATATGATGTTCATATCAACGATTTTGTCTGTTTATTTTTTTCCAAAATTAGCAGCAGCCAAAAATAAAAAGGAAACTCAAATGGTATTTTGGAGTTTTTATAAAAACATTTTACCACTATTTGTCGTTGCTTTAGGTACTATTTATTTTGCTCGATTTTTCATTATTCAATTGCTTTTTACTAAAGAGTTTCTTCCGGTTACTACTTTGTTTTTTTGGCAATTAATTGGTGATATTCTAAAAGCTACTGCTTTGATTTTGGGCTATCAATTTTTTGCCAAGAAAATGACAACGGCTTTTATTATTTCTGAAATATTTTCGCTTGCGGTCTTATATTTTTCAAGTAATTATTTGATTGGTGTTTTTGGAATGCAAGGTGTCGTGATGGCTCAAGCGTTTGAAAATCTTATTTATTTGTTGGTTTTAGGGATTTATTTTAGGAAAAGTTTGTTTTGAATTATTTTAACAATTAATGATGTAAATTTGTGAATGTATAAGAAATAAATTAGATTGTAGTAGCTATAATTTAAAGTAATATTTTAGAGTAAATTAATGAAAATATCCACCATCAGTAAAATAAGTAAGAGCAATAAAAGCTTTTATGGTTTTTTATGCATTGTAATAATCCATTTGATGTGAAAACCTGGTCAGGCAACGGAACGGACTGCTTGTTAGGAAAAATAATTAATACATTAATATTGCTTTTTTTAGTATATCTCCATTGTTAGCGGGAATAATTTATGAGAAAACAATCATTTCCAATATTTTAGAAAGTAAATTATTTATTGTTTTAGGCAAAAGTTCATATGTCTTTATCTATCTAATATTGTTATTAATAGGATTTTCAACATATTGATATAAAAAAATTGAAATCACATTCAATGCAAAAAAAATAAATAACAAATTGTCGAGCATTTGTTTAATTATAATTACAAAAAATCCCATATGGATTTAACTGGTGAATTTTTAGCCCAATTTGGTTATCGTTCAGTACTTTTTACAACCTGAGGTAATAGAAAAAAATCAACATTTTTATCCAACAAAACATTGTACACCAAAAATTTAGAATATATTTTATTTGTAATCCCTTTTTGGTCTGAGTACCAAGAATTTTTTTTTAAATTAGGGAATTCATTTGAAATTATTGGAAAATTTAAGTAATCGAATGAAATGTAATCCGTAGGATAGTTCTTTGTTTTAAAATCTATTTGATTAATGTAATAATTTAAGCTGTCTTTACTTTTAGAATATAAAAATGGAGGCAAATAATAGGATGTATTGTATCCAGCTTTTTTAAAATTTGTTAAAAACTCAGGAAAGGATGACTCTACAATTATATGATTTGGAGGAATTTTTAATTTTGTAATTATTTTATTCAATTCATTAAGGGATTTTTTTGTGTTTGAGCTGTCTAGGTTTTTAAAATCTAACCAATATATAAAATTTTTAAGCGAGTTTGAATGGGCTAAGTAATCACTTAAACTTAGATGTATACTTGGTGCAGGTGGGTGATTTATATCAAATATATTATCTTTTTTATCATACATTAAATCTAATTCAACACCTATAAAATTATTCTTTAGAGCATCTAATTTTTCAATACTATTCACACGATGTATTAGTATTTTCTTCCTAAATAAAAATAAAATAGTACTATTCATAAATAGCATAGAAAATAATAGTAACAAAGTAAAAAGAATGGTACAGATTCGTTTATTATTTTTTAAAAAATTTATCATAAGTTTTGCCGTTGAATATTATTCGGTTTATTGATTCATATTGTTTATTAAAAACACTTCTGTTAGGTTCAAATCTGCTAAATTTGATTGAAGCTAGGTCTGCCATTGAATATATAAGATCTTCAGTCGAATATTTTCGATTAATGTCAAAAATAAGATTGTTTTTTTCTTTAACTTTTAAATCTGATCTCCATAGTATGAATGGAATATCATACATAGATTTTGTTCCTTTTGTTTCGGTATGTCCTGAAAAATTGATATAATCATACACTTCCTCACCATGGTCAGAAATTAGCAAGACGGCTGATTTATTATTTATTTTTCTAGCGAATGTAATCAAGTTGTACCAAATATAATCCTGATACAGGATAGCATTGTCATAATGGTTAATTTCTTGTATTGATGTTTCAGATAAAAACTTTGAATTGGGTCTATTGTGAAATTTAGCAAACGCAATAGGGTATCGGTTTTTATATAAAAGATGTGTACCCATTAAGTGCAAAACGATTAGTTTTTTCTTCTCTTTTGATTTTAAAATTTTTTTATATGAATTAAATAAAACTTCATCAAAATTTGACTCATCTTCTGAAATGTTAAAAAAAATCTTTTTTTGTGCACTATTAGCGATCGCCGTAATAAAATTGTCCCAAATGCCAGTTGGCTTTTGATTGGAAAGCCAGTAGGTCGAAAAACCAGCTTGATTAAATAGCTGTAATATATTTCCTTTATATTTTAATTCTATATTTTGAGTGTTGCCTAAGGTTAATACTTTTTCTAGTGAAGTTAAAGTATGGGTATTCGGAGTTACGATATCTTTGTACACTAATAATTCATTACTAATAGAGTTTAAAAGCGGTGTTGTGGGTCTGTAATAGTTATAAATACCCATGTGGTTTCTTGTAGTTGATTCGCCAATAACTAATAAATAAGTTTCAGAAATAGTATCTTTGTTTGATTTGGCTCCATAAAAATAGGTGCTTTTTTTTTTAAATTTTAGTTTATTGTAAGTGTTTATTTCTGTATTATAATTTTGGATGCTTCGATAAATTATGATAGGAAGAAAACTAATTTTAAGTGGTGTTAGTAGCAAAATGCTGAAACAAATAAAAATAATAAATGTAAAAATAATTTTGTAAGATCTTGTTATTCGCGAATTTAAATGGGCAATTTTATTTTTTAAATAATAATAAGTAAAACTTAGATAAACAAATAATAGGCTAAAAAAAATAAAAGAAGTGTCAAAGTTGCTGTATTGATTTGCAAACGATTTAATTTCTGCAGAATTTGATTCAAAGAAAATAAAAAGACTAGAACTTGAAAAAAAGGTTCTAAATAATACCAAGTAAATCGTCTCAATTAGTCCAAAAAAATACAATAAAAATAATAATGAAAGTACTACGATTTTTTTATTTTGAAATAAGATACATGTTAATAATATAGCAAGAGCAAGTACAAAATTTTCTATAATATCTACGATATAAAAGACACGACTACATATATATGGAAAAATAAATGTTAATATTGCAGGATAGAAAAAAAACAAAATAACTTTATAAGGAACCTTCATAGGTGTATTCTTTAGGATAAAATCTTAAGTTTAGTTGTTTTTAGTGTAAATATAAGAACAAATTGGTTGAAAAAATCAAAAAAAAGTATATATAGAGATGCTAGCTGCTACGATGAATATAAAATCTTAGTTTTTTTGGTTCCTATGTTTCCTTTTCAGGTTTTTTAATTCTCAATAAAATCGTAAGAAATAAGGTGTTGATTGATTTGACAAAATATTTTTGATATGAAACAGAAAAAGTATATAATAAGTAAAATGTTTTTTTGTGTAAAATGTGAACAAAAGCAGAAATGATTATTACAAAATTAAGAGACAAAAGCAATGTTAAATAATATTCAATTCTTAAATTTTCCAGTTGTAGAAGATGTTCGTGGAAATTTAGCCTTTATACAAAATGATATCTTACCATTCGAATTCAAACGAATTTATTATCTTTTTGATGTTCCTAGTACTGCTTTCAGAGGAGGTCATTCACATATCAATCAACACGAAATACTTATAGCTTTAAGTGGAAGTTTTGAAGTAGTTCTTGACGATGGAAAACAAAAAAGAATCGTTCTTTTGAATAAGCCTTACATTGGTTTGCCTATAAGTACTGGGATTTGGCGTGAATTGCAAAACTTTTCTTCAGGAGCTATATGTCTTGTTATAGCTTCAGATGTTTTTGACGAAGAGGATTATATACGTGATTATAATGATTTTTTAATGACAAAATTATAGGCGTCTATATCGATTTTAAGGTGATTTTAAATCGTAGAAATATATTTTTAAGCATTAAAATATAGTTTTGTGTCCGATAGGAATTTAATATTTCAAAATTTACCCTTTTTGTTAGGGTTTGATGCTCTTGTTTATTTTTGTTGAGTTTGTATGCTTTTTTTAAAATGATGTATGTCGATTGACCGTTTTTATTTTTCTTGGTATATAAAGTGGACTGCAAAGAATTTGGTAGTATTCTTTTTTGCATTAAAATTGCATCAACAAACTCAATGTTATGATTTCTGGAAGCTCGAATCCAAAAATCAAGATCTTCATAAGTCAGTGTTGTGTCATAGCCTTTTAGTTTGTCAAAAATGGTTTTGTTGTAAAGTGCAGAAACCGAACAAATTATTTTTTCTATACTAATGATATAATGGTAAATATCTCCTGAGGGTATTTTGGCTTTAGTCTTTAAATTGGCATTAACATCAAAATAGAAAGAAGAATGATTTCCTTCTTCAGTAATCAATTCAGCATTTCCGTAAACAATTGCAAGATTTTTATAAGGACTCTTTTTGTATGTGTTTAACTGAATTTCAATGCAGTTTGGTAACAAAATATCGTCTGCAGCCAAGTCAATAAAATAAGAACCTTTTACATATTGCATAGCGTTTGTAACTGATTTGGTCAAGCCAAGATTGGTTTTATTCTTTATAAAAATAATTTCAGGATTTATTTCTGTTATCTTTTCAATTTCTTTGACAGAATTATCAGTGCTATAATCATCAATAATAATTATTTGAACGTTTTTATAAGTTTGGTTTAAAACCGATTTGAGACTTTTGACAACAAATTTTTGGTGATTGTAACAAGAACAAATGACGGTTACCAAAGCAGTATCTTGCATTAGATTTTTAATTTAATATATTTGATACCAAATAAAAGAAATAATTAGTGTTAAACACAAATAAAAAATTTAAAATTGCTTTAGTAGGTGATTGCTTGTCGAAAGGAGGGGCAGAGAAAGTGCACGCCATACTTTCTATTTATTTTAAAAAGCAAGGTTTTGAAGTTTATAATAGTATTCTTGTTGACGCTGTTACTTATGATTATTCAGGAAGTTTGTTAAACCTTGGGAAAGTCAAACCCAACTCATCTTCCATCATAAGAAAGGTTTATCGTTTTAGAGCTTTGCAAAAATGGGTGAATTCTAATGATTTTGATTGTCTTATCGATTTTAGAATGCGTCCGAGTTTTATTTTTGAGTTTATACTTTCAAGAATGATTTATCCAAGAAATACCATATACACAGTACATAGTAGTGTTTTGGAATTTTATTTTCCAAAAAATATTCTTCTCTCAAAACTAATTTATAATAAGAAAAAGATTGCTGCCGTAGCTAATGCAATACAAAAAAAAATTGTGAAACGTTATTCGTTGAACAAAGTAGAAACTATCTATAATCCATCAAATCTAGATGAAATTGCTATTTTAAAGGAAGATAAAATATGGGAGAGAAATTATGTTTTGACAGTTGGAAGCATGGAATCGCCAATCAAGCAGATAGATAAACTTATTGAGGCTTATTCAATATCTGAACTACCGAAGCAAAACATTCAATTGATTATTTTAGGCGAAGGAAAATATAAAATAAATTATCAAAAATTAGTCAAAAAACTTAATTTATCACACTTAGTTTTATTTAAGGGAATGGTTTTAAATCCATTTCCATATTATAAAAATGCTATTTTCTATGTGCTTTCAAGTAAATATGAGGGTCTTCCGAATGCTATTATAGAATCTTTGGCCTGTGAAACACCTGTTGTTGCTTTTGATTGTTTTTCTGGACCTAGAGAACTTATCAATAATAACCAAAATGGTATTCTGGTTGAAAATCAAAATTTTGACAAACTAATTGAAGCTATGAATTTAATGGTTTCAGATGTTCGTTTATATGAACATTGTAAAAGGAATGCTATAAAAAGTGTAAAAAAATTCTCCATAAATGTTTTAGGAGAAAAATGGTTAAAGTATATATTAGGCCCTAAAACTCGAAATTCTAATTCCCTTTTTTAGAAGTGTCAATTTTAGTTTTGAAATTAATTGTAGGGCAAACGGAGGTAATTTTAATAGAATTCGTTGTTTTATATTCAGCCCTGAAATTTTAGGGTTTTTATGAATCCCTTTTTTTAGTTTTTGCCAACCAATCAAATTATTTTGTTTTTTATAATTGCTAGCCATCATATAGCGGTTAATATCTAAATATTTTTTTAAACTCTTGTTTGAAATAGCTAAAGGTTCATAAGAATCAAAATCGGTTATTGTCTTAGTTTTTAAACTGCTGTTAGTGATTTTGTTTTCAGAATACATAATATTATTGACAAATGCCATATTCGAATAGGCTAATTGAAATTGACTATTAGCTCTAATATTAAAATCGACGTCTTCACCATAATTAATCATGGTATTATATCCTCCAATTTTTTCAAAAACCTCTTTTTTTACACAAAGGCTGGAGGGACAGTAAATGTTTTGACACAAGCTACTCTCAAAAAAATCAGTTATAATTCCGTCAATTTCAATTTTCTTTAAATTTGATGATGGACTTACGGCTATATCATTTAAATAGACTTCCACATAATTTGTTGCAAACAAATGAGCCGTTGGGAATTTTTGTATCAATTCGAATATCTTTTGTAAATAATTTATATGCCAAGTATCGTCTGCATCTAAAAAAGCTAAGTAAATTGAATTTGAATTTTCAATTCCTGTATTTCTTGAGGCTGAAAGGCCTTTATTGTTTTTGTGTTGAATAATTTTTATTTTTTCGGAAACAAATGATTCTACTTTATTTTTACTGTTGTCTGTAGAGCAGTCTTCAATAATAATAATTTCAAAATCGGTAAAACTTTGATTTAAAACACTTTTTAAAGTATTTTCGATATAAGACTCTTTATTGTAAAGCGGGATAATTACTGAGAAAAAAGGCATAGTTTTAGTCTTCTAAAATAAAATTAAAAACGGAATTCCAATCATTGAATTGCGATTCTTTATTAAAAACATATTTGTTCCTTTGGTAATGTATTGTTTTATTAGTGAATGCAGTAATTAATTGGGCTAATTCTTTAGGGTTTTCTACATCGAAAAAAGATACCTGTTCATAATCACCCACCGTTTCCTTCGCATAAGGTAAATCAGCTAATAACATTGGTTTTTTAAATGCTTTTGCTTCGCTAATGGGTAAACCCCAAGTTTCTAATTTTGAAGGGAAAAGTAAACAATCTATGGAATTGTATAGTTTAAATAATTCTTCTCGATTAATTTTATCAAATTTGGGCCAAAAAATCACTTCTTTCCAATTACTAAATTTGTCGAATAAATGCTTTGCAAATTTGTTAGGGTTATCTTTTATAGCTGTAAAATGGAATTTAACTTTGTATCTGATAGATGGCTCTAATAATAGTATTGCATCGAATATTATTTCAAAGTTTTTGAAAGTTTTTGGAAAACTTGGATATAAAAAATGTATTTTGTCTTCTTCTAAATTTGTTTTTTCTAGACTTATTTTTTCAACATATTCAGGTTTGCTGACCACCACATTTTTAATGTTAAAAAGTGATTCAAACTCTTTCTTTATCCAGTGTTGTTGAACAAAAACAGCTTCATTTTTTCTAATATTTATTCGGTATAAATATTTGTATAAAATGGAAAAGACTCCTATTTTGTAATCAAATTTCCAGTCTTTTATTGTTGATTTGTAAAAAACTGTAGGATGATGACAATATACGAAACGCTTTTTTGCAACAACATTGGGACTAACGTCGTGTAAAGAAAACCAAACATCAGGTTTTATTTTTTTAGAAAACTTTTTGAAATAAAAATATTCATAATATAAGCGTAGAAACCAATGTTTTTTAGATTTTGGAAACTCAATATATTGTATGTTCGGATAATCAAATTTTGATTTATCATTGACCAATGCAATAACTATTAAATCTTTGGTCTTTGAATAATTTGATATTTTTTGCAAGCAATTATCAAGGATTGTAAAAATACCTCCCTCGACCATATTTATACCTGAAATTACTATGGTTTTCTGTTTCAATGAAATTGTGTAATTACACCGTTTTTTGCACCACTTCAAAAATAGTAGCATCCTCACACTTCAATGTCTTGTAAGGATATTTCATCAACAACGCATAATCATGAGTTGCCATGATTACCGTTTTTCCCAAAGCATTGATTTGTCTTAAAACTTCAAGAACTTCAACGCTGGTTTGTGGATCAAGATTTCCAGTTGGTTCATCAGCAAGGATAAATTCCGGGTCATTCAATAAAGCTCTTGCGATAGCAATACGTTGCTGTTCCCCACCGGAAAGTTGGTGAGGCATTTTATTAGCAAAATCTTTCATGTTTACTTTAGAAAGCACTTCTTCGATTTTGTTATTCATTTGTTCGTGGTCTTTCCAGCCAGTTGCTTTTAAAACAAAAAGCATATTGTCTTGTACTGTACGGTCTGGTAATAATTTGAAATCCTGGAAAACAATTCCAAATTTTCTTCTCAAAAAAGGAATATCATCTTCTTTTAACGTGGCCAAATCAAATTCTACAATTTTCCCTTCGCCTTCTGTTAAAGGTAAATCAGCGTATAACGTTTTTAATAAACTACTTTTTCCAGAACCTGTTTTCCCAATGATATAGATAAATTCACCGTGATTAACTTCTAGATTTACATCAGATAAAATGATTTTTCCTTCCTGATATATATTTACGTTTTTTAAAGACAGTACTGATTGTGACATAATAGAATTGTTTATTGGGTAAAAGTAAAAAGATAAAATCCAAATAACAAATAACAAAACATAAAATCCAAATTCTATTTAAGTAATCTGTTCACTCTTTAAAAGATAGCTGTATAAGGGAATCTTGATTAAAAAAGTTTATAATAAAAGTCTTGTGCCTTTCGTTATAGAAACAGAATTAAATATCTTTGGAATATTAAACAAAAACAACAATGCGTAAACTCTCAGGACTTTTTTTATCCCTTTTTTTTATTCAAATAACGTCACTTTATTCTCAAAAATCGATAATTAATACCTATCCATTAAAAGATTTTGATAAAGCACTTTCTTTGTACGAAGATGGGCAATACGCTTCGGCTCAAATTTTTTTTCAGGAGGTTAAGAAAACTGCAACTACCGAAGGGTTAGAATCTGATTGTGCTTATTATATTGCCAATTGTGCCATTCGAAATGATCAGGATAATGCCGAAGAGCTGATCAATAAATTTGTAGAAGAACATCCTGCCAGCCGCAAGCAAAATCAGGCTTTTATTGATGTAGCTTATTATTATTTTGACCACAAAGAATACAAAGAAGCATTGCATTGGTTTGAAAGAGTTGACGAAAGTGTATTAAAAGAAAATGAGCGCAATAAATTTAATTTTGAAAAAGGTTACGTTTATTTTGATGCCAAAAACAATAAAAAAGCTCAAAGTTATTTCAGTAAAGTAGCTGGTACTGACGAGTATGGAACTCAAAGTAAATATTATTTGGGTTTTATGGCATATGAATCAGATGATTATAAAGAAGCCAATAAACAATTCGATCAGGTTTCCACTAATGAAAAATATGCTGAAAAATTATCCTATTATAAAGCGGATATGAGTTTCAAAGCAGGAGAATTTCAAAAAGCAATTGATTTAGGTTTAAAAGCAATGCCAAAATCAACTCCTGAGGAAAAATCAGAATTGAATAAAATTATAGGCGAAAGTTATTTTAATCTAAAACAATACGACAAAGCAATTCCATATTTAGTAGGTTATAAAGGTAAAAATGGAAAGTGGAATAACACCGATTTTTACCAGTTAGGATATGCTTATTATGTTCAAAAAGATTATGAAAATGCTATTTCGCAATTCAACAAAATTATTGATGGAAATGATTTTGTTGCTCAAAATGGCTATTATCATTTGGCTGAAAGTTATTTGGAATCAGGCAAAAAACAACAAGCATTAAACGCTTTTAAGAATGCTTCCGAAATGAATTTTAATCTTAAATTGCAGGAAGACGCAGCTTTCAATTATGCTAAATTGAGTTATGAAATTGGTAATTCCTATCAAACTGTCCCTGAAGTTTTGTTGGGATTCATGACTAAATATCCCACCAATCCAAATAATAATCTTATTGAAAAACTGTTGATTGACTCTTATATTTCGTCTAAGAATTATAAAGAAGCATTGGTTTTATTAGAAAAAAACAAAACATCCGAAAATAGGGATGTCTATCAAAAAGTATTATTCTTTAGAGGATTAGAATTATATACAGCTGGGGACTATTTTGGAGCTTCATCTATGTTCGAAAAAAGTTTGAAAGAGTCAAAAGATCCTTTAATTACGGCTCGCTCTACTTTTTGGAAAGCAGAATCGGAATATAATTTAGAGAATTTCAAAGAAGCTCTGTCAACTTATCAGCAGTTTTTAGGTTTGGCAAAAGCTAAAGAAACGACCGAATTTAAAAACGTCAATTACAATATTGCTTATGCTAATTTCAAATTGAAGGAGTATGATGCGGCTGGAGATAATTTTCAAAAACAGATAGAAAGTAATAAAACGGATAAAGTTCGTTTGAATGATTCGTATTTGCGTTTGGCAGATTGCCGATTTGTTACGACTAAATATCAAGTAGCTTTGGATGCTTATAATAAAGTAATCGAGTCCAAAAGTGTAGATGCAGATTATGCTTATTTCCAAAAAGCGCTTTGTTATGGATTTCTTTCCAAAAACAGTAAAAAGATTGAAGAACTCAATGCCTTTTTAACATTATATCCAAAATCAGATTATCAGGATGATGCGTTATTCGAATTAGGAAATACCTACGTAGCTGAAAATAAACAGGATTTAGCAATTAAAACCTATGATAAATTAATTGCTAATTATAAAAGTAGTTCGTACACCTCAAAATCTATTTTACGCCAAGGTTTGATTTATTACAATTCGGATAAAGACGATTTGGCTATTGCTAAATTTAAAAAAGTAGCTTCTGACTTCCCTAAAACTCCCGAAGCTTACGAAGCAGTTTCTACAGCGCGATTGATCTACGTTGACAACGGAAAAGTGGATGAATATGCTTCTTGGGTACGTACTTTGGACTTTGTGGCCGTTACCGATTTGGAGTTGGATAACGATACTTTTGAAGCTGCTGAAAAACAATTGGGACAAGGAAACAACAAGCAAGCAATTTCAGGATACAGCAGTTATGTTTCTAAATTTCCAAATGGCGCACATATTCTTCAAGCCAATTTCCAGTTAGCACAATTGTATTTTGCTGAAGGTTCAGAAAGTAAATCGGTTCCACATTATCAGTTTGTTGTAAATCAACCGCGTTGCGAATATACAGAACAATCGTTAGTTCGTTTAGCTCAGATATTTTTGAAAGAAAAAAATTGTGATAAATCAATTCCGCTGTTAGTTCGTTTAGAAAAAGAAGCCGATTTTGCTCAAAATAAAACTTTTGCGCAAGCGAATCTGATGAAATGTTATTATGATACAAAGGATTATTCCAATTCTGTAGTGTATGCTGATAAAGTTTTGGTGAATGCCAAGGCAGAAGAAAATGTAAAAAGTGATGCGCAAATTATTATAGCGCGTTCTGCAATGCAAACGGGTGATGAAGCGAAAGCAAAAGCAGCTTATGCAAAATTGCTAACGGTAAGCAAAGGAGAATTAGCCGCCGAAGCTTTGTATTATGACGCATATTTCAAAAATAAAGATGGAAAATTTGAACTTTCAAATACTGCCATTCAAAAATTAGCTAAAAATTATTCTAGTTACCGTTATTATGGTGCTAAAGGTTTGGTTTTAATGGCAAAAAACTATTATGGTTTAAAAGACAGTTATCAGGCGACTTATGTTTTGGATAATGTAATTGATAATTTCAAAGATTATTCAGATGTGGTTGATGAAGCAAAAACGGAATTGAATAAAATAAAAGCAGAAGAGTCTAAAACAAATTCATCAATAACTAAATAAACAGAATGAAATTACCTTTTTATATAGTTGATGTTTTTGCCGAGAAAAAATATGCTGGAAATCAACTAGCCGTTTTTTTGAATGCGAGTGATTCAACTACTGAAAAAATGCAGCAAATTGCCCGCGAAATTAATTTTGCCGAAAGTACTTTTATAACAAGCATCGAGCCTGAAAATAATAGTGCATCTATTAGAATTTTTACCGCAGAACATGAAATGCAGTTTGCAGGTCATCCAATAATCGGCACTTCATGGGTTTTGATGAATAAAATAATCGAAAGGAATCCTCAGAATTTTCAATTGTCAGTTCCGGTTGGTCAGATTCCAATTCAGCAATCAGGAGATTTGGTTTGGTTGCAAGCAGCTCCGCCTCAATTTTGGGATGAATTCTCGGAAGATGATTTTTTAGAATTTACAAATTTGAAGAAATCTGATTTTGATGTTAAATTACCAATTCAGGAAGTGACAACCGGAAGTGCTTTTGTTATTGTTCCGCTTCAAAATATAAAAGCTTTAGAGGATTTAAAACTCGACAAGGATAAAATGAATCAGTGGTTGTTGGCTCATTGTAAAACTGCCCACAGAGCTTTATATTTTTATTGTTTTGACAAAGGAGAATTGTATAGCCGAATGTTTTGTGTAGAAAATAATCAGCTCATAGAAGATGCGGCAACCGGAAGTGCCAGTACATGTTTGCAAGCTTTTCTTTTGAAATATCAATCGCCAGAAATTAAAGTTACCAATCATCAGGGGGATTTTATAAACAGACCTTCCCGAATTTATTTTGACGGAAAATTGTCTAATGATAATTTTGATGTTAAAATTGGCGGGAAAACACAATTCATCGCAACAGGTGAGTGGGAAGTATAATTAATTACTCAATTAGAAGTAAAAAAATAAAAAAGCATGATGTTTAAAAACAGAATAAAATCTTTAAAAAATACAAAATCAACAATCTCAGTTTTGAATTCTTCAAAATTTCAGTGTGGATTTTTACTGCTATTTGTCTTATTTTTTCAATGTTCATTTGCTCAGGTTAAAAAAGATAAAAATGACAACATTGGAACTGAAGTGGTAAATGTAGTAAAGCCATATACGCCAACAATTTCTGATGCTTTCAAAGTAAAAGA
>Ga0308157_10004393_pt1 | contig 18770 bp, 16 predicted proteins | sample PhyBR1_FD_201035 | JGI IMG/M metagenome (GOLD analysis project Ga0308157, IMG submission 201035) | Phyllosphere microbial communities from UC Gill Tract Community Farm, Albany, California, United States - DLSLB.R1 | ecosystem: Host-associated > Plants > Phyllosphere > Unclassified | place: USA...
GTCGAAGCCGAAGAACTTCATCGAGTCGATCTGGCTGATGCCCTTGGGGCCGTTGGTCAGGTTGATCGGGCGGTCCAGGTTGTTCAGGAACACGCGGATGATCTCGCCGAAGCCCAGCGTGACGATGGCCAGGTAGTCGCCGCGCAGCTTGAGCGTGGGCGCGCCCAGCAGCATGCCGAACAGGCCGGCCAGCGCGGCGGCCAGCGGAATCGTCGCCCAGATGGGCAGGTGCAGCCCGTCGGGGAAATTGGCGGCAATCCAAGGAAAGGCTTCGGCCAGGTGCGGCGAGCCCAGCAGCGCGAACAGGTAGGCGCCCACGGCAAAGAAGGCCACGTAGCCCAGGTCGAGGAGGCCGGCGTAGCCGACCACGATGTTCAGCCCCAGGGCCAGCAGCACATAGAGCAGCGCCATGTCCACGATGCGCACCCAGGCGTTGCCGCCCTGCTGCAGCAGCAGCGGCAGCACCAAGAGGGCCAGCGCGGCGATCAGGAAGGTGGCCAGTTTGTTGGTTTTCATGATTGTTTTTCCTTGTGTGTCAGTTCACTTCGGCCCGGGCTTCAGGCCCGGTCCGCCACACGCTCGCCCAGCAGGCCCGAGGGGCGCAGCGTGAGCACGAAAATCAGCACGATGAAGGCAAAGATGTCGGAGTACTGGCTGCCCAGCACGCCGCCGGTCAGCGGGCCGATGTAGCCCGCGCCAATCGCCTCGATCAGGCCGAGCAAGATGCCGCCCAGCACCGCGCCGCCCAGGTTGCCGATGCCGCCGAACACGGCGGCGGTGAAGGCCTTGAGGCCCGGCAGGAAACCCATGGTGTGCTGCACCGTGCCGTAGTTGGAGGCGTACATCACGCCGGCCAGCGCCGCCAGCACGGCGCCAATGATGAAGGTGGCGGAGATCACCGTGTCGGGCCGCACGCCCATCAGCGCGGCCACGCGCGGGTTCTCGGCGGTGGCGCGCATCGCGCGACCCAGCTTGGTGTAGTTCACCAGCCACATCAGCACCGCCAGCGAGACGGCGGTCGCGCCCAGGATGAACAGCTGCGTCACGGTGATGACGGCCCCGCCGATCTCGAACGGCTCGGTCGGCAAGAGCGTCGGGTAGGGCTTGTAGTTGGGCTTCCAGATGATCATGGCCAGCGTCTGCAGCAGCAGCGACATGCCGATGGCGGTGATCAGGGGCGCCAGCTTGGGGCTGTTGCGCAGCGGCCGGTAAGCCACTTTTTCAATCGTGAAGTTGAGCGCGCCGCAGACCACGAAGGCAATCAGGAGGGAGATCAGGAGCAGCACCCAGCCGGGCGTGCCGGGCATGGATTCCTGCATCCAGCCGATGATGGTCCAGCTCGTCAGCGCGCCCACCATGAGCACCTCGCCGTGCGCAAAGTTGATGAGGTTGATGATCCCGTACACCATGGTGTAGCCCAAGGCGATCAGGGCGTACATGCTGCCCAGCACCAGTCCGTTGATGATTTGCTGTAGCAAAACTTCCATAACTCGCTCCGTTGTATTGAATAAGCCAACTCTGCATGCGCCGCAAGCCGTCTGGGATCACCAAAGGCTTGCGTGAGTTAACAAAAAGCCCGCCGTTTCCCGTCCGATAACGGGGCAAGGTGGCGAGCTAGTGCGCGAATTGTAGCGACTGGTCTCTAGCGAGAATCGAGCCAGCAAAGATGTTTTTTCCGGGTTTACCCTCGCGATTTTGGCCGTCAGGCCCTCTATGAGCGGTATTCCCGGGGCATCAGTTTTTCTGATGGATTTTTGCCTTTGGTCGTTTGAACTTATCGGCCAACTGCCGAGGCAGATGCCCCTGCAAGCACGGCCGCAAGAAGCAGCCCGGGGCCGCCCAGGGCCTGGTGCACGGCCCTGGCGCTTTCACGCAGCAGGCCGGCCGGGGCGGTCGATGGCGCAGCGCAAATTTGGCCGCGTTGAAACAGGCCAGATGTGTCTTTTTGGTGCATTTCCGAGGCGCCGCCAGGCAGCAGGCCCATGCGCGTGCGCCAAGGCGCGGACGCTGCGCGCCGGTCGCCGGACAGTCTGCGGGCGGGCAGGCGCAGTGCAGCGCCACGCCTCGGCCTTCAGGCGGACTCGTCCAGCGAGCGCAGCCAGGCGAGCTTTTCCGCGATCTTGATCTCCATGCCGCGCGGCACCGGCTGGTACCAGTGTTGGGGCGGCACCTCGTCGGGGAAGTAGCCCATGCCGGCCGCGTAGGCATGGGGTTCGTCGTGCGCGTAGCGGTAGGCCTGACCGTAGCCCATGGCCTTCATCAGCTTGGCCGGCGCGTTGCGCAGGTGGACCGGCACCGGCCGGCTGCCGTCGCGCTGGACGAATTCCTTGGCCTGCTTCCACGCGCTGTAGGAGGCGTTGGACTTGGGCGCGGCCGCCAGGTACGTCGTGGCCTGCGCCATCGCCAGTTCGCCCTCGGGCAGCCCCAACCGGTCGACCGCCTCGGCCGCGTTGAGCGCCAGCTGCAGGGCGCGCGGGTCGGCATTGCCGATGTCCTCGCTGGCAATGGCGATCATGCGCCGCGTCAGCTGGCGCGGATCGACCCCGCCGTCGAGCATGCGCGCCAGCCAGTAGAGCGCCGCGTCCGGCTGCGAGCCGCGCACCGACTTGTGAAAGGCCGAGATCTGCTCGTAGTACTGGTCGCCGCTCTTGTCCGAGCGCCGCAGCGACGGGCTGGTGGCCGCCCGGGCAAAGTCCAGGCCGACCGCCGCCACGGCTGCGCCCCGGGCCGCGTTGCCGACCTGCTCGAGCAGGTTGAGAAAGCGCCGCCCGTCGCCATCGGCATAGGCCGCCAGCAGCGAAAGCGCCTCGTCGTCCAGCGTCACCCCGGCCAGGTGCGGCCGGGCGCGCTCGTAGAGCAGGCGCAGTTCTTCCTCGGTGAGCGGCTGCAGCACATACACCTGCGCGCGCGAGAGCAGCGCGTTGGTCACCTGCATGCCCGGGTGCTCGGTCGTGCCGCCGATCAGCGTCAGGAGGCCCGACTCCACATGCGGCAGCAAGGCGTCCTGCTGGCCCTTGTTGAAGCTGTGGATCTCGTCGACGAACAGCACCGTCGACCGCCCGCTTCGGTCCAGCGTCTCCTGCGCCGCCTCGATCGCCTGGCGGATGTCCTTCACGCCGGCAAGCACGGCCGAGATGGCGATGAATTCGCTGTTGGTGCTGCTGGCCGCCAGGCGCCCCAGTGTGGTCTTGCCAACGCCGGGCGGGCCCCAGAGGATGAACGAGTGCAGTTTGCCGGACTCGAAGGCCAGGCGCAGCGGCTTGCCCGGCCCCAACAGGTGCGACTGGCCGACGACGTCGTCCAGCGTGCGCGGCCGCATCAGTTCGGCCAGCGGGGGCGAAGGCTTGGTGGCAAATAGGTTGGACATGGGTGGAGGCGCCTGCGGCTTGACATGGTTTTTCAGGCGACAAGCCTAACGCACGGGGCGCAATTTTGAACGCTGCGGACGCAGGCGCCCTGCCCGGCCGCACGGGATTTGCGCCGCGCAGGCCGGTCGGCCGGTGGCGTTCGGCCCATCCACAGGCCCGCCCCGGCGACCGTCCGCATCTACTGCCGGATGACGTCTGCGTCCTTGGGCGGCTTGAAGTCGAACGTATCGCCGGGCAGCGCCGGGTTGACCTCTACCCGGCTGAAGGTGAGCACCGAGCGCTGGCCAAAGCTGTCCAGGATTTCCAGCGCCGCCAGCGCGGCCGGCGCCTGGCCGGCGGCGCGAAAGCCCACACGCACCGCCTGCAACTGGCCGTCTTTGGCCTTCGGGGTGGCCAGCACCCAGTCGAGGCCGTCTTTCTCGGGCGCGGCGGCCAGTGCGAAATCGGCCTGCAGCGCACGCAGGTCGGGCGCAGCGGCGATGAGGGCCGCCGGCGTCGAGCCGAGCGCGGCCGACTGCTTGCGCGCCGTGACTTGGTTCAGGTCGGCGTCGTAGAGCCAGAGCGTCTGGCCGTCGGCGACGATGGTTTGCTCGAAAGGCGTCTTGTAGAAAAACCTGAAGCGGCTGGGCCGGGAGAATTCGAAGGTGCCGCTGGAGGTCTTGCTGCGCGCGGCCTGGCCGTCCTTGGCCGGCGACGTGACGACCTGGGTGAAGTCGGCGCGGCCGCTGCGCACGTTCCTGACGAAGCTTTCAAGGCTTTCCAGCCCGTTGGCCCAGGCTGCGCTTGCACATCCAGCTATCAAAACAGTAGCAAGAAGTCTTTTCATGGCAACTACTCCGCCCTTGCGGGCACCAGGATTTCGCGCTGGCCGCTGCCGCTCATGGCACTGACCAGGCCGGCCGTTTCCATGTCCTCGACCAGGCGCGCGGCACGGTTGTAGCCGATCTTGAGGTGGCGCTGCACCAGCGAGATGCTGGCCTTGCGGTTCTTGAGCACGACCTCGACCGCCTGGTCGTACATCGGGTCCTTCTCGCCGCCGCCCTCGCCAGCCAAGTCGGCGCCGCCTTCGCTGTCGACCGTGCCGCCTTCGAGCACGCCGTCGATGTAGTTGGGCTCGCCCTGCGCCTTCAAAAAGGCCACCACCCGGTGCACCTCGTCATCGCTGACGAACGCACCGTGGACGCGGATCGGGAAACCCGTGCCGCTGGGCATGTAGAGCATGTCGCCCATGCCCAGCAAGGCCTCGGCGCCCATCTGGTCCAGGATGGTGCGGCTGTCGATCTTGCTGCTGACCTGGAACGACAGGCGCGTCGGGATGTTGGCCTTGATCAGGCCGGTGATCACATCGACACTGGGGCGCTGCGTGGCCAGCACCAGGTGGATGCCGGCGGCGCGCGCCTTTTGCGCCAGCCGGGCGATGAGCTCCTCGATCTTCTTGCCCACCACCATCATCAGGTCGGCCAGCTCGTCGATCACCACGACGATGTAGGGCAGGCGCTCCAGCGGCTCGGGCTCGTCGGGCGTGAGGCTGAAGGGGTTGTAGATGAACTCCTCGCGCTCGGCGGCCTCGTCGATCTTGGCGTTGTAGCCGGCCAGGTTGCGCACGCCCAGCTTGCTCATGAGCTTGTAGCGCTTTTCCATCTCGGCCACGCACCAGTTCAGGCCGTGGGCGGCCTGCTTCATGTCGGTGACCACGGGTGCCAAGAGGTGCGGAATGCCCTCGTAGACGCTCATCTCCAGCATCTTCGGGTCGATCAGCAGCAAGCGCACATCGCGCGCATCGGCCTTGTAGAGAAGGCTCAGGATCATCGCGTTGATGCCCACCGACTTGCCCGAACCGGTCGTGCCGGCCACCAGGCAATGCGGCATCTTGGCCAGGTCGGCGACGACCGCGTGGCCGGCGATGTCCTTGCCCAGGCCGATGGTGAGCAGCGAAGGCGCATCGTTGTAGGCCTGCGAGCCCAGGATCTCGCTCAGCTTGATCGACTGGCGCTTGGCGTTGGGCAGCTCCAGCGCCATGTAGTTCTTGCCCGGGATGGTCTCGATCACGCGGATCGACACCAGGCTGAGCGCCCGGGCCAGGTCCTTGGCCAGCGTGACGACCTGCGAGCCTTTCACGCCCGTGGCCGGCTCGATCTCGTAGCGCGTGATGACCGGGCCCGGGGCGGCGGCCACGACGCGCACCTCGACGCCGAAGTCCTTGAGCTTCTTCTCGATCAGGCGCGAGGTCATCTCCAGCGTTTCCGAGGCGACGCCTTCCTGCCTGAGCAGCGCCGTGTCGAGCAGGCTGACCTGCGGCAGGCGCGTGTCGGTGGGCAAGGCAACGGCCTGGACCACCGACGCCATGGGGGCGACCGGCAGGGCTGCCGCAGCGGCGGTTGCCGGCGGGGGCGCGGCGGCCGCAGCGGCGGGAGGCGCAGCGGGTTTTGAAGCGGCAGCCGGTGCCGGCGGCGCCGGCGGTCGCGCCTTGACCACGCGCTCGCTCTTGGGCAATTCGGCCACGGGCGGCTTGATGATGACCGGCACCGGGTGCAGCACCTCGATCTCGATGCGCTCGTCGCTCAAGGTCTCCTCGCGCTCGCGGGCGGCTTTCTTCCCCACGGCCAAGTCCTGGGCGACCTCGCGCTTTTCGCGGCGCAAGGCAATGAGGCTGTCGATGCGCGCGCCCAGCGCCAGGGCAACGCGCGCCCAGGAAAAATTGAACACGCCCGCCACCGCGATCACGCCCAGGGCGATGAACACCAGCCCCGAGCCGGCAAAGCCCAGCCATTTGACGCCCAGGTTGCCCAGCACATAGCCGATCACGCCGCCGGCATGGCCCGGCAGCCTGAACTCGAACCGGTACAGGCGCGACCACTCCAGCGCCGCGCTGACGGCCAGCAGCAGCAGCAAGCCCAGCCAGAAGCGCACGCGGCTGGCGGCGCTGGGGGTGGTGAAATCGCCGCGCAGCCCGCGCGTCACCGAAAGCAACCAGGCCCGCAGGCCGGCGGCCAGCGCCCACCAGATGGAAAACCCCAGCAGGAAATAGCTGGTGTCGGCCACCCAGGCGCCCAGGTGGCCGCCCCAGTTCTTTGCCGCCTGGCCACTGGCCACCTCCGGGTTGCCCGAAGTGGACCAGGCTGCGTCCTGCGGCGAGTAGCTCAGCAGCGCGGCCATCCACAGGATCAGGCCGACCAGGCCCAGGATCAGGCCGACTTCGCGGGTGAAACGTTTGAAACCGCCGGGCTCGGGCGCGACGGTGGAATTTCTGGAGTTCAGGGTATCGAGCGAGTAAGTCATAAACGGGTCTCAGAGCTTAACGCAGTTGGACCGGGCTTTGCGGCCGGCCACGGCCCAGAACTGTAAGCGCCGGCCCACTCAGCCGAGCGAATCGAGCTGCTGCCTGACCAGCAGCGAACCGTCGTCCTGCGTTGTAATAAAACCACGCTCCTCGAGGTCTTTCATGACCCGGCTGACCATCTCGCGCGAAGCACCCACCATCTTGGCCAGGTCCTGGCGCGACACCTTGCCGGCAATCGTGCCGTGGCCCTGCATTTGGTTGAGGCTTTCGCCAGCAAACTCCAGCAGCACCTTGGCCACACGACCGTACACATCCATCAACGCCAAGGACTCGATCTTTCGGTCAGCCACCCGCAGCCGCTGCACCAGGCCCCTGAGCACCGCGTAGGCCATGGAATCGACCTCCGGCAGGCACATGCTGAATTCCTGCTGGCCCAGCACCAGCACATCGGTCTGCACCTCGGCCAGCACGGAGGCCGAATGCGGCTGCTGGTCGATCAGGCTCATCTCGCCCACGTAGTCGCCCGCATGCATGGTCGCCAGAATCACCTCGCGGCCCCGGGCGTCGGTGCTCACCACCCGGGCGCGGCCCGTCAGGATGATGGTCAGCGCGTGCGAGCGCTTGCCCTGCTCGACGATGGGTTCGCCGCGCTTGTAGCGGCGTTTGACCACCGCGTCGGCCACCAGGGCCGCCTGGGCGGCGGTCAGTTTTGAAAAAAGGGGCACCCGACGGATCAGGTCCAGCCGGGAAACCATGGTGGCTGTCATAAACAGGGACTCCCGGCCGGGCCACCGACAGCGATTCGGTGATTTCTTACAATGGCCGCGCTTTCGCAAAAAAAAGATGTTGTCAAAGTTTTACCTTGGCTGAGGCACATACACACGCGAACACGCGACTTGACTCTACATGAGTTCCAACAATTCCAACGGGTTCTTCACCATGAAACATTCAAGAGTCCTCATTCTCGGCTCCGGCCCCGCAGGCTACACCGCCGCCGTGTACGCAGCGCGCGCCAACCTCAAGCCCGTGCTGGTAACCGGCATGGCCCAAGGCGGCCAGCTCATGACCACCACCGAAGTGGACAACTGGCCCGCCGACTTCAGCGGGGTGCAGGGACCGGAGCTGATGCAGCGTTTTCTGGCCCATGCCGAGCGCTTCAACACCGAAATTATTTTTGATCACATCAACCAGGTCAACCTGTCCGAGCGCCCTTTCACGCTGACCGGCGACAGCGGCACCTACACCTGCGACACCCTGATCATTGCCACCGGTGCGTCGGCCAAGTACCTCGGGCTGCCGTCGGAGACGGCGTTCATGGGCCGCGGCGTCTCGGGCTGCGCCACGTGCGACGGGTTCTTCTACCGCGACCAGGAAGTCTGCGTGGTGGGCGGGGGCAACACGGCGGTCGAGGAAGCGCTGTACCTGTCCAACATCGCCAGCAAGGTCACACTGGTGCACCGACGCGACACCTTCAAGGCCGAAGCCATCCTGATCGACAAGCTGCACGAGAAGGTGGCCGCGGGCAAGATCGAGCTCAAGCTGCACCACACGCTGGACGAGGTGCTGGGCGACGCCTCGGGCGTGACGGGCGTGCGCCTGAAAAGCACGCAGACGGGCAACACGCAGGAGCTGGCGCTGACGGGCTGCTTCATTGCCATCGGCCACCAGCCCAACACCGACATCTTTGCCGGCCAGCTGGAGATGAAGGACGGCTACATCCGCACCAAGTCCGGTTTGGACGGCATGGCCACCATGACCAGCGTGCCCGGCGTTTTTGCCGCCGGCGATGTGCAGGACCACATCTACCGCCAGGCGATCACCAGTTCGGGCACAGGCTGCATGGCCGCGCTGGACGCGCAGCGCTTTCTCGAGCAGAACGACTGAAAAAACGTGTGCAAGAACACACATGCCTGCCCTGGCACCCCCTTCCTGCACGGGCGGGGGAAAGCCCGAATTTCCGATAAATTTCTTTTCGGGCTATAATTTATGGCTTAGCTGAGCATTCATAGGGTCTGTCCAGCACGGACCCGGCGGGTTTTCTTCAGCATCCTATTTCTAATTTTTTACGGAGAGTGCGCTCATGGCACGCGTCTGTCAGGTAACGGGCAAAGGCCCGATGGTGGGAAACAATGTTTCTCACGCAAACAACAAAACCAAGCGTCGGTTCATGCCCAACCTGCAGTACCGCCGTATCTGGGTCGAAAGCGAAAAGCGTTTCGTGCGCCTTCGCCTGACCGCAGCCGGCCTGCGCTTGATCGACAAAAACGGCATCGATGCAGTCCTGGTGGACCTTCGTGCACGCGGTGAAGTCTAAGGAGAACCATCATGGCTAAAGGCGGACGCGAAAAAATCAAGCTGCAATCGACGGCAGGCACCGGTCACTTCTACACGACCGACAAGAACAAGAAGACCACCCCTGAAAAGATGCTGATCATGAAATTTGATCCCAAGGCACGCAAGCATGTGGAATACAAGGAAATCAAGCTGAAGTAATTCGGCTCGATCCTCGCGGCGCCCCAGACGCGCTGCACAAGAAACCCGCCGCAAACCGGCGGGTTTTTTTATGGCCGGATGGCAAGAGGCATCGTGCTCGGCACCCTGCCGCCCCGCCTTGGGGCCGGGCATAGAAAAGCCGCTGCAGCGGCAGTGCGCGGCAGCGGCTTGACGGACTTTCAAGAACTGATGAAGGCCGAAACCCGGCGCCGGCTCAGCCCGCGCGCGCGGCGCGCAGACGCATCGAGAAATCGCGCAGCGCGGCAATGCCGCTCTCCTCCGCCCGGTGGCACCAAGCCTGCAGGTCTGCAGCCAGCTGCTCGCGGGAGGCCGAGGTGCTCAGCCACATCTGGCGCAGTTCCTCGCGCATGGTGACCATCTGGTCGAGCACCGGGTGCTCGGCGCGGACCTGGGCGATCTGCGGCCTGGCGGCCGCCGGCACCTTGTCCTCGTCGCGGTGCAGCCAGCGGTTGGCCATGCGCAGCCTGGACACATCGGCCTTTTGCGCCTTGAGCCGCGCGATCTCGGCCTTGCCCGCCAAGCGGAGCTCACGCGCGTAGCCGGCCATTACCTCATAGCGGTGGGCGATCAAGGCTTCGAGCGTCTTCTCGTCGGCCACCGGCTGCACGGCGCCCAGCCGCAGTCGGGGCGGCACCTTCTTCACCGAGGCGAGGCCGACCATTTCCATGGCGCGGATGTAGCCCCAGCCGATGTCGAACTCGTAGGGCTTGACCGAGAACTTGGCCGAGGTCGGGTAGGTGTGGTGGTTGTTGTGCAGCTCCTCACCGCCGATGATGACGCCCCAGGGCGACACGTTGGTGCTGGCGTCGGCGGCCTCGAAGTTGCGGTAGCCCCAGTAATGGCCGATGCCGTTGATGATGCCGGCGGCAGTGATCGGAATCCACATCATCTGCACTGCCCACACGCTCAGGCCCGCCACGCCGAACAGCGCCAGGTTGATGACGAGCATCAGCGCCACGCCCTGCCAGCTGTAGCGGGTGTAGAGGTTGCGCTCGATCCAGTCGTCGGGTGTGCCGCGGCCATACTTGGCCAGCGTGTCCAGGTTCTTCGCCTCGGCGCGGTAGAGCTCGGCGCCGGTGCAAAGCACGGTCTTGATGCCGTGGGCATGCGGGCTGTGCGGGTCGTCCATGGTTTCGCACTTGGCATGGTGCTTGCGGTGCACACCGACCCATTCCTTGGTGACCTGGCCGGTGGTCAGCCACAGCCAGAAGCGAAAGAAATGCGACGGAATCGCGTGCAGGTCGAGCGCGCGGTGCGCTTGGTGGCGGTGCAGGTACAGCGTCACGCTGACGATGGTGAGGTGGGTGACCACCAGCGTGTAGAGCACGATCTGCCACCAGCTCGCCGCAACCAGGCCATGGGCCAGCCACTCAAGAGCGGCATCCAACAAAAACATAAGGGTGTCCTTCAGGTAAGCCGCGCCAGCCCCGTGTTCGGGCTTGTCTCAAGGCGCCAGGCAACCCTTGATTATAAATTGGCACACCCTCAAACCCGAAGACCCTTCGATTGACTCGACGGGCCTGAATGCCTGCGTCACGCCCGCCAGCCATGCGCCGGGGTGTGGTGTGCATCGCGCTGAAAAATTCAGGTCGCGATGCAGGCGCGGCCGGCCGGCGCCGCGCGCCCAAGGCTCAGGCCTTTTGCCAGACGGCGGCGAAAAAGCCGTCGGTGTGGTGCTTGTAGGGCCACAGCCGCAGGTACGGCCCGCTGCACAGCGTCTCGGCCCGCTCCACGCCCAGGTGCGTCAGCAGTGGCCCGGCCTCCAGCGGCGCAAAGCCCGGGTTGGCGGCGCTGAAGGCCTCGGCAATCGCCTCGTTCTCGTCCTGCAGGATGCTGCAGGTGGCGTACACCAGCCGCCCGCCGGGCTTGACCAGCCGCGCCGCGCTTTGCAGGATGGCGGTCTGCTTGGCCGTCAGCTCCTCAATGGCTTTCGGGCTCTGGCGCCATTTCAGGTCCGGGTTGCGCCGCAGCGTGCCCAGGCCCGAGCACGGCGCATCGACCAGCACGCGGTCGATCTTGCCGGCCAGGCGCTTGATGCGCTCGTCGCGCTCGTGGGCAATCGCCACCGGGTGCACGTTCGAGAGCCCGCTGCGCGCCAGGCGGGGCTTCAGGGCCGCGAGCCGGTGCGCCGACGTGTCAAACGCGTAGAGCCGGCCGGTGGTGCGCATCGAGGCGCCCAGCGCCAGCGTCTTGCCGCCCGCGCCGGCACAGAAATCGACCACCATCTCGCCGCGCTTGGCGTCCACCAGCAGCGCCAGCAGCTGCGAGCCTTCGTCCTGCACCTCGATGGCGCCGCGCTTGAAGGCGTCCACGTTGGCCAGCTGCGGCTTGCCCTCCAGGCGCAGGCCCCACGGTGAGTACGGCGTTGCTACGGTTTTGATAGCTGCCCGCCCAAGCTCCTTCTGCACTTCAGCCCGTTTGTCCTTCAAGGTGTTGACGCGCAGGTCCAGCCCGGCCGGTGCGTTCAGGCTTTCGACCAGCGGCCAGAAATCGGCGCCCAGCTGGGTTTTCAGCGGCTCGACCAGCCACTGCGGCAGGTTGTGGCGGTGCAGCTCCATCAGGTCGGCCGGCTGGACCTGGTCGCAGCGTTCGAGCCAATCGCGCTCCTGGTCGGTGAGCGCGCCCAGCAGGTAGTCGCGCGGCGCGGCAAAGCCCAGAATGGCCAGCCGGCGCTCGGGCACGCCGCTGCCGTGCTGGGCCATGTAGACGTAGAGGTTTTTCTTGCGCAGCACGCCGTAGATGGTTTCGGCGACCGTGCCGCGCTCGCGCGGCCCCAGCCGCATCTCGCGGAAATAGCGCGACACCACCATGTCGGCGGGATGGTCAAATTTGAGAACCTGCTTGAGCAGCTCGGTACAACAGTCGAGTAAGGCGTTAGGATGCATCCCCCCATTGTCCCACCGCCGCCCCGGCTTTTTTGCGCCGCCCCGATTGACCATGCCAGAACGCCTGCCCCCGCTGATCGAAACCCCGCCCGGGCGCTACCGCCACCACAAGGGCCAGCCCTACGAGGTCATCGGCACGGTGCGCCACAGCGAAACGCTGGAGCCCATGACGCTGTACCGCGCGCTCTACGGCGAGCGCGGCCTGTGGGTGCGGCCGGCGGCGATGTTCCTGGAACACGTCGTGGTGGACGGCGTGCGCCAGCCGCGTTTTGAGCGCGTGGCCGATTAGCCGGCCCACCGGACGGCCGGGCCGCCTCGCCGATAATGGCGGGTTATGTCCGAAACCACCGAAATCGCCTCCCAGGTCAAGCGCCGCCGCACGTTTGCCATCATTTCCCACCCCGACGCGGGCAAGACCACGCTGACCGAAAAGCTGCTGCTGTTCTCGGGCGCCATCCAGATCGCCGGCAGCGTCAAGGCCCGAAAAGCCGCGCGCCACGCCACCTCCGACTGGATGGAGATCGAAAAGCAGCGCGGCATCTCCGTCGCCTCCTCCGTCATGCAGATGGAGTACCGCGACTGCGTCATCAACCTGCTGGACACCCCCGGCCACCAGGATTTTTCCGAAGACACCTACCGCGTGCTCACCGCCGTCGATGCCGCCTTGATGGTGATCGACGCGGCCAACGGCGTGGAGCCGCAGACCCGGCGCCTGCTGCAGGTCTGCCGCGCGCGCAACACGCCGATCCTGACGTTCGTCAACAAGATGGACCGCGAGGTGCAGGACCCGATGAGCGTCATGGACGAGATCGAGCAGGAGCTCGGCATGACCGTCGTGCCCTTCACCTGGCCGGTCGGCATGGGCAAGCTCTTTCACGGCGTCTACGACCGGCGCGAGGCGCGCATGCGCGTGTTCAGCCCCGGCGAGGACAAGGCCGGCGGCGACGACGAGATCCTGGCCGGCCTGGACAACGCGGAGGCCACCAAGCGCTTCGGCGCCGAATTCACCCAGGCGCAGGACGAGCTGGAACTGCTCGAAGGCGCCTCGCCCGAGTTCGACCGCAACGAATTCCTGAGCGGCAAGCAAACGCCGATGTTCTTCGGCTCGGCCATCAACAACTTCGGCGTGCAGGAAGTGCTGGACGCGCTGGTCGACCTGGCGCCCGCGCCGGCCGAGCGTCCGGCGATGCAGCGCGTCGTCCAGCCCGAGGAAAAGAAATTTTCCGGCGTGGTCTTCAAGATTCAGGCCAACATGGACCCGGCGCACCGCGACCGCATCGCCTTCCTGCGCGTGGCCAGCGGCGAATTCACCCGGGGCATGCGCCTCAAAGTCGTGCGCAGCGGCAAGGAAATCCGGCCGAACACGGTGGTCAGCTTCATGAGCCAGCGCCGCGAGCTGCTGGACACCGCCTTTGCCGGCGACATCATCGGCATCCCGAACCACGGCATCTTGCAGCTGGGCGACACGCTGACCGAGGGCGAGGCGCTGCAGTTCACCGGCCTGCCCTTCTTCGCGCCGGAAATGTTCCGCGCCGTCGAAGTCGCCGACCCGCTGCGCAGCAAGCAGCTGCGCGCCGGCCTCACGCAGCTGGGCGAGGAAGGCGCGATCCAGGTGTTCCGGCCGATCGCCGGCTCGCTCCTGCTGCTCGGCGCGGTCGGCCAGTTGCAGTTCGAGGTGGTGGCGCACCGGCTGGAGCACGAGTACGGTGTGAAGGCGCGCATCATGGGCAGCAACTTCAACCTGGCGCGCTGGGTGACGTCGGACGACGCCAACGAGCTGAAGAAGTTCATCGACGCCAACGCGCACCGCGTGGCGCTGGACGCGGTGGACGCGCCGACGCTCTTGGTGGATCACAGCGCCACGCTGCGGGCGGTGGAGCAGCAGTGGCCCAAGATCAAGTTCCACGCGCTGCGCGAGCACGCGGGGCTCGTGTTCCAGTCGCGGATGTAGAAGTTACCGCCCGCTGGACGCCCGGGGCCGGGCGCAGCGTGCACAGCCAAAGGACAACGCAGCCATGGTGGCCAAACGCGCGCTTCGCGGCACCGAACCCCTGGGCTATGTCGCGCCCGCCGGGCCGCCGCCCCGGTGCCCGCTGTGCGGCCGGCCGCTGGAGCCGGGCGCCAGCGTGGACGAGCACCACCTGATGCCGCGCAGCCAGGGCGGTCGGGCCAAGTCACTGGTCCACCGCATCTGCCACCGCAAGATCCACGCGACCTTCAGCGAACGCGAACTGGCCACCCACTACGCCAGCTGGGAGGCGCTGCGGGCGCACCCGGAGATCGCCGCCTTCGTGCGCTGGGTGGCCAACAAGCCGCCCACGTTCTACGACAACTCGCGGCGGCCGGCGCGGCGGCGCTGACGGGCGCCGAAATCCGCTTGCTATTGAATCAATAGCGCCCGGCCCAATCCCTGCCTGGGCGCCAGGCGCTTTCAGTGCCTCAGGCGCTTCTGGCCATCTTCCTGACGGCCTGCCAGGCCGGCCGCGCCAGGCAGCGGTCCAGCCACGCCTTGGCCTGCGGGCAGGAGGCCATCAGGTCGGCCGCGCCGGCCACCCACGACAGCACCGAGGCCACGCAGATGTCGGCGACGGTGAAGCGCCCGCCCGCCAGCCAGGGCCGGCCTTGCAAATGCTGCTCCAGCACGCGCAGCGGGCCGGCCAGGTGCCGGACGGCGTCGTCGGCCAGCTGCGGCTTGCGCCGCTCAGGGGGCATCAGGAAGCGGTGCATCAGAAAGGCCAGCGCCTCCTTTTCGCACTCGGTCACCACCCAGAAGCTCCAGCGCAGAATCTCGGCGCGCTCGGCATGGGTTTGCGCGGCCAGCGACGTGCCGTCCGGGCCTTCGAAGCGCTCGGCCAGGTAGAGCGTGCAGGCCATCGACTCCCAGACCAAGACGCCGCCGTCATCGACCACCGGGATGCGGCCGTTCGGGTTGAGCTGCAGGAACTCGGGCGTGCGCGTGGCGCCGCCCTGGTAAGGCAGGGCGATGTGCTCGTAGGCCAAACCCAGCTCCTGCGCCACCCACAGCGGGCGGGCGGCGCGGGAGGCGGCGGTGCCGTAGATTTTCAAGGTCATGTCGGGCTTTCAGGCGGGTTCAGAGAGGAAACGGTTGGAGCGACGGGGCCGGTGCCGGTGGAGCCAGCAGGTCGCACAGCTCGGTCAGCGTCGTCACGGCGGCATGCGGCAGCGCCTCGTGGTGCCAAGGCTGGCCGTTGCGGTTGACCCAGACCGCCTGCATGCCGCAGTCCAGCGCCGCCAGCACGTCCAGCGCCGCGTCGTCGCCCACGTGCAGCACCTCGTGCGGCTGCACGCCGGCGGCCCGGGCTGCGGCCGCGAAGATGCGCGGATCGGGCTTGCCCACGCCGAACTCCTGCGCGCTGATGCTGGCGGCGAAGTGCGCGCCAATGCCGATGCGGTGCACGTCGGCGTTGCCGTTGGACAGCGCCACCAGCGGGTAGCGGCGCGCCAGCGCCTCGAGCCCGGCCAGCGCGTCGTCAAACAGCGTGACGCGGTGGCGCGCGGCAAAGAACACCTCGAACGCCCCATCGGCCAGGCCGGCGTCCTCGCCCGAGCGCTCCAGCGCCAGCGCAATCGAGGTGCGGCGCAGAAAGCTCAGGTTGTGCCTGGCGTCGGGGTGCAGGCTGGCCACATGCTCGCGGAGCTCATGGCGCGCGGCCGGCTGGGCCAGTAGCAGCGCCGTCTGCGGCGCGTGCAGCGCGAGCCAGTCGCCCAGCGCCTGCTCGGCGCGTTCGATGGCGGGCCAGACGGGCCAGAGCGTGTCGTCCAGGTCCAGGGTGATGGCTTTGATGCGGGAGGTGTCGAGCATGGGTCGGCGGGCTGTTGATGGGCGAGAATACCGCATGTCCTTTGCCCCCGAACCTTCGTTTGCCCACGGCGCCCCTCCCAAGGCGCAGGCCGCCACCGCCGTCCTGCTCTGCAACCTGGGCACGCCCGACGCGCCCACCGCCCCGGCGCTGCGCCGCTACCTGGGCGAATTCTTGAGCGACGCGCGCGTGGTCGAGATTCCCAAGGCCGTGTGGTGGCTGATCCTCAACGGCATCATTTTGCGCACCCGGCCGAAAAAATCGGCCGCCAAGTACGCCAGCGTCTGGACGCCCGAGGGCTCGCCGCTCAAGGTCTGGACCGAGCGGCAAGCGCGCCTGCTCGGCGAGCAGCTGACCGGGCGCGGCCACCGGGTCGAGGTGCGCTACGCCATGCGCTACGGCAACCCGTCGATGGCCGCGCAGCTCGACCGGCTCAAGGCCGACGGCGTGACGCGCGTCTTGATCCTGCCGGCCTACCCGCAGTACAGCGGCACCACCACGGCCAGCGTGTTCGACGCGGTCTATGCCTGGGCGGCCAAGGTGCGGCGCATTCCCGAGTTCCGCTTCATCAACCACTACCACGACGACGCGGGCTACATCGCCGCGCTGGCCGGCAAGGTCCGCCGGCACTGGCAGCAGCACGGCCAGGCCGACAAGCTGGTGATGAGCTTTCACGGCGTGCCCGAGCGCACCTTGCTGCTGGGCGACCCCTACCACTGCGAGTGCCACAAGACGGCGCGGCTGCTGGCCGAAAACCTGGGCCTGGCCAAGGACCGCTACCAAGTCACGTTCCAGTCGCGCTTTGGCAAGGCCAAGTGGCTCGAACCCTACACCGAGCCGACGCTCGTCGCGCTGGCCGGTGCGGGCGTGAAAAGCGTCGACCTGGTCTGCCCGGGCTTTACCAGCGACTGCCTGGAGACGCTGGAGGAAATCTCGATGGAGGCGCGCCACGCGTTTTTGCAGGCCGGCGGCCAGGCCTTCCACTACATCGACTGCCTCAACGACAGCGCCGAGTGGCTGGCCGCGCTGGGCGACCTGTGCGTGCGGCACCTGGGCGGCTGGGACACCGAGGCGGCGCTTGATGCGCAGGCGCTGGCGCAAAGCGCCGAGCGCGCCCGGGCGCTGGGCGCGGCCCGCTGAGCCGGCTGGCGCGCTGCCCCGCCCCGCCCGCCTTCGCCGCAGCCTGGCTCACGGCCTTGGGAACCACCCGGGATTTTTGCTCCTGAATTGATAGCTGCCCGCCCAGGCGGCGCTTGGGCAGGCGGCCTTTTCGACGCCCAAACAGCCGCCCGGGCGGGGCGACGGACGCGCCTTCAGTTGGGCACGGCCAGCGTCGTGCCGGAAAAGCCGATCTGGTCGGCCGGTGCCGGCGCCGGGCTGATGGCCGGCACGTTGGCCGCCGTGATGGCCGGCGCCGCGCCGGCCGCGCCGCCGCGCGGCGTGGTGCGCACCACTTGGCTGGGCGGCAGCGCCGCGCCGGTCTTCAGGTGCGCGTACATCGCGGCCATGGCCCGGTTGAAGTAGACGTGCAGCGGGATGTAGCGCGTGTCAAAGCCGCTCAGCCCCACGAACGAATCGAAGTGCTGGGCATTGGTGACCTCGATGTAGCGCAGGCGGCTGCCGCTGCCCTCGACCAGGTGGTTGAAGGCGGTGTAGGCCCGGGCGGTGTTGTTGAGCGGCAGCAGCGCATCGCTGCGCCCGGCGACGATGACGACCGGCTTGGCGCGCAGGTTGCCGCTGAACAGCACCTCGGCCACGCCGGCCTTCACCGCCGCGCTCTGCGCCAGCGTGGGCGTGCTGGCGGCGGTGAGCGCCGCGCCCGTGACCGTGTCCACCCCCGTCACCAAGGCCCGCTGGCACAGTGCGTTGTCCAGGCCGAAGTCCTGCGCGCCGGTCGAGGGCGAGACCGCCAGCTGCCAGCCGCGCGCGCCGCCGACCGAGTCGTTGTAGACCACGGTGGCCGGCGTGCCGTTGGCCGTGCCGTTGGCCAGCGCAAAGCTCTGCGCCTTGACCGTGGGCGACAGCGGCACCGGCGCGCCGGTGGCCGGATCGACCTGGGCAAAGCTGGTGTTGCAGACGTTGTCCAGCACCGAGAAGCGCCCGTAGCTCACCGGGTACATGGCCGAGAGGATGGGGCCGTTGCCCAGCCCGTAGTGGGCGCTGTGCATGGTGTCGTTGTCCGGCGTCCAGCCGTAGGCGCGCAGCTTGGCCAGGGCGTCGAGCGCGCGCGCGGCCGTGTCGGCGCCGCTCAGCAGCCCCTTGGCGGCCAGGCCGTCGCAGCGCGCGGCGGCGCGCGCGGCCAGCGCCGGGGTGATGCCGATCAGGTTGTGCGTGGACAGCTCCAAGCCCATGGAGGCCGGCGCCGCCAGCGCCGCGCAGGGCTGGTAGAGGTTGCCGTAGGTGGTGTAGTCCACCATCGGCCGGCCCACGGCGCCCACCGACGCGCCGCCGACCGAGACGCCGTAGCCGGCCGTCGAGGACGGCTGGACATTGGGCTCGCTGGCGACCACGGCGTCGATCAGGCCGGCGCTGTCCTGCTCGACCGCGCGCACCACCGCGCCGCCGCCGTTGGACGCGGCCGCGCCGATGACCACGGTGTTGTCCGCGTTCAGGCGCACCGGCCGCGTGCTGCTGCCATAGCGCTCGTTGAGCACGTACATCGCATAGCGCGTGGCGGCCAGCGTGTCGTTGCCCCAGTCTTTTTCGGGGTTGAGCTGCGAATGCACCTGCTTGAGCGCCACGCGGTTGGGAAACGCGGCGTTGTAGGCGGCGCGGGCGGCCTCGGTGATGTTGGCGGCAAACGAGCTGAGCGTGCCGGCCTCCTGGCGGGTGGCGCGCGGGCCGTCCAGGCGGTTGACGGTGTCGTCGGCGAGGTCGTAGAGGCCCACGCCCTTGCCGGCGT